>JAEEGK010004448.1_pt1 | contig 34328 bp, 33 predicted proteins | sample 8958771 | NCBI WGS metagenome assembly JAEEGK01 (sample SAMN16246547, study PRJNA631951) | gut metagenome | biome: gut microbiome; feature: rumen; material: SC-attached | host: Bos | place: Iran: Karaj | collected 2018-10 | reverse complement strand
TTACTCACCAAATTCAGTGAATTTACTGAGATAGGAGGCATCGGAATAAAAAGCACCTAATAGGGGTGTGTTATGAAGGCGGCACCTTCAAGGGTCGAAGGTGCCGCCTTCATAGGGTCATGGTAGTATCTGTATGTGTTTTACTTATTCGTACTACTTATTTGTACGATTAATATAATCCAGAATCAACTCTACCGCATCATCCTCGTTCAAGTCGTCCATAGAGTTATTTCACCTCTTTTTCAATAATAGACTTTCCAGAGCCCCATGCTGTACCGACTTTCTCACCCACCACACGGTATTCACCTTTGGAGGAGTCGAAGATAACAGGCTGAAGCTTGCCGAGGTCGATATTACCCTCTGCGTCGAGAACACTCTCGTCGGCACTCATGTTGACGATCTCACCAACCACACGGGCACCACCCTTGTCGTCTTCATCGAAAGTAACGACCTTGCACTCCAGTGTCAGCTTATACTCGTTGATGATGGGGGCATCCACATTAGGACTCGGTGTGATGGTGAACCCAGCCTTTGCCACCTTGTCAGGTACGTCGTTACCAGAAACGATGCCGAAATAGTCACTCTGCACGATATCGTCCTTCGAGGCGAAGCTGATGGTGAAAGCCTTCTTCAGACGGATATTGTCCGTCGTCTTGTGTTTGGAGAGCACGAAAGTGATATGTTTGGGACCACACTGACCACCCCATGCAGCCATCATCACATCAGGATTCTTGTTCTCATCCCATGTGGCAATCATGATGGCAGGTAATGGTGTGATGACAGCCTTGTCACTGAAGTTCTTACGACCTTCCACTTGTTTTACCTCGACTTTCTCCTGGACAGGGTTCTCATTAACGGCTGTCTCACTCTTCTGCTCCTTATTACCACAGGCAGTGAGCAGTGCACCTGTCAGCACAAGGGCTGATATCCTCATTAAATGTCTCATATCAACTATATTATTTTAGTTTGTTGTTTGTATTTCTGTTTACGCCTATGATAATAGAAGAGAAGGATGACACCTATCAACAAGGGGACACAGGCACAGAGGGCAAAGACAAAGAAGAAGGCTCCTGCAATGTTGAAGCCGATGGCTCCACGACGTTGATACACAGGCTCAGCATATAGTGACAAGCTATCGCTCAACTCCGTGACCAATGCCGTATCACCAGCTTCCTCCGCCTTGTCAATCATCGCTTGGATACGCTGATACTCTTGCTGTAAATGAGTGGAGTCGGCGTTATATACTTCCATCGCCTTCTCATATTCTTCCTGCGATGCCGCATATTCCGCACGAAGCTCATCCATGTGTTTCTCACCCTCAAAGATCATAGCGATACATAAGGCGATAAACAGTATGCTGCCTATCGTCAACAGCCATCCTAAGAAAGACAAGCATCCACTAGGTTTCTTTACTGGTCGGAGCATCTCATCCATAACAATTACTTCTTGATATGATATTTCCCCAATACAGGTATCTCCTTGACAAGTGCGTCAGACAAGAGTCCTGCCACGACATGGGCGCCATATATATTATAATGTGTATTGTCCTGACGACCTTGCGGTAAAGCTGGATGCTCACCGGGCTTATACCACATGTGGAGTTTCTTAGAGCCCTCCACACCCAGCGACTGCTCCAGGTCATGCGTAATCCTATTGGCATCCACAAAATGTGCGTTCATACGCATTGCCACATCACGAGGAGCTACAGCATAGAGCTTATGGGTGTCTATCAGAGAATCACCCTCCGTTACCTTGGCACCATCAGCGAAGGTGGTGTTACGCAAAGCCTCGTCATCGTCATTCTTCACCGTCTTCGTAGCGAAGTTACGACGTACGACAGGATTCATGATGACGGGGATGCCACCTTTCTCCCGTGTCTCACGCACAAACCTCGCAAGATTATAGTCGAAGGTGGAACCCGGGTCAGTATGACGGGCAGGCTGTGCCTTCTCGTCATTATGACCAAACTGGATGATGACATAGTCACCAGGACGAATCAGTGAGAGCACCTTGTCCCAACGTCCCTCGTCGATAAAGCTCTTCGAGGAACGACCGTTGACGGCATGATTGTCAACCCGTATATAGGTAGAGTCGAAATACTCCTGCAACGCCATCGCCCACCCTCTTTCCGGCGAACCGGTAGAGAGGTCCTTCTTTGCCGCTGTCGAGTCGCCTATCACGAAAATAGTCGTCAGACGGTCCGGCTTCAGAGAGGTCAGTGTCACCAAGACCAGCAATGCCATGAATACCTTTCTCATAACTTAGCTATCAGTTCTTCTGGGGTTACCATTTGTTGCTCACCTGTCTCCATATTCTTGAGAGTGATCTTCCCTTCCTTCATCTCATTCTCTCCAGCGAGGGCGACGAAAGGAATCTGCTTGGCGTTGGCATAACTCATCTGCTTCTTCATCTTGGCAGTATCAGGGTAAATCTCAGCCCGGATGCCTCGCGCGCGTACCTTATTTATAATAGATAGGCAATAAGCGGTCTCTTTCTCTCCGAAGTTGATGAAGAGAACCTGTGTGGCTGTCATAGAGTCTTTCGGATAGAGATCTAACGTGTTGAGGACATCATAGATGCGGTCAGCACCGAAGGAGATACCTACCCCACTCAACCCAGGCATTCCAAAGATACCCGTCAGGTTGTCGTAACGACCGCCACCAGTGATACTACCCATCTCCACGTCCAGAGCCTTCACCTCGAAGATAGCACCCGTATAGTAGTTCAGTCCACGAGCCAGTGTCAGGTCCAGCTGGATCTCATTCTTCAAACCGACAGACTTGAGGACATCCAAGATATACTGCGTCTCCTCGACACCCTTCAGTCCTGTCTCGCTGCCACTAAGCACCGTTGCGATGGTCTGCAGTTTCTCATCATTCGTACCCGACAAGGAAATGATAGGCTGCAGTCTCGTGATCTGATCCTCAGTGAGACCATCCTCACGCAGTTCCGCATTGACATTGTCAATACCTATCTTGTCGAGCTTGTCGATGGCTACAGTGATGTCGACAATCTTATCAGCAGCGCCAATGACTTCCGCGATACCAGACAATATCTTACGATTATTGATCTTTATCTGTACACGGATGCCAAAGCGAGTGAAGACAGTGTCCACGATCTGCATCAGCTCCACCTCATTCAGCAGGGAGTCGGAGCCCACCACATCAGCATCACACTGGTAGAACTCACGATAGCGACCCTTCTGGGGACGGTCAGCACGCCATACAGGTTGTATCTGATAACGCTTGAAAGGCAGTTGTAACTCCTCCCGATGCATCACCACATAACGGGCAAAGGGTACTGTCAGATCGTAACGCAGTCCTTTCTCACAGAGCTTGGCAGCAAGGTGCAGGGAGTTACGTTCCTGTAGTTCCTGTTCTGTCACCTTACTCATGAAGTCACCACTGTTCAGTACTTTGAAGAGCAGCTTATCCCCCTCTTCTCCGTATTTCCCCATCAAGGTCTGCAAGGTCTCCATAGCAGGTGTCTCGATCTGCTGGAACCCATATAAAGCATATACCTCACGAATCGTATTGAAGATATAGTTACGCTTTGCCATCTCGACGGGTCCGAAATCGCGCGTTCCCTTAGGTATACTTGGTTTCTGTGCCATTTACTTTCTTACAATTGTTTGTGCTCTGTCCGGACCGATAGAGATAATCTTGATAGGAGTCTCCAAGAAGTCCTCCAGGAATTTGATATAGTCTTTGAATGCCTGTGGGAACTGCTCCTCGCTGGTAAACGATGTCATATCCGTCTTCCATCCCGGGAGTTCCTTGAAGACGGGTTCAATTCCCTCCTCAATATTATATGGGAAATAGTCAATCTCAGTACCATTCTGTTTATAGGCGACACACGCCTTGATCGTATCGAAGTCGTCCAGCACGTCACTCTTCATCATAATCAACTGGGTAACACCGTTCACCATGATAGAGTATTTCAGCGCGATCAAGTCAATCCATCCACAACGGCGCTCACGACCTGTCACCGCACCATACTCATGACCAAGGTCACGGATGCGCTTGCCTGTCTCATCAAAGAGCTCTGTGGGGAAGGGACCGGCACCGACACGGGTACAATAGGCTTTCATGATACCATAGACATCACCGATCTTGTTAGGACCGATACCTAATCCCGTACAAGCACCCGCACAGATGGTGTTGGAGGAGGTCACGAAGGGATAGGATCCGAAATCGATATCCAGCATCGTACCCTGAGCACCCTCACAGAGAACACTCTTGCCACTCCTCAGCAGATTGTTAATCTCATGCTCGGAATCGACAATGGGGAACTGACGTAAATACGCAATACCCTCCAGCCACTTCTTCTCAACCTCTGTAATGTCGTAGTCAAAGTTCAATGACTTGAGAATCGCTTCATGACGAGCCTTTGCCTTGGCATATTTCTCCTCAAAGTTCTCGAGGATATCACCGACACGCAGACCGTTACGGCTTACTTTATCCGTATAGGTAGGTCCTATTCCCTTTCCTGTCGTTCCCACTTTGTTCTTTCCTTTCTGAGCTTCATAAGCCGCATCCAGGACACGATGGGTAGGCATGATAAGATGAGCCTTCTTGGAAATATGCAGTCTGCTTTTCAACTCATGACCACTTGCCTCCAAGGCTTTCGCCTCTTCCATAAACAAGTCGGGAGCCAACACCACACCATTGCCGATGATGTTGACCTTACCACCTTGGAAGATACCGGACGGGATACTGCGAAGCACGTATTTCTGTCCTTCGAACTCCAGTGTGTGTCCCGCATTAGGACCACCTTGGAAACGGGCAACAACATCATACTGTGGTGTCAACACGTCAACCACCTTTCCTTTTCCCTCATCGCCCCACTGTAAGCCCAGCAGGACATCAACTTTTCCTTGATTCATTCTTTGTTCTTATTTTGAGTTTTTGTATTTTTCTCCTTACTTTTCAACTTTGTTATCTTAGCCTGACAGGTACTGCAGATACCATAGATATACAGAGAATAGCCATCCTTGCGGAAACGCTTCAGATGCATGTTGTCTATGGTCTCAGATATCTGTGGGGATTTTATCTCTGTCACTTTTCCACAAACGGTGCATATCTGATGGCTATGACTGTTGTTGTCATAGCATGCCTCATATTTCGTTTGTCCTTGAAAACGGTGGCGTATCACCAATCGTAACTCCATAAATAATTTCAATGTATTATAAAGAGTGGCACGACTGACAGGAAACTTATTCTCCTTGGCGAGATTATCACTAAGTTGCTCAAGGGTAAAATGACCGTTTATATCATAAATCGCATCTAGTATGGCATATCGCTCAGGCGTTTTCCGGTGATTATTCATCTCCAGATAATTCGTCAGAATCTGTCTGACTGTTGTCCTTACGCTTTCTTTCATAAATACATTAATACCTAAAACCGCACAAAATTACAATATTTTATTCAGAAAAAGGAATTAATAATTTAAAAAAGTTCTAAATTAAGACTTTTAAGCGCACTTTTAGCCATTCGCTCATAAACGAGTCCCAGTTCCGCAAAGCGTATCATACACTGCATGGCGGCTTTCCTCACACTTATAGCGGGACTTTGCAAAGCTGCCAATGCCTGGTCAATGAACTCATTGATCCCTCTCTCGTTAGGTTCCTGCTTATTCATAAACAAACGAGTCAGTATATGGAATCCACATAATTGATATAACTCTTTCTCGGATGCCATCCATTGATAAGCTTTCTCCGCGGCAAAGGGAAGATACTGATACAGATTAAAAGCCGCCTGCTCCGCTATCTCCTGTGAGATGGTCTGTTCCATCCAGATGTCTACAATTTCAGGCAGCATCTGCTCTGCCGGCATGACCATCGTAGCGAGGATCTTACATTCCCTCACATCCGCTTTCCAGAGTTCTATGGCAAGATCATAATCTTTCCCTATCTCCCTTGCTTTCTCTTGAAGCATGGGTATCGCAGCCCCCCAGTTAAGTTTGTACTCAACTCCTTTCTCGCGCATAGACTGTGCCGTTTGACCGTCCATCAGCAGGCGGAAAGATTGTTTGATCTCCTTGACTTGCTCTTGAATGTTCTCTCTCATATCAATGTACCATACTCTGTACTATAGCGTAGCATCTGCTCTGCATATCCTTCCGTGTAGTCGACTTTTATATCTGTGATATTACCGGAGGCATCCCTCACCGGTATCAACTTGGGATTGATAAATCCTTTATAGGGTGCCAGGTTCAGACGTTGATAACGTTCCAGTATCTCCTGATGGATAACAGGGTCAATATTGACCGCATATCGCTCCACCAACTGACGTGCCGCTTCGTAATCTCCCTCGCTTTTGATACGTTGTATCTCTGCCAGGAGTGTCGCGAACAACTGGCGCAGCTCACGATAATCACGGATTCTCACAAAGGTTTTACCGTCTTTTTTTACTAGGGAAATGGTATCCCCATTCTCATAACACCAATGAGCGATCAACGCACGGTTCCTCATGTGTGCCTCCTCTATCTGGTTACCGGGTTGTATACGAATCAACTGTGTCAGCAACCCATTCATAATATAGGTGTAGTATTGTGACTGATAAGCTTCGTCGTCTGGAGTCAGTCCAAGTTCCACCAGTTTCTTGTCTGCAATATAATAGAGACCGAAGAGGTCCGCCCGTGCCTCTTCTATCGTATTGCCGTAAGCTTTCAAAGCATCTGGATCCGTACCAGGCAGCAGTTGCCCGCTCCCATGCCCAAGACATTCATGCAGGTCTGTATGGAGGTCATCACAGATATCCCCATATTTTTCTATCATCAACAATGTTTCCTTGTCAATAACAAACTCCTCTTTAAAACCATTACCGTGAGCAGCTTTGTTATAAGCGTCAGTGATATTGCTGATCGTGATACTCTTGCTTCCATACTCCGCCCTTATCCAGTCGGCATTAGGAAGATTAATGCCGATAGCGGTGGAGGGATACTCGTCGCCTCCCAGCATAGCGGCACATATCACATTGGCGGTGACACCCTTTACTTCTTTTTTGCGGAAACGAGGGTCAACGGGTGAATGATCCTCAAACCATTGGGCGTTCTGACTGATGGTCTGGGTACGTTTGGTCGCTTCCAGGTCTTTGTACTCAACGATACCTTCCCAAGATCCTTTCAATCCCAGAGGGTCACCATAGACCTCAATAAATCCATTTACGAAATCTATCCTCCCCTCATGCTCGCTCACCCATTCTTTACAATAGGTATTAAAACTCTGCAGATCACCCGTCCGGTAATAATTGACTAAATGGTCAATGATACGCTCCTGTTGCTTGTTCTCAGCGAATCGCTTAGCCTCCTCCAGCCAATAGACGATTTTTTCTATCGCTTTCGTATATCTTCCACCGACATGCCACACCTCCTCATATATCTGACCTTTGTGTTTGACCAAGGTGGAGTTCAGTCCGAATGAAGGAGGCTCCTCGCCATGATATTGCTCTTTCTGCCGCTGATAGAATTCCTCTGCCTCCTGCTGACTAACATCCTGATAGAAGTTACAGGAAGATGTTGTCACTAAGTCTTCCCCATCATTTTTGTTAACCCGCTTGGGAGCCACTGCAGGATCAAAGATCACAGGAAAGAGCTCCTCACAGAGAGCCTCTATCGTCTCACCCGGTCTCAAAGGCAACTTATTAACAGGTATCTGACTGATGACATCCTTGAGATAGTCTTCTGAGAAACCTGGCTGGAATTTTTCGCAACCATAATGGTGATAGATACCATTGGAGAACCATATCCTTTTCAGATAAATCTCCAAAGCCTTGAATTCGTCGGTGTCGTGGTCGATACCTGTTGTCGTATAGATTGTCTCCAATATCTTACGAATACGCAGATGATGTTTGCCAAACTGGTCAAAAGTGATGTCGCGACCATATAATGTGGCTTGGGACAATGCATATATATATCGTTTTTGTGACAAAGATAACTGCTCAAAACCAGGTAACTGGTATCTGAGCAGTTGAAGGTCGGCGAAGCGTTCGTCAGAATAATCAAACATACTGTTTTCTCGTTTTAGATTTCGTACGTTTAACCTTTTGAGAAGGATGATTTTCAAAATGTTTCATGCGATACTCACGAGGTGTCATGTTCATGAACTTATAAAAAGAGGCATAGAACGACTGCCGGTTCGCAAAACCGACCATGTCACTCACCTCTTCCATCGTCAGCTCTTGATAGCGCTTGTCCACCATAATGGTCATCGCCTCCTCAATGCGGAACTTGTTCACAAACGACGTGTAGTTCATATGAAACTGAACACTCACCACAGCAGAGATATATCGGGTGTTGGTACCCAGATCCTCTGCCAGCTTTTTAGCAGAATAATCCTTGTCTTTGTATTTCTTCTGCATGACAATAATGTCAAGGATCCGCCCTTTCAGGTTGTCCATGAGTTGAGGATTAACCAGCGTCCTATACGCTGCTTCCTTTTCCTTCCTTTCAGAAATATTATACTTTGCCATACGAGTAATTAATTGTAACAGAGTGATTATTTTGTTTTTACACTGCAAATATAGTAAAAAAAATCAATATTACATGATTTCTCAACAGTTTTTTTGAAAATATTTATTAATTTTGTTCCCAAAACAACAAAAATGGACCCAAAAACGATTCTAAAAAGCTATTTCGGCTATGATTCCTTTCGCTCAAATCAGGAGGAGATTATCAACACTGTTCTGCAAAAACGTGATTGTCTTGTCTTGATGCCAACAGGAGGTGGTAAAAGTCTATGTTATCAGATTCCCGCAATAGCCATGCAGGGCACCGCTGTTATCATTTCTCCATTAATCAGTCTGATGAAAGACCAAGTGGAGAGTTTGAGGATCAATGGAATTGAGGCTGCCGCATTAAATAGTGGTAATGATTTCAGTGCTGACACGGTCGTCAGAAGGAAATGTCTTGACGGAACACTGAAATTACTCTACATTTCTCCTGAGAAATTATTGGCAGAATCCATGTTTTTGTTAAGAAACATGAACATATCTTTGTTTGCTATTGATGAAGCCCATTGTATTAGTCAATGGGGACATGACTTCCGTCCTGAGTATACTCAGTTAAATATCCTTCATCAAGAGTTTCCTCAAGTTCCTATCGTGGCATTGACGGCTACCGCTGATAAGATTACGCGGAATGATATTATCACACAACTTCAACTACAGGACCCTCAGATATTTATCTCTAGTTTTGACCGCCCCAACCTCAGTCTTACAGTCAAGCGAGGGTACGCCACTAAGGAAAAAGACAATTACATTTTAAACTTCATCAAAGCACGTCCCTTAGAGAGTGGTATCATATATTGTCTTAGTAGAAAAACTACAGAGAAAATAGCTAAATTTCTGAGTGAAAAAGGAATACGTTGTTCTATATATCATGCCGGACTTACACAACACGACAGGGATGTTGCCCAACTGAGGTTTCAGCGTGATGACGTACAGGTCATCTGTGCGACCATCGCTTTTGGTATGGGAATAGACAAAAGTAATGTGCGTTGGGTGATTCATTATAACCTGCCAAAAAGCATTGAGAGTTTTTATCAGGAAATCGGGCGTGCCGGACGTGACGGAGCCCCTGCTGACACGATCTTATTCTACACTCTTGCGGATGTTGTCCAGTTGTCGCAATTCGCCAAGGACAGTGGTCAGAAAGAGATCAATCTCGACAAACTTCATCAAATGCGGAAATATGCGGAATCAAATGTTTGTCGGCGTCGTATTTTGTTAAATTATTTCGGAGAGCAACGTGATTACGATTGTGACAATTGTGATGTATGCGAGAATCCACCACGTCGTTTTGACGGTACTGAATATATCCAAATGGCTTTAAGTGCAGTCAAGCGTACTGATGAGAGCATACGAACGGCAACAATTGTAGAGATTCTTAAAGGAATTGCTTCTCCTACTGTCAGACGAAAAGGATATAATCAATTGAAAACCTATGGTGTTGGCAAGGCATTGTCCACCAACGACTGGCAAGACTATCTATTACAGATGCTACAGATGGGATTCATTGAGATTGCCTACGACCAAGGTAATATCGTGAAGATCACAGACAGCGGCTATGACATCCTATATGGGAGGAAGCGGGCTGAGTTATGTGAGTTAGATCATACTGTAAAAGAAACACTCAAGCCCAAGCGTAGGCTGCATTTACAGATTCCCACGATCACAATCCCTGGTCTGCCGGAAACGACAGGTGTGGAGGACAAGCAACTTTTCGAGGCACTTCGTACGCTTCGCCGACAGTGTGCTGACGAAGAGAACTTCCCACCCTATATTGTCTTCAGCGACAAGGTGTTGCACTCCCTTGCAATGATTAAGCCTACCACACTAGAGGCATTTGGTTACATACAAGGTATAGGGGAATTCAAGAAACAGAAATACGGACTCCGCTTTATTGCCCTTATTCAGAAGTTTGTATAAGGGGACGCAAGTCTTGCAACTTGATATCCCGTAGGGCATGGAGGTAATTGGAACGAAGTTCCATCGCTTTTCCCCATTTCTCAGAAAACTGTCCAGCCAGCTCTATATTCAATTTCCACTGTCCATAGGACTGTATACGGTCAATCATCGTCCCTAACGTAAGGTTGTTAATATCCTCTGCTGGCAGAAACCGGGAAGTCTCTCCCTTCTCATCACTAGTGAGTTCCACTATTAGCTCCGCATTCATCAATTCCACCAACAGGTCGTTGACAATACGAATAGGGATTCCCGTCTCATAGCGAAGATGTGAGGCAGAATAGGGTTTTCCTCCCTCTGCGAAACGTCGGCAGATACAACTCATCAGCAGGGCACACATCATGACTCGATAGCGATAACTGATCTCGTTGGTATTAGCGTCAAAATCGTAATAATCCAAATATTGGTTCGCATAACAAAGCTCTGCGCCAAACAAACAGATAGTCCATGAGATCTGTACCCAGAGCATAAACAACGGGAGGGCTGCAAACGACCCGTAGATGGCGTTATAGCCAGAGAGGAACATCTGAGAGTGAATATAAAAGAACTGCAGTCCTTGCATGGCGATACCAGCCAGGATACCAGGTATGATCACATGTTTTGCCTTCACATGGGTGTTGGGCATAAAAGTGTAGAGGACGATAAACAACAAGGACATCAGCACATAGGGGCTCAGGTCTATGAGGAAGCGGATAACAGGACCAAGCATCAAATAGTTTGGCATGGAGTCCGCAATCGTCGCCATAAAGATAGAGATACCAGAGGTTACAACGATGATGATGGGAAAGCAGAAAAACATCGCCATATAATCTGTGAATGTACGAAAGATACTGCGAGGTTTTGTCACTTGCCATATTTCATTGAAGGCATCTTCCACATTACTTACCAGCATCAGTACTGTATAAAGCATGAACAACAGACCCACCCCCAGGAAAATACCACTCTTAGTATGGACCAGGTAACTATTTACGAAACCGATGATGGTGTCTGCAGCCTGGGGCTGTGACTTAAATGCGTCCTTGAACCATATCTCGATATATTTACTATATCCAAAGCCACGGGCAATGGCAAAGACAACAGCCACAATCGGCACAATTGCGAGCAATGTGCTATAAGTGAGGGCGGCAGCCCTGATCATCACTCTCTTTGAGATAAAGAAACGGATGGCTATCACTAATTTTTTCAGGATTTCCACCATCAGGAATGTGACAGGGGACACCTCGTTCTTGGTAATCCTCCACATACCTGTCTCAAAATAATACGTAATCTTTTTTATAATGTCTGCCATAGTTTTCTCTTTTGAAAAGAAAGCACTGCCTCTGTAAGCCGGGTTCTGTCTCTTCCCATGCAGGAAGGAGCCTGTCATTTATCTACTCCGCAAGTCACCCTGCGGCTCTAGCATTCTACCCTCCATCGTATTACTCGGACGGGCAGCCCTCAGACGATGGTTTACATGAACTTGCAGCCCCCAGATAGAACAGCCCACTGATCACCCAGTGGCTGGTGGTCTCTTACACCACCTTCTCACCCTTACCCTTGCGGGCGGTTATTTTCTTCTCCCGACACCAACTGTCACCAGCTGCTTCCATTTTCAGAAGTGGGGTGCCCTTTGCTGCCCGGACTTTCCTCTCGTGTTCAACCTATACGGCTGTTGACACCAGCGACAAGCCAAGGCACTGCTTTCTGTTTGCAAAGTTAATAGAAATTAGGTGAAATAGCAAATTTTTTTGTAATTTTGCATCATGAAAACATTCAATATCTATATCTTTGACCTCGACGGCACCTTATTAGACACGCTTCAAGACCTGGCATCCGCAGTTAATTATGCCCTTCGACAATATGGTATGCCTGAGCATTCTCTTGACGATATTCGCCGCTTTGTCGGCAATGGCGTACGGCTGCTGATGGAACGTGCAATTCCAGAAGGAGCCCACCATCCACAATTTGAGGATGTCTTCGCAACTTTCCGGCAGTATTATATGGCACATTCCCTTGATACGACTCGTCCTTACGATCATATTCCTGAATTATTACATCATCTTAAGTCAAATGGATGTCAGTTGGCAGTAGTAAGCAACAAGATGATGGCAGCCACCCAAGAACTCATCCGTCATTTCTTTCCAGAGGTTGACGTGGCTGTTGGCGAACATGAAGAGAGTGGTATCCGTAAAAAACCTGCCCCGGATTTGGTCTATGAGGCATTGCGTCAATTAGGGTACCCTTCTCCCTATTCCTCCCATCTCTCAGCAGTCTACATAGGTGATAGTGAGGTGGATATCCAAACGGCTCACAATGCGGGACTACCTTGCATAAGCGTACTTTGGGGATTCCGTGACCGCCAGTTCCTGGAAGCTCATGGCGCAACTGATTTTATAGAGACCCCTTTGGATCTGATAAATAAATAGAAATCCTCATCACAGTTTATGAGGATTCTTGTCCTTTTATCGTATTTTTTCCCATTACCTTTGGTAATGTGAGATTTATTTAGTAATTTTGCACGTCAAATTAATAATTAGGACTAAATAAAGACAATGAAGAAACCAACAGCAATATTGCTTCTGCACTGTCCCGACCAACAGGGTATCATCTCAGAAGTAACTCGCTTTATTACTGATAATCAAGGGAATATCGTATACCTCGACCAGTATGTAGACAAACAGGACGGCATGTTTTTCATGCGTATCGAATGGGAACTGGAGAATTTCCTGATTCCTCAGGAGAAGATACAAGAATATATCAATACACTTTATGCTCAGCGTTACCAGATGACATGTAAGTTGTATTTCAGTGACAAACGCCCTCGTATGGCAATTTTCGTATCGAAGATGAGTCACTGTCTTTATGACTTACTGGCACGTTGGAAAGCAGGGGAATGGGAGATCGACATTCCTTGTATCGTCAGCAACCATGAAGATCTAAGATATGTCGCTGAACAGTTTGACATCCCCTACTATGTCTTTAGCATCAAGAAAGACCATTCTAACAAGGCAGAGGTAGAGGCTGCTGAGATGGAACTGCTTAAGAAAAACCAAGTGACTTTCATCGTCCTTGCCCGTTATATGCAGATCATCAGTGACGAGATGATTGCTGCCTATCCGAATCATATCATCAATATCCACCACTCTTTCCTTCCAGCTTTTGTGGGAGCCAAGCCCTATCATCAGGCATGGGAACGTGGTGTCAAGATCATTGGAGCTACCAGCCATTATGTGACGGCAGAACTGGATGCTGGACCCATTATCGAACAGGATGTCACTCGTATCACTCACAAGGATACGCCAGAGAGTCTGGTACTGAAAGGTAAGGACTTGGAGAAAATTGTCTTGTCACATGCCGTCTCCAAGCACATCCAGCGTAAGATATTGACCTATAAGAACAAAACGATTATCTTCAGCTAATGGACGTAGCTATCGTAAAATATAATGCAGGAAACATCTACTCAGTTGTTAATGCTCTTCGTAGATTAGGTATAGACCCTCTGCTGACGGATGATGCAGAACAATTGAGGAAAGCGGACCGTGTGCTTTTTCCCGGACAAGGAGAGGCTCGTGGTGCGATGGATTATCTGAAGGCACGACGACTGGATGAGGTGATCCGAGACCTCAAGCAACCTGTATTCGGTATCTGTGTAGGACAACAGTTGCTCTGTAAGCACTCCGAGGAAGGTGATGTGGATTGCATTGGTGTTTTCGACGCAGAGGTAAAACGTTTCCAGCCCCAGCGCCACGAAGATAAGGTGCCCTGTATGGGATGGAACGTTATTGAGAAGAGAGATAACAAACTCTTTGAGGGCTTGGGAGAGCATCCGTATGTTTATTTCGTACACAGCTATTACGTTCCACTTTGTGCTGATACGGCGGCTGTTGCTGATTATATCCTTCCCTACTCCGCTGCGATGCATCGTGACAATTTCTATGCATGCCAGTTCCACCCCGAGAAGAGTGGTAAGGTGGGTGAGCAAATCATTAAGAATTTCCTCAAACTATGAATTCAATAGAACTGATTCCCGCTATAGATATCATCAACGGTCAGTGTGTACGTCTGACAAAGGGTGACTATAATCAGAAGACCGTCTATAACGACTCTCCGTCACTTGTGGCACATGAGTTTGAGAAGATTGGCTTCAAGCGATTACATGTTGTTGACCTTGATGGTGCGAAATCCAAACATATCGTCAATAGTCAGGCTCTCCATCAAATAACATCCGAGACCCAATTACAGGTGGACTTTGGAGGAGGTATCAAGACGGATGAGGATATTGAGACCGCCTTTGCCAATGGTGCGAAGATGGTGACTGTAGGGTCTATCGCAGTAACGAATCCCGACTTGTTTATCTCGTGGATGGAGAAATATGGGGCAGAGCATATGATTCTTGGTGCTGATGTGCGAAATGGCAAGATCAGTATCAATGGATGGAAGGAGGACTCCACAGAGGACCTGTTACCTTTCCTCCAAAAATATATTGATGCCGGTGTGAGAAACGTGCTATGCACAGAGATATCTAAAGACGGTACCTTACAGGGACCCGCCATTGAACTATATAGCCAGGTTATGGAAGCATACCCCCAGTTGCACCTGATAGCCAGTGGCGGAGTGTCATGTATGGCTGACATACAAGCCTTGAATCAAGCAGGCATTCCCGCAGTCGTCTTTGGCAAGGCTATTTATGAAGGTAAAATTAATTTAAAGGAGTTATGGGACTGGCAAAACGCATAATACCCTGTCTGGATGTAAAAGACGGTGAGACGGTCAAAGGCACGAACTTTGTCAATCTCCGTTCTGCTGGTGACCCTGTGGAACTGGGAAAAGCATATAGTGAGCAAGGTGCTGACGAACTGGTGTTCCTTGATATTACGGCCTCTTTTGAAGGACGCAAGACTTTTACGGAAATGGTTACGAAAGTAGCAGAGACCCTGAATATCCCGTTTACCGTAGGTGGAGGAATTAACGAACTTGCTGACGTGGAGCGTCTGTTATATGCTGGCGCAGACAAAGTGAGTGTCAATAGTGCCGCTATCCGTCATCCAGAATTGATAGACCAGATTACGACGCGTTTTGGAAGTCAGGTATGTGTTTGTGCAATTGACGCCCGTCTTGATGAGGACGGCTGGCATTGTTATTTGAAAGGAGGCCGTGAACGGACAGAGCGACAACTCTTCGAATGGGCTCACGAGGTACAAGAGCGTGGAGCTGGTGAGATTCTGTTTACGTCGATGAATCATGATGGAACAAAGAACGGATATGCCAACGAGGCATTGCGCGAACTCGCCGACCACCTTTCTATTCCAATCATTGCCAGTGGCGGTGCCGGGAAGAAAGAGCATTTCCGTGATGTCTTTGTCGAGGGGCACGCTGATGCTGCCTTAGCAGCAAGTGTTTTCCATTTCGGAGAGATTCCTGTGCCTGAACTTAAACAATACTTAACAAGAGAAGGAATTAACGTAAGACTATGAAGATAGATTTCGAGAAAATGGGCGGGCTGGTACCCGCCATCATACAAGATGCGACGACCAAGAATGTGTTAATGTTAGGATTCATGAATGAGGAAGCCTATCAAAAAACGATAGAGACTCGACATGTGACATTTTGGAGTCGTACCCGTCAGACCCTGTGGACAAAAGGTGAGACTAGCGGACATTTCCTGAATCTCGTCAGTATGCAAATTGATTGCGACAATGACACTCTACTAGTGAAAGCTCATCCCATCGGTCCTACCTGCCATACGGGAACAGACACCTGCTGGGGGGAGGAAAATGATATGAATCCCCTACTCTTCCTGACGGAACTTCAGAACTTCATCAATAAGCGTAAGGAAGAAATGCCAGAAGGTTCTTATACCACCAAACTCTTCCGTGACGGTGTCAATAAGATTGCCCAAAAAGTGGGTGAAGAAGCTCTGGAGACCGTCATAGAGGCGACGAATGGTACGAAAGACCATCTGATTTATGAGGCAAGTGACCTGCTATATCATCTGCTGGTACTCTTAACAGAGAAAGGACTGCGTATCGAGGAGGTGGCAGCAGAGTTGCAAAAACGGCATGATCCCGACTGGGATAAGAAACGCCGTGAAGCCAAAGCAAGTGGAGCCATGAAATAAGATGTAATCAAAATAAGTAAGAGAGATGCTTATAGACTATCAGAAAGCAAATATCTATCAGAAAGATGGAATCCTCGTACTCAAGGAAGTAGACTTCCACGTCAACGAGGGAGAGTTTATATATATTATCGGTCGTGTAGGAGCCGGTAAGAGTACCTTGTTAAAAACCCTCTATTTCGAGTTGGATGTTAATGAGGCAGAGAACGCCTTCGTTCTCAATCATGACCTACGCGGACTGAAACGTAAGTATATCCCTGCCCTCCGTCGACAGATGGGTATTATCTTTCAGGACTTCCAACTGTTAAGCGACCGTACTGTTCATGACAATCTTTCTTTTGTGCTGAAGGCAACAGGATGGAAAGACAAGGACGAGATAGAGGAACGTATCAATGACGTGTTGGAAGATGTGGAGATGCAGGACTATGCCGACCGTTTCCCCCATGAGTTATCTGGTGGTGAGCAACAACGTATTGCCATAGCCCGTGCTATTCTCAACAAGCCAAAAATTATCATCGCTGACGAGCCGACAGGTAATCTCGATCCTGAGACCGCCGCTAATATCATCAGTCTGCTGCGTCACATTACACAGATGGGAACAGCTGTTGTGATGACCACTCATAACATTCCCTTGTTAAAAGATTATCCTGGTATTGTCTATCGTTGTATTGACGGACATGTGGAGGAGATCACCAACGACTATAATAAGATTGCCGCTTACGAGCAAGAGAACGAGCCAGAGGAGATACGTAAGGTAGACTACTCCTCCAGGGAAGATATTTAATGTAGGAAATAAACAAAAAACATAAACACTATGAAAGTAATGAAGTTTGGCGGTACGTCGGTAGGTTCACCGGCCCGCATGAAAGAAGTAACGAAACTGGTCACCAAGTCTGGCGAACCGGTCTTTGTGGTTTTGTCAGCAATGTCTGGAACAACCAATTCACTGGTTGAGATCTCGGACTACCTTTACAAGAAGAACCCTGAGGGAGCCAATGAGGTTATCAACACACTGGAGAGGAAGTATATGAAGCACATCGAAGAGCTCTACTCCACTGAGGAGATGAAGAACATCACCCGTGACTTCATTGTGGCAGAGATGAACTATCTACGTTCTTTCACCAAGGAGCTCTTCACCTCTTTTGAGGAGAAAAGTATCGTGGCACAGGGAGAGATGATGTCTACCAACATGGTTGTTAACTACATGAAGGAACTTGGCATCAATGCAGTATTACTCAATGCCCTCGATTTCATGCGTACGGATAAGAACTCAGAGCCAGACCCCGCATATATCCGCGAGAAACTCTCTGCTATCATGGAAAAGAATGAAGGACAGCAGGTTTATATTACCCAAGGATTTATCTGCCGTAATGCCTATGGTGAGATTGACAACCTACAACGCGGAGGCTCAGACTATACCGCTTCTTTGATTGGTGCTGCTTTGAATGCGGAGGAGATCCAGATCTGGACGGATATTGATGGTATGCACAATAATGATCCTCGTGTGGTTGACAAGACTTCTCCCGTTCATCAGTTACATTTCGAGGAGGCTGCTGAGCTTGCCTATTTCGGTGCAAAGATCCTGCATCCTACCTGTGTGCAACCTGCTAAATATGCTGGAATCCCTGTCCGTCTCTTGAACACGATGGATCCTGACGCTGAGGGAACCACAATCAGCAATAGTACAGAATATGGCAAAATCAAGGCTGTGGCTGCTAAAGATAATATCATTGCCATCAAGATCAAGTCTAGTCGTATGTTACTTGCTACAGGTTTCTTACGTAAGGTCTTCGAGATCTTTGAGAGCTACCAGACACCTATAGACATGGTATGTACCTCAGAGGTCGGCGTCTCCATGTCAATTGACAATTCCTCCCACTTAGGAGAGATCGTTGATGAGTTGAAGAAATACGGAACAGTAACAGTTGACACTAACATGTGCATCATCTGTGTCGTCGGTGACCTCGACTGGTCGAATATTGGTTTTGAGACCCTGACAATGGATGCCATGAAGAATATCCCTGTCCGTATGGTCAGCTATGGTGGTTCCAACTATAATATCTCCTTCCTGATTCGTGAGGAAGATAAGAAGCGTGCTTTGCAGAGTCTGAGTGACACATTGTTCAACAAGTAATATATCCACAACACAACACAATGACAAAAGGACAATTTCCAACAGATAAGTTCCAGCAGCTCCAGACACCGTTCTATTATTACGATACGGAGCTGTTGAGAAAGACTTTGCAGACCATCCAGGAAGAGGCAGGTAAGCATGAGGGCTTTGTGGTACACTATGCCGTCAAGGCAAATGCCAATCCTCTTCTGCTCCGTATCATTCGACAGGCTGGCTTCGGAGCCGACTGTGTGAGTGGTGGTGAGATAGAAGCTTCCCTCAAGGCTGGATTCCCTGCTTCGAAAATCGTGTATGCCGGTGTCGGCAAGAGCGACTGGGAAATCAATCTCGGTCTTGACAACGACATCTTCTGTTTTAACGTGGAGAGCATCCCGGAATTGGAAGTCATCAATGAGCTTGCCGCAAAGAAAGACAAAGTTGCTCGTGTCGCCTTCCGTCTGAATCCTAATGTGGGAGCACATACACATGCCAATATCACCACAGGACTTGCAGAGAACAAGTTCGGTATCGCCATGCGTGACATGATGAGCGTCATCGAGGAGGCGACAAGTATGGATCATGTGAAAGTTGTAGGACTCCATTTCCATATCGGTAGTCAGATACTCGACATGAGTGATTTCGAGGCACTCTGTAATCGTATCAATGAACTGCAAAATGAGTTGGAGCGTCATCGTATCATTGTGGAGCATATCAATGTGGGAGGTGGTCTCGGCGTGGATTACCAACATCCTAACCGCATCCCTATCCCAGACTTCAAGGCATATTTCGACACGTATGCTAAGAAGCTCAAGCTACGCCCAGGACAGACCCTCCATTTCGAACTCGGTCGTTCGGTAGTTGCTCAGTGTGGCAGTCTTATCACACGAACCTTATATATAAAGAAAGGAGCATTAAAACAGTTCTGTATCGTGGATGCGGGTTTTACGGACCTCATCCGTCCCGCTCTTTACCAAGCGTACCATAAGATAGAGAACATCACCAGCGAGGAACCTGTTCAGGTTTATGACGTGGTGGGACCTATCTGTGAGTCGACGGATGTCTTTGCCAAACAAATCGACCTGAACGGCTGCCGTCGTGGTGACTTGCTGGCGATACGCTCGGCAGGAGCCTATGGTGAGATTATGGCATCACAATATAACTGTCGCCGTCTGCCGCAAGGTTTTACCAGTGATGATATTTAACAATTCAAGATGACAAATAATACTGCGAAGAATACAAACATACAACTGTCTGTCGTGATTGTCGTTCACGATGAGGAGACGGCATTGGAACAGAACCTGCCCCACTTCCTGCATCAAGAATGTGACACACCCTATGAGGTGATTGTGGTGGATGACTTCTCCATGGACAGGACATCTGATGTCTTGAAACAATTCAAAGAGGAATGCCCTGCCCTGCATATCACCTTCCTGCCGAAGTCGGTACCAAACCCTAGCAGACAACAACTAGCGATGTATATTGGTGCAAAAGCTGCCAAGAGTGACTGGGTTGTCTTTGCCGACATCCATCGTCCACCAACATCCTCAGAATGGATTGACGGACTGGCAAGGGAAACGGTATCGGGAGTCATAGAAGTCGCTATGGTCTTCACAGACCGTAAGAATCCGGAAATCGTGGAGTTTGCCTCATACCAGCATTTGGAGGATGCCATTCCTATCTTACAGAAAACAGAACGGCATTCCGGCAAAGGACATCATGGTATATTCTTGAAACGGAGACGTGGTATCTACGATGCCGTCGCCATCCACCGGGACTGTATCTATGAGGCAATACGACAGTATGACCAACATGTCAAGAGTGGTAAACTATTGGCACTGCGCATGCTGGTGTTTTGTAAGAGCTAAGAACAATAGGTTATGAGAATACTTCACTACATACCCAAGGATGATAACATGATCATTAACTATGTGGACATGTTGTTGAGCAGTATGGGACTGGAGGCAGAGAATATCTTCGCAGACAATGAGATTGCTGCCAAGGAGAAATTGCAGACCCTCCATTTCGACATCCTGCATATCCATGGTTGTTGGTACTATTCCGCCTATCGTATCCTTCATATCGCAATGAAGAATGGAACTCGTATCGTTCTCTCTCCTTATGGACAACTGGAGCCATGGATCATGGATGAGAACTATTGGAAAGAGAAACTCCCCAAGAAGATACTCTTCCAGAAAAGGATTGTTGAGAATGCCTATGCTGTCATCATCCAAGGGAAAATGGAAGAAGAATGTATCAAAAAATTAGGATGGAGCGACCGTATGGAGATTATCCGCAACCCGATCATTACCCGTTCCATCTCTTCCACTGAGATGGCACAGAAAACATACTTCGTCTATCGGAAAGTCCTCGACAGTCATACGATAGAACTGATGCGTGAACAGACCCTCCATCTCCTTCGTTGTCTCATCAAGGCAGGAATAACGGGTGATAGTCAGTGGGTCACAGAGGACCTGTATCAGTTAAACGATCCAGAGCAGTGGCGATACATCCTGATCTATGCTCATTACGAGAATATCAAAGGGATTGTGCTGCGTGGGGCTCATCTGCTGAACTACCGCATCCCTGATTTAGAGACAGACAATATCCCTTGCTATCTACCGAGAAACTATAACGTACCTAAATCCATACAGGATTCCATCGGTATGCAGTATGCATCAGAGAATGACCGGCTGATGGCAACTTTCAAGCATATCCGCAAACTCATCCTTCACCATCAGCTCACCATCTGTCATTTGTGTGAGATTGACAAGGAACTGCGGGAACATGACGTGGAGGAAGACCATCTCACAGAGACGCTGAAGGAGTCAAAGCTATACAAGACCGCCTGTCGCACTATGCAACTCCTTCATGACTTCACAGGTTTTGACGAGGGCTTTATGCCTGTCACACCCCTTGATGACAGAATTACAAGAAGAATCAGGCAACAAATCTATAATCACCTTAAAATATGAACCAGACTACTACTAACCTGAGCCGTGATATGCACTACCTGCAACTGCTTTCCAACTCCTTCCCGACGATAGCAGCTGCATCGACAGAAATCATCAACCTGGAGGCAATCCTCAATCTTCCAAAGGGTACAGAGCATTTCCTTGCTGACCTGCATGGGGAAAGTGAGGCTTTCCTGCATGTGTTGAAGAACGCCTCTGGTAATATTAAACGTAAGGTCACGGAACTTTTTGCCGGTGACATCCGTGACAAAGAACGCAGGGAGTTGTGTACACTCATCTATTACCCTGAGCAGAAAATAGAACTCATCAAGGCTGCTGAACCAGATATCGAAGACTGGTATCATATCACTATCCACCGGCTCGTTGCCGTATGTCGTGATGTCAGTAGCAAATATACTCGCTCAAAAGTGCGTAAGTCCCTGCCGGAGGAATTCGGCTATATCATCGAGGAGCTGTTACATGAGCGGACTGATGATACAGATAAGGCGGCGTATGTCAGTGTGATCGTCGATACGATAATATCCACAGGACGTGCTGATGACTTCATCATCGCCTTGTGTAATGTCATCCAGCGACTTGCCATCGACCAACTGCATATCTTAGGAGATATCTATGATCGCGGCTCTGGTGCTCATATCATCCTCGACACCATGCGACAGTATCACTCCTGGGACATCCAATGGGGCAATCATGACATCCTGTGGATGGGAGCCTGTGCAGGTAATGACGCTTGTATCTGTAATGTGCTGCGTCTCTCTCTCCGTTATGCCAATCTTGCAACACTTGAGGAGGGCTATGGTATCAACCTCGTCCCTCTTGCCACCTTTGCTATGGATGTTTATGGGGATGACCCTTGTGAGGAATTTATCCCCATACTTCTGAAAGGAAATTCTCTTGATGAGAAGACCATGCGCCTGACAGCACAGATGCACAAAGCAATTACCGTCATTCAGTTCAAGACGGAGGCACAGATCTTCAAACGTCGTCCTCAATGGCAGATGGAAGACCGTTGTCTTTTGGAGGCTGTGAACTATGAGAAAGGCATTTGTACTATTGGTGGTAAGGATTATGAGATGACATCATGCCATTTCCCGACGATTGACCCTGCCGATCCCTGTCAGCTAACCCCTGAGGAGGAACTACTCATGCAAAAGCTACATCATAGCTTCCGTGTCTGTGAGAAACTGCGTAAACACATGAAAATGTTACTCTCTCATGGCTGTATGTATCTTATCAGCAACCATAACTTGCTCTTCCATGCATCATGCCCGTTAAATGCAGACGGTAGTCTGAAAGAAGTGGAGATATATCCTGGAAAACGATATACAGGAAAAGACCTGATGCACAATATCGGTATGATGATCCGTGCCGCCTTTACCAGTGACACAGAGTCGGAGATGCGCCAGTATGCCAAAGACTTCTTCCTGTACCTCTGGTGCGGCAAGGACTCTCCATTGTTCGATAAGTCGAAGATGGCAACTTTTGAGCGTTATTTCCTGACAGACAAGGATACTTACAAAGAGGAAAAAGGCTATTATTTCCAGTTGCGTGACTCAGAGGAGATATGTGACCGTATCCTTGATGCTTTTGAAGTCAAAGGACCTAATCGTCATATCATCAACGGACATGTCCCCGTACATGCCTCAAAGGGTGAGAATCCTATCAAGGCTAATGGGAAACTGATGGTTATTGACGGAGGGTTCTCTGAGGCATATCATCATGAGACGGGCATTGCAGGATACACATTAGTGTACCATAGCCGCGGTTTTCAACTTGTACAGCACGAACCGTTCAAGAGTGCTACGGAAGCCATTCAAAAAGGGACGGACATCAAGTCTAGTACCCAACTCGTGGAACTCTCTGCTCATCGTATGTTAGTGGCTGACACTGACAAGGGTGACGAGCTCCGTTCACAGATAGAAGACCTTCGTGAGTTGCTCTACGCCTACCGTCATGGTATCTTAAAAGAGAAGAAATGAAACATCGTGTCATCGTTGCCTTAGGGTCGTGCCAGCAACAGGCTGCCCATATCCAATGGGCATCCGAACGGCTTATCTGTCTGTTGGACGACTGTCTGTTAAGTCGTCGGTTATGGACTGCCGATATAAAAGGCTCGGGCAAATGGTACATGAACAGGCTTGCTGTAGGAATGACGGATCTGTCAACGGATGACCTGCAGGCTTTGTTGAAAGAGATGGAGGCGGTGACAGGACGAACGAAAACGGAGGTGACCATCGACCTTGACTTGATGCAGTATGACGAGGAGCGTTATCATGAGAAAGACTGGCAACGCCCTTATGTTCAAAATATTATCCATGATATCCTATGAAGAAATACCTTCTCCTATTAGTGACGCTCTTCTCGTTGAGTGTACAGGCTCAGGACTTTGAGCAGTTTTTTTCCGACAGCACCCTTCGCCTCGACTATATCTTTGCAGGTGATGTCAACCAACAGTATATCTATGTCGACCAGCTCTCAAAGAGTCACCGCTGGTATGGACGCAGACATCATTTGGCAGAGCTGCCTCTGGCTGGCAATGGTCAGATTACCGTCTTCGACAAAATGACGGGCATAGTGATCTATCGCCATTCATTCTCTACTCTTTTCCAAGAATGGCTTGCTACGGATGAGGCGAAGCATACCAAGAAGTCGTTCGAGAATGTGTTTCTCATCCCCTATCCCCAACAACCGGTCCGCATCAAAGTGGAACTACGTGACTACCATGATAAGGTCACTGCCGAATTGGTCCATGAGGTTGATCCAAGGGATATCCTGATACGACAACTACAACGGAAGAAAGAGGCACCATATATCACACTCCAACAGGCTGCCGACACCACCAGTTGTATCCATATCGCATACGTCGCAGAGGGTTATTCAGCAGAACAAATGGATCAGTATTTAGACGACTGCCACGTGGCAATGGATGCACTCTTTGAACATGAACCATTTAAGACCTTACGCAACCGGTTCAATGTTATCGCTCTTTGCTCACCCTCTCATGACAGTGATGTCAGTCAACCGGGCAAAGGCATTTGGAGAAATACTGCCTTAGCCTCCCATTTCGACACGTTTTATATGACTCGCTATTTGACGACCTTGCATCTGAAACAGCTTCACGACTGGCTTGCAGGGACTCCCTATGAGCATATCATCGTACTGGCCAACACTGCCCATTACGGGGGTGGCGGCATCTATAACTCTTATAACCTGAGTTATACTCGTGGGAAACATTTCCGTCCTGTGGTGGTCCACGAGTTCGGACATTCCTTCGGTGGACTGGGTGACGAGTATCCTTATGGCGACAGTGACCCGATGTATTTCGCAGACACAGAGCCGTGGGAGCCTAACCTGACGACGACAACGAAGAAACCTGCTAAATGGCAGGATTTGATTGATGCAGGGAAAGCAGGACTCATTGAGGGAGGCGGTTATCTCTCTAAGGGTGTCTGGCGTGGACAAGAGAATTGCAGGATGCGTACCAATGAGCATCCCGACTTCTGTCCTGTCTGTCAACAGGCACTCACAAAACTCATCAATTTTTATACGGTTCGTTGACGGACAGCCTCAAACAAGAGAATAGCTGCCGACACACTGACATTCAGGGAGTCGAGTTTGCCCAGCATAGGAATACGGATATGTGCTGTGGCTACCTGACGCCACTGGTCAGTTAGTCCTGTTGCCTCTGTCCCCATTACGATAGCAGTACCCTTCCGCATGTCTGTATCATAATACAGATGGGAGTCCTGTAATTGTGCAGTCAGAATCTGTATGTTACGCTCTTGCAGGAAACGGATACATTCCTCTGACGTACAGGCAACAGTGGGAACGGTAAAGACAGCACCAATACTGCTTCGTATCAGATTGGGGTTGTAAAGGTCTGTCAAAGGGTCACAAACAATAACGGCATCTGCTTTGGCAGCATCAGCGGAACGAAGGACAGCCCCCAAGTTACCAGGTTTCTCTACCCTTTCCAATATCATCAGCAACGGATGAGCAGGCAGCTGCAAGCCATTCAGTGTCTGAGACTTGGAACGGATGATGGCGACGACTCCTTCCGTCGTTCCCCGGTAGGCTATTTTCTCATACACAGCAGGTGTCACCAATACAGCATCTTGTGGCACATTGTCTTGATACAACTCAGGACATACGAAAGGGGATACCATCTCATAGCCACCCTCCATACAGTGCTGTAGTTCACGCTTCCCCTCCACCACAAACACACCCTGTTTGCGACGCTCCGAGGATTTCTGTTGCAACAGCATCAGTTGTTTGATCCTGGGATTCTGCATACTCGATATTGTATCTCCTATCATGCCTGCAAAATTATAAAGAAATGAGAAGAAATCCAAATATATTGTTTACTACCAAGACACAACGACTTTTTTGCCACGATGGATATATAAGCCTTTCTTAGTGGGTCTGCCAGTAAGTTTATGACCACTCAGGTCGTACCACGCATCATCCATCAAACCTCTTAAATCAGTAATTGTCTTGATTTCCGTGGGCTTTGAGCCGTCAACCCATTCGAAATAACTGAAGAAATTAGTTGATAACCCCATCAAGAACTTACTGCCTGAGTTAAGATGGTCGCTATCACTAAAGGTGTCGTCGATGCGATATATGTCATTTTCACCATCGGGATGGGCATCGTGGAAGGCAAGATAATTGCCGTAGGGCACCACCATATCACCCTTCGAGTGTGCAAACTGTATGCGGTGCTGGGGTTGCCATCCAGTGCAGACATTGTTAGCCTCCATAACATAGCGCAAGTCATCATAGGCATCGCCCGTCAAGGTTGGTGTACTGTTGAAGTTGGCAGAATTCTTCAGATAGTTGTAGAATCCAGGGGTGAAAATTTTATCGAGATGGGCCCAAGCTACAGTCTGCGTGCCCCATATCATACCGGGTACCTCTTGCTTGAAAAACATCTCATTCATATTAGCCGGTGCAGGATAGGTCTTTTCTCCTATGGTGACTGATCCATCGTCTATCTGCGCAAGCCACGCCTTGTTGATGTCATCTGTGCTCATGTTTTTGCTATTCAACCAATCCAAGATACCTGTGTCCAAGAACGATTGTGCCAAGTAGTCGTTAAGAGAGTGACTGGACATGGCGGGGTCGCTGACAATCATGCCATTCATAATCATTGGAAGGACGACTGGCATGGTAGACTGTTCTTGACGGTGGATAGTGGTCGTGCCATAGCTGGTGCCGTCGTCATCCATATAGTAACGCATGGTGGCAATAAGGTCGTAGGGACCGTCACCGCATATGGTGCCGCGGAAATGCAACTGGTCGCTGAGGTTGTTCTTTTCGATATAGCGTTGAACGGCAAGAGCCACTGCACCACCTTGCGAATAGCCAATGTTGAAACAACGCCAATTGTCTTTCAGCGGCAGCGTGTTGTTTGCTCCATTAAGTTTACCATAAAGTTCCAGCCCGTAGTTTACCGCCTGAATGACCTGCTGTGCTGTTATCTCCTCAACAAGATAGGGATGCGTCCTGTCACTCGACACACCATAACCTTCATAGTCTGGCATAATGACGATGCTGCGCTTGACAATGGATTTGTAGGGATTTTGTTCTTCGTAAGGATAGCCCTCGAATAAGGGAGCGAGAACAACAAAGTCGGCAGACGAGGTCGTATAGCTGGTGGGGCACTGCGAATTAGAGGTGACCGTATAGTGACTGTATATGTGTACAGACTCAATGGCATCACCCACCTCTGGCTCTTTTGGTGTCCAGCATGCCAACAATGACGAGAGCACAATAGGCTCCCCTGTCACGCTAGTCGTTGGGTAGTTGAACTTGTAGACCATTCTGTTTCCCAGCGTCGTTATATATGGTTCCAACTCTGTTGAAGGCACTGGAGCTTGTGCCCATGTACCCTGTACGACTACGCACAACAGTAACACTACATAATATAAAGAATACTTTTTCATCGTCTTATTCTATAGATGCCTGCAAAATTACAAAGAAGTGAGTAAAAAACCAAATGTTTTATTTTACTTTCTTCATAAACAATTCTAATATTAACGACTGATGATTTGAAATCGAATAAAAATGATTAACTTTGCCGCATCGAAACAACGAAAGGTTAACTGATGGCTTGGAAACGGAAATATCGATGTAAGGCATGTGGGTATGAGGCTGAGGTGTATGAGGGGCATGGCTTGTTCCGTCAACAAATCATAGCGATGTCGTGCCCAGAATGTAAGACGATTCAGAATATCGTTGTGGGAGGTATCATAGCCGATGTGGCACCATCCTATAGAAGTGAGGCTGGTCGTCTGTGTTTGCAATGTGGCAGTGACCAAATCAGAAGATGGGATTTGCGGACCTGTCCCAAATGTCAGGGAGAAATGACAGATACTGGAGAAAAGGAGTTCTGGACGTGAAATTATTTTGAGGATTTAAGATGTGTGCAATGTGTGAGAAGGAAGTCGTACACGAAATCGAAATCCTCTGTGTTGACGTAGACCCGATTCTTCTCAAAGCGCTCGTTTACCTTTATGAGATTCATCTTTCTGCATGAGATCAAGCGCTCAACATGGGCAAGAGTGGAGGTCATGGACAGACGTGACTGAGCCAGTACACCAGTGCCCACTGCTCCTGGTCGTCCCGATGCCAAACCAGCCAATATCGTCAACGCACCGATGAGTTGACCTTTCTTCACCGTGTTAGGCATCTGCTGGTGTACCACTTCTTTCTCATCCATGATGAAAAGCACTGCATATTTCCATCCAGAGATGGCCGCATACACAAAATAACCGATCAGTCCCAAAACGAGCATCACCAAAGCGACGATACCTAATGTCGAAGCCATTCCGATGAGCATGTCAACATCCCAATCGCCATCAAAAACGGCAATGACAACAAACAACAGGACAAGGATTCCCATACTGATTCCCAACACCTTCCACACATCAAAAAGGATAGAGTAGTTGGTCAGCATATTCACTTCATATACCCACCGGTATTTCCCATCAGGGTATAGTCGTACGTGTTCATTGACATCGTTTTTCATTTTCCTCAACGTTTAATGATTACATAGATAATGACGGGAGCACCTATCAACGGGGTTACCGCGTTCAAGGGGATGACACCCGTCTCACCAGGAAGGACGGTGATCAGATTACACAAAAGGGCTATCACGGCACCCATCAGTATGGTGGCAGGAAGCAGGGAACGGTGATTGTCTGTTGTCAACAGAAGCCGTGTGATATGCGGTACGGCAAGTCCGATGAATGCTATCGGTCCGCAGAACGCTGTGGTGACCGCTGTCAGGATACCTGTCACTATCAAGAGCCAGTTACGGGTACGGATAATGTTGACACCTAAGTTTTCCGCATAACGGTCACCCAGCATCAAGGCATTGAGAGGTTTGATCAGTAACAGGCAACCTACCAGCCCCAACAAGGTGATACTGGCAAAGACAGGCATCATCCTCATCGAGACACCACCAAAGGACCCCATGCCCCATACCATATAGGAACGCACCCCCTCGTCTGTCGCAAAGAAATTAAGAAGGGAGATGGCTGAGTTGGAGATATAACCGATCATGATACCGATAATCAACAGCATCACGTGATTACGTACAATTGTGGAAAAGAAGAAGATCAGCGTCATCACCGCCATAGCACCCGCAAACGCAGCTGTCAGGACAGCGACAAACCCCGACAGACTGACGGAGCCTGCGGAGATGCTGCCTCCCAAGAACAACATCACCAGAGCGACACCCAGTCCTGCCCCGCTATTGATACCAAAGATACTCGGACCTGCTAAAGGGTTGCGGAATGCCGTCTGCAACATCAGTCCACTGGCTGCCAATGCCCCTCCGCAGAGTATTGCCGTCAGTGCCTGGGGCATACGAGACTCCAGAATGATATATTGCCACGAGGGTTTGACACTCCCCTCTCCCATCAGTATACGAATCGTATCCTCCACAGGAATAGAGACAGAGCCCATCATCAGGTTAAGGATGAAGAGTACGACGATGACCAGTGTCAGTCCTGTGCAGTATATGACTCCCTTATTCATTCAGATGATGATAATAACGCAATGCAGACGCTGATTTCTTGTCGGGATGGAGTATCTGGATGAAGTCACTCAAGAGCCAGTCAGGACGGAATGGTGACTCCTCATAGAACAACGACAGCTCGACATTACAGCCATAGACATTCCTGTCAGCAAAAGCCTGCAACTGTTGGTAGCCGCGATACTCACTCAGTAACTCATGGTAAGTCTGTTGATGATCACTGCTATAACGATAGATCCACACCTCGGCATCACCAGCTCGCTCCAGTACTGTCTCAAAAGGCAGGGAGAGACTGCCACCATGAGTGTCATCCTGCCAGGCATAACGTCCGCCGGCATCCAGTATCATCTGTCCGATGGTGCTCTTACCTCCCGGCACATACCAGACGGAACCAACTATCTTATCCACAAGGACAGAACGTCCTTGTCCCATCTTCCGGGCTTCCTCCTTTAACGACAGGTAGTTCTTCTCTACCACGTCAAAAAGACTATCCGTCTTCTGTTCCTCTCCGAAGAGCATCCCGTAGAACTTCATCCATTCCGCACGGGCAAGAGGAGTATTCTCCATATATTCCGCACACTCCACCAGCGGGATGCCTATCTCCTCCAGTTTACCATAGCCCCCACTGTTCTCAAACGGGGAGAGCATGATGATATCCGGTTTGATATCCATGATCTTCTCCACCACAGGACTCAGTCCATTACCACAGTCAGCGACCTTACCTTTCCTGACTTGTTCGTGAATGAAAGGGATCTTGATATATTTCAAATCGGCGACACCGACGATATTCTCTCCATGACCCAGCGTGTTCAGCAGGGAACAATGGACAGTGGTAAAGACAGCGGCACGTTCTACGGGAGTGCGGATAATAGTACCATGAGGGAGGTCTTGGGGGAGTTCACTTTGACGAGGAACGAGGATATAGGTATGCAACAGCATTCCTTCCTTCCAAGGATTACGGATGTCCACCTCCGTATAACCCTCATGTTGGACGACAGAGAGTAATGAAGAGTATTTAAGATGTAAAGTGTCGCCACCCTCCTGTGAGAAACCTGTCCGGTTCCCACAGGAAGACAGCGACATTGCCACAAGGGCAAATATAAGGAGAATTCTAATGATATTAATACTTAACCTCCTCATAGGATACATAGAAGTCAATAGCAGCAGGACCTACGCCACAGGAGTACTCCTTGATTGGAGAGCCATACTGGTCATACTCAACGACATATCCGTTGGCGGAATAGTCAGGAGTATTGGGAGTATCTGCCTTCTCGCTATAGGAAGCCACGAAAATATGGTTCGTCACCGGGTCAGCTGTCACGACATTGGGATAGAAGAACTTGTTGACACCAGAAGGGATGTCTTTCTTGACACCAGACTGGATGTTATAGACCATAAAATGATCCACGCTCTTACCATACTCAGAGCAGTCTGCCGCTAAGATGTTATATCCGACGAACGTAGCGTTCGTGCAGTCGAACAGTGTCGTCACATTACCGGTTTCGAGGTTGGCAAGACGTATACCACCCTTCACGTCAGCATAGTTACCCTGATCCAAGATGTAGAGATCAGTACCAGCCACAGCCACATCAGTAGGATTGGTGATCTTGCTGTCAGTGATAGTCGTGGACTCTTTCGTACTCACGTTGATCACAGAGATGGATGCCTTTGTCTGGGCACCATAGTCGGAGTTGGCGACAAACAACAAACTTCCGGAAATTGCGACACCCTCAGGATAAGAACCTACGGTATAGACATTCTTCAACGCAAAGGACGTCGTGTCAATAGCGGCTACATAACCGTTACCCTCTGTCGTCGTCTCCCAAGTGTCAGGATTAAAGGTGTTCGAGCAACCGCCATAGGTTGACACATAGACGATGCCGTCAGCACCTACCAGGTGGCGTGGAGCGACACCTTTGTCGGCACCCATCAGGTTAGTGAGTTTCAACTGTGCGATAGACGCCAGTGTCTTGGCATTCACAATCTCCAGGGTATTCTCGTCTGTGACAGCGATATACATCTTGTCGCCATAGACCATGATGTCGTTAGGAGTACCACCCAGTTTACGACCGTTCTTAGCATAAAACTGATCATTGACAGAGGTTCCTGTGGCATAGTCTATATAGGTCAGACTACCATCGATACCGCTCCATACATTACCAGAGCAGATCACAAAAGCGCCATTTGTCACAGGAATGGTATAGGTACCACCTCCATTGTCTTTGTCATTACAAGCGGTAAAGAGTGTCGCACTCAGTACTACCGCAAAACTTAAAAGATACTTTTTCATGTTACATTAAAATTTATAATTAATGGTTACTTGATAACTACGTCGTGGCATCGGATAATGTGACACAATCTCGTACTGTGTGTTGAACAGGTTCTTGAGGTCGAGACGTGCCTCTATCTGGTGTCTGCCGAAAGTCAACTGACGGTAAGCGGTGACACCGAAATCCATATAGCCGTCAATCATCGTCCCGCTATAGTGGTCGTTATTGGGCCACCGACTGCTCACCCCCACTCCATGCAGCGATACATTCACCCACGGGTTCTCGAAAGTCAGCGCCAAACTGCCGGTATGCTTAGGCATATACGCTATCTGTTTCTTATAGTTAGGTGACTCGGGATTAAAACGGTTCTCCACCTTCTGGTAACTGTAGTTGCCGGAAAACAAGAGAGCATAACGTGGAGAGAAACGGTAAGACGCCTTGATGGTGGCGTCCATACCATAGGTGTACACCTTGCCGATGTTCACACAGGTCCATATAAACATATTATAAGGTATAGCGACTATCATGTCCTTCACATGGTTATAATAGCCGTCAAGCGTCAAATAGAGATGCCAGTTCTTGGAACGGGTATGGGAGAAGGTGACTCCGATGTTATACTGATCCGTCAACTCCGGTTGGAGGTTCGGGGAACCATAGTGATAGAAATAGCTCTCGTTGAAAGTCGGAGAACGGAAGATATTCTTATAAGAGGCACGTACATAGAGGTCGTACGACTCCAGCAACCGGTATGAGAGGGACACAGAAGGAGACAGTCTTCTCATGTTACTGGCAGAGTTCTTCTGTATATCAATCCTGTCCACGTCGGGGACATCCCTCTGTTCGTTGAGATAAAGGGAATAGAGCAGTCTTCCTAAGACCGTCAGACGTTTGTTGTGGTATTTCGCCGTAGCAGACTGCAGGATCGTATGGCGAGACGGTCGTCCCGTGACGGCACGCCAGGAACTGCCATTCAGGTTATTGAAGGCATAGTCTGCCGAATAGTCGAAAGTCCAGTGGTCATCAGGAGCATAAAGCAATGCCACAGAGGTATAGACCTCTCTTTGCCAATAACTGGCGTCATTGATACCGCCCGGTTTCAAAGCATCCTCATAGATAGACGCGGACCAGTTGAACTTGGTATTCCACTTCAACGACAGCTGTTCTCCCCAACGAGTCTGATACATCATCTGGGCGAAGAAATTCCGGTCCCGGAGATTCTCCCCGCTGAGGTTGGTATAATAACGCACCAGTCCTGGCAACTGACGGTCATTGTCATAATAATAGATCTTTCCAGACAAGCGATTGACAGCGTTGATGCTCCACAGGAAGTTCAGTTCCCCATGCCCGCTGTTCATCCTGCTGTTCGCACGACGGTCGTGGATGGTCTGCAGTCCGTTCTGCAACTCATACGGATAGTCATTCTCCGCATAAGTATATTCCCCAACGGCACTGAAGGCAAACTTGTCGGAGAAGTTCTGCTCATAACGGAGGAAAGGACTGACATAGCCGAAAGAGCCGAACTTCACCTGTGTGGTGAGATGCGGTCTGGTGTCCGCTGTCGGCAAACGGAGTGTCTGGATATTCAGTACGGCAGGAGTCGTCACCTGACGGGCGGGAATGAAGATGTCATCATTATCACCTATCACCAACGAGAGGTTGTCGACATTATCCAGAGAGTAACGGGAAAGGTCTATCTCACCACTCTGGCACTCTGAGAGCATCACCCCGTCATAGCATACCCCCGTATGCTTGGCACCGAAGCCACGTACGGAGACCGTCTTCATACCCCCTGCCCCACCATAGTCACGGATGGTGATACCAGGCAGTCGATGGAGGGCGTCGGCGATATCCGTCACTCCCATCGTCAGCATGTCCTGACGATCTAACAGATGCAGGGGTGCCGTACTGGTGACAGTATGCTTCCGTTGGGTCTCCGTAATCGTCACCTCCTCCAACTGATGCACACGACCAGTGATGGTATCTGTCTGTGCCACAGCACTTAACGACATCCACGAAACACCCAGAAATGTGACAATCTTTTTCATCCTTTGTTCTATCGAACTTTTTTGCAGATGCAAAAGTAATACATTATACGCAAATGACAAAAATAATCATTCATTTTTTACTTCAAGAATCCGATAGACGGCAGGTATATCCACATAGCGGCGGATATGGTCGGCAAGCTTGTCGTATTGTTGTTCCTTAAAGGTATGGTAATCAAAAGCCGGAGTGCTCTTCACCTTATCCTTATAAGGACGGAGCAGATAGTCCACAAACGAGGTGTTGTCAAGAATACCATGAACGTAGGTTCCGATACAACGGTCCTCTATCAGTATCACCTCGTCAGTATCACTGATACCCTGATGGATCTCATA
>JAEEGK010004446.1_pt1 | contig 34335 bp, 30 predicted proteins | sample 8958771 | NCBI WGS metagenome assembly JAEEGK01 (sample SAMN16246547, study PRJNA631951) | gut metagenome | biome: gut microbiome; feature: rumen; material: SC-attached | host: Bos | place: Iran: Karaj | collected 2018-10 | reverse complement strand
TCTCAGAGTTCCATCTGCCGCCACTCGCAGTATTGTTTGAAAATGCCAAGACCACCCCACAAGTGATGTCACTTCAAAAAGCTCAGGAAATTGCCGAGGCTGAAGTCGCTAAACAAAAAAGGCATATTTTTTCTTATTTGACTGGCCATGCAAGCTACAGTTATGGTGTATCAGATATGTGGGGGCAAAGCTCATCTAGCTATTATACGCTTCAAATGATGCAATTCTCAGGATCTGAGCAGAGTTACTGGAATGTTGGTGTCAATTTGGCTGTTCCAGTTGAAGACATATTAGATTTAGGCGCTGCTGTAAAGCGTAAAAGGCTGTTAGTTGATCAAGCTATTTACAATAAAGATTATCAATTTGATCAACTCAAATTACATATAGCCAGTCTATATACGAAAATCACGACAGGTTTGATACAATTAAAAACCGCCAGTGAAAATGCGGCAATCTATCAAGGTGCAGGCGCATTAAATATGGAAGAGTTTCATAATGGAAATATGTCAATTGAAGATTTTGCATTTACTAAAGGAAGAGAGGATGACGCTGTAAATTCTTATCAGGGGAAACAGGCAGAAATTATTACGGATATTTTGACTTTAGAAATAATCACACATACTCCCATCTTAACTAATTCTACTACAGAAATAACTTTGGATGAAGCCGTACAAAAAACAGAAAAGCAACTTTCCAAAGAAAACAAAGCTGTTGAGAAGCGTATTAAAAAGGCGGCTCATGATGAGGAAAAAAAGCTAAGAGCATTAGAAAAAGCAGAGGCAAAAGCCCAAAAAGCTGCTAAAAAAACCACAAAAAAATAAGTATTAACAAAAAAACAAAGAAAACTATGGATTTGTTCAGATATATAGTTAGGTTTTTATACAAAATTCGTTGGTATTTGATCATTTTACCACTAATTGCTTTGATTGTTGCATGGTTCTTTACACGTAATATGGATCGTGTTTATGATGCCAATACGACTATTTATACTGGTATGATTACAGGCTATAATTTGGAAGGTGGTACAGGCGCTGCAGGTGGTAATTCTCAAGCAAACATCACAAACTTAATGTTGTTAATGACAACGGATGTCACCATACATGAAGTATCCCTCCGTTTGTTTGCACGCTGTATGATGTATGGTAATCCTAGCAAGGATAATAATTACATATCGTCAGAACATTTCCGTCAGTTAAGTGCAACGGTGCCTACAGATGTCAAAGCATTAATTAATCACAATAGTGAGCAAGCAACGTATGCAAATTTAAAAGCGTATGAAAGGCCCTCTCAAGACAACTATATTTTTGGATTGTTAAATTATCATCCATGGTTTGGTATCAATAGCATTACAAGCCGTTTAAAGGTTATGCAACTCCAAAAGAGTGACATTATAGATATTGCTTATTCATGCAACGATGCAGGCATAACATTTAATACATTAGATATTTTGAATGAAGTATTTGCACGTCAATACCAACAGTTACGTTTTGGAGAAACTAACGATGTCATCAAGTTCTTTGAACGTGAGGTTGCTCGTCTATATAAAATATTAACAGGCGCTGAAGATGATTTAATTCGATACAATGTCGCAAAACGAATCATAAATTATGGCGAACAAACAAAAGTTGTGGCAGGATTAGATGCCGATCAACAAATCTCAGATAATGAGCATTTATTAAACTATACAACAGCAAAATCTTTAATGGACTATCTTGAGCGCCAACTTGGTGATCGTGCTAAAGTAATTCGTGCAAATAGAGATTTCACAGACCAAATTACGGATATTTCAAGAATACAATCTCGCATTTCAAATCTCCGCCTGATGAATAGTGAGGGGGGGGAAGACAATGTTGAGTCACAATTAGAATTGGCCAAAGCAGAGAGAATGCTTCAAGACAGAACAAATCGCGTTAAAGAACTGACACGTGACATTGAAGCGGGAACATACAGTACAGAGACAGGAGTTAAGGCCAACACTATGATTTCTCGATGGTTGGAACAGGTTCTTTTGCTAGAGAAAACAAAAGCCGAGATGAGTGCTCGGGATATCATGAGAGAGAAAATTGACAAACAGTTTCTATACTATGCCCCAATCGGCGCCACGTTGGCACGTAAGGATAGACATATTGGTTTTATTGAAGGTAATTATATGGAAATGTTAAGAGCGTTGAATTCAGCACGTCTGCGTCAACGTAATTTGCAAATGACAACAGCCAAACTCCGTGTGCTGAATCCACCCATGTTCCCCATGAATGCCCAGCCCACAAATCGTTTGATGATTTTGCTAGGTGCATTCTTACTTACTTTCATGCTAACTGCTCTTTATTTCTTCATTATTGAACTACTTGATCGCACACTTCGTGATCGCATGCGTTCGGAACGTATTACCAAGGTGCCTGTCATGGGTTGTTTCCCCAAGGAAAGTACTCTCCGCTATCGTCGTTTCAATAAAACAATAGCAGACATGGCATTGCGTCAGTTAAGCAAATCACTCCTTCCCCATTTCAAGGAAGGCCAACAGAATGTGCTCAATCTTATTTCTACCGATGCTGGTAATGGTAAGAGCTATATTGCACAAGAGTTAGAAAACTATTGGATCTCTATCGGTCTCCAAGTTCGTCGTTTGACTTACGATGAAGACTACTTGGCAGAGGACAGCCGTTTCATCATGGCTAAGGACATTAAAGATATCTGCCCAGACATTCTTCCGAATGAAATTGCCATCATTGAGTATCCGAATTTGGATGACAATTCTGTTCCACCGGCATTGCTGAACATGGGTACTATCAACCTCTTAGTCACCCGTGCCAATCGTACTTGGAAGGATGTTGACCAGAAAGCATTAAAGGAACTGCAGTCACAATTGGAAGACCAAGACACACTATTCATGTACCTTACCGAGGCTCAGCGTTACGCTGTTGAAGAGTTTGTTGGTCAGTTGCCGCCTTATACCAAATTTAACAACTTTGTGTATAGAATCTCCCAAATGGGTCTGACTGCCGTAGAAAATAGTCATGCCAAATAAATGATAAATTCATTTAAGACATATTCCCGCGAAAACGGAGGAAGGGTATTGTTACTCTTTCTCTTGTTTTTGCTTGCATTATATGAATTTGCGACATCAGGATTTTCTGCATTTGCAGTTATTTGCATAATACCATCTCTTATCCTTGCTGTCTATTGCGCATTCAAGTGGAGAATGTTAACATTTTGGGTATTGATATTTGTAAATTATTTCATTCAAATGAAAGACATCGCTAATTCTTTACCAATACCGATGTCACTTCCAAATGAAATGCTCCAAATAATACTATTGGCCATCGCGATTATAGATATTAGGGAGAATCCTCATTTTGAAAAAACTGCGAATTTAATGCTATTTGCACTTATTATTTGGTGTGGCTTCTGTACGATTGAGGTTCTAAACGACACATGTGGTCTAGGTATAAATATTGGAGCGTGGTACACAGGTGCTCGTTTGATGGCTTTTCAATTACTCTATATTTTTTTAGTTTTTAGTCTTTATATATCATCTCCCCAGATACTCTTAAAGTACATAAAAATATGGGCAGTTTTTGCTTTGTTTTCAGCAATATGGACTTGGAAACAAAAAACATTTGGTTTCACCTCTGTAGAAAACTTCTGGATACATTACTTAGGTGCAGATACTCATATTCTAAATGCAGGAACTTTAATTCGATATTTTTCTACATTCAGCGATGCAGCTAATTATGGTTGTAATGCTGCTGGAAGCGCTGCAGCGTTTATCATATTTGCTATTACATCCAAATTCAAGAAGCATCGTCTTTTCTTCTTAATTGTATCAGTTCTTGTAATATGGGGTATGTTCCAATCTGGAACAAGAACGGCAATCTTTTGTTTGGCTGCAGGATTAATGGTTTATATTATACTCTCAAAATCTGTTAAAATTGCCGTTCCTTTTTCCATCGTTTTTGTCTTTTTTGCATTTATTTTAATCTTTACTAATATTGGGAATGGGAATCAACAAATTCGTCGAATGCGTTCTGCATTTGATAAAAGTGATGCCTCTGCAAATGTACGTGACATCAATCAAACTGCTATGAGTAAGTATTTAGCAGATGCTCCATGGGGAATCGGTCTAAGTGTAAATTATGGAAACGTACCTGCTAATAATAAATTTAACAGGCTATCGAAAATCCCACCTGATTCTGAATATGTGTTCATTTGGGTACACACAGGAAGAATTGGTATCACGGTTTTTTTAATAACGACAGCATTAATGTTTTTTGGTGCGTGTTATATTGTGTTATTCAAATTGAGAAGCAGATCGTTAAGCGGTGTTGGTGCCGGTTTCTGTGCAGCTTTTGTATCCATCCAATTAGGGGGATACGCCAATCAAATATTAATGCAGTTTCCGAATTGCTTAATTTTCTATGGAGGTCTTTCAATTGTATATATATTACCTTATATTGAACCTGCATGGGTTGAATATGAGAACGAGCGAATTGCCATGCTTGCAGAAAGGAAACGAATAAAATTAGAAAAGAAACTTGCCTCAAGAGTGTGAATTGTCAATCATTACAGTCAATTATAATGGGCTGAACGATACATGCGCATTGATTGATAGTATCCCCTTCAATGAAGACATGGAGGTGATTGTGGTAGACAATGGTTCGAAAGGAAATGAAGCAAGTGTTCTTAAAGAGCGGTATCCCTATATTATAACCATTCGTTGTGACAATAATTTAGGTTTCGCAGGGGGAAACAATGTTGGTATAAAAGCTGCAAAAGGCAAATACTTATACCTCATTAATAACGATACTGTTTTCAAGGATTACGATTCCAATACCTTAATTCACCGACTTGAATCTTCTCCCAAGATTGGAATGGTATGTCCTAAGATTCGTTTCGCATGGGGTAATAATCATATTCAATTTGCAGGTTATACCCCACTATCCCCTATAACCATCCGCAACCGATCCATAGGTTTTGGTGAGGAAGATAAGGGACAATATGACATACCCCACCAAACGCCCTACGCTCATGGTGCAGCCATGATGCTCAAACGAGAATTAATCAATAAAGTCGGCCTCATGCCAGAATGTTATTTTCTCTATTACGAGGAATTAGATTGGTCTATGATGATGACACGCGCAAAATATGAAATATGGTATGAACCCGCCTGCACCATCTATCATAAAGAAAGTCAGAGCACAGGACAGAATAGCCCCCTACGAACCTACTATATCACTCGAAATCGGCTTTTGCTTGTTAAACGGAATTTCACCGGAATAAAGAAATATTTAGCATACGCCTACTTACAAATGGTTGTAGCGACTCGAGACATTATTAAGTATATTATCAAAGGTCGAAAGGATCTCCTCAAAGCGACAACTCAAGGCCTGCGAGATTTCAACAAGTCACATTTCAATTCTCATATTTCAACTCTCAACTCTCAATTTATTTAGTATGGATTTTTGGTCATTTTTATATATAGTTGATGGGTTATTCTTTATCTTTGTCGCAGGTACGGTGCTATATCTGGGTATATTCTCTATTGCATCCTTATTTTCAAGAACGACCAACATCAACGAAGCAAAAATCAAACGCCGTTTCATTATCTTTATTCCTTCCTACAAGCAGGATCATGTCATTGAACAGACCGTCTTGTCTATTTTGGCACAATCCTATCCTCAACGTCTCTTTGATGTAACAGTCATCTCTGACCATCAGAGTGAAATAACCAATATGCGCTTGGCGCAATACCCAATCACATTGTTGACACCCAATTTTGCAGAAAGTTCCAAAGCAAAATCCCTTCAATATGCTATCCTTAATCTACCAGAATTCAAGATTTATGATATTGCCATGATTCTGGATGCCGATAATATTGTGGAACAAGAATTCTTAACACAAATGAATAACGCATACGAATCAGCTGCCACCAAAGCCATTCAGGCACATACCGTTTCTCGAAACAGAGATACAGCAGCAGCTCGTATGGGAGCCATATTTGAAGAAATCAACAATGCCATCTTCCGAAAGGGGCACATTAACCTTGGACTATCTGCCTCATTAGCAGATGCCGGTACTGCATTTGACTTTAAATGGTTCAAAGAGAATGTCATGAGGACAAAGACTTCTGCAGAAGTCAAAGAATTAGAATCCATGTTGCTACGCAATCAAATCTACATCGATTATTTTCATGATATTCTCATTTACGGCGAGAAGCCACGAACAACAGAGAAACTCAACCTTCAACATGGACACTGGGCAATAAAACAATTAAAGAACTTGTTCTGGAATATCAAATATTTACCAGGGGCTATCTTTAACAAACAGCGCGATCTAGCCGATAAAATCATCCAATGGATACTGGTTCCTAGAACTGTCATGGTGGGTATCATTATGATTATGAGTTTGGTATTACCGTTTATCTATTTCACATTAGTAATTAAATGGTGGATATTAGGGGCAGCAAGCCTATTCTTCTTTGCCCTAGCCACTCCAGACTATTTGGTTGACGAGATGTGGGATAAAACTTTCCTGCGATCACCATTAGTTAGTTTCTGGGCCCTATTCAATTTAAAATTCTTAGGAAAGACAAAACTAGCCAAATTCTTCTTAAAAAAAAGGAACAAATAAAGACAATGAATATCTGGGAGATTATACATATTCTCGAAATCATCCTCTGGTTCATCATAGCAGGATCGGTTATCTATGTCGTATTCTTTGCTATTATCTCTCTCTTTTATGAAAAAGAAGACCGTATCGCCATCCATGCAGCAGCCCTTAGCAATCGGTTAAACAAGTTCCTGATTCTATATCCTGCATACAAAGAAGATAAGGTGATCATCAATGCTGTAGAGCAATTTCTACTACAGAATTATCCAAAAGATTTATATACCGTTGTAGTAATTTCTGACCATATGAAGCCAGAGACCAATGATCAGTTAAGCAAACTGCCCATCACCCTACTCCAGCCTGCATTTGAGAGGAGCTCTAAGGCCAAGGCCATGCAGTATGCGATTGAGAATGTCAATACCAATTATGACAATGTGGTCATTCTAGACGCAGATAATGTCGTTCGCCCTGAATTTCTCTCACAAATAAATATACTATGCAGTGTCTACGACGCCATCCAATGTCACCGATGCGCCAAGAATGCAAACAACGATGTAGCCGTATTGGATGGCGCTAGCGAGGAAATCAACAATACTATTTTCCGTAAAGCCCATAACCGCCTCGGTCTTTCTTCCGCACTAATAGGTTCTGGCATGTGCTTTAAATACGATCTCTTTAAAGAGAATGTGTTCAAACTAACGACTGCAGGTGAAGACCGTGAGATGGAGGCCCTATTACTCCATCAAGGCGTCTTTATCAAATACGCATCAGAAATCCATGTATTTGATGAAAAAGTAAGCAATAAGGACAACTTCCAACGTCAACGCATGCGCTGGATGACAGCCCAAGTCCAAAGTTTACTGTCTCAACTTCCAAAGGTTCCCAGAGCAATTCTCCATGGCAATATCAATTTTGTTGACAAAGTCATCCAGCAGGCACTCATTCCTCGCTCTATCCTCATCGTATTATTAGGGGCAATATCTATATTTATGACTATCGTTGTGCCTGAATGGTGCGAGAAATGGTGGATACTTTTTAGCATGTTAGCTCTATCCTTATTTATTGCGATTCCAGCGCCATTGCGTAAGCAATCTTTCAAAAAAGTTATGGCCATCCCCAATTTGGTATTCAAAATGCTGAAAAACATTCTGCATATAGATCACAAGAACACGGATTTTATCCATACGGAACATAACGCATAAATGGGAGAAAGAGTACATAAAAGCGTTTTAAATGCTGAAGTAAATGTAATATTTTACTTCCTAACCCTTTTTTTAGCTTTCTTTTCAAGAAAAATTTTTCTAGACTGCCTTGGAACTGAGTTTATAGGTTTGACAGGTACACTAGGAAATATCCTCGGATATCTCAACTTGGCTGAGCTTGGCATAACAGCATGTATTGGCTATTTTCTATTCAAACCACTTCAAACAAATAACAGGCAGGAAATTCAAGACATTCTCTCATTATTGGGATACCTATACAATTGGATTGGCTGCATTATTTTAGCAGGTGGTATCCTTATCAGTCTTTTCTTTCCATTTGTATTTGCAAAAGCAGAGTTAGGCATAGGCATTATTTATTTTGCCTACTATTCATTCTTGGGGTCCTCACTTATTGGCTATTTCATTAATTATCGGCAAATTCTCCTGACAGCAGATCAGAAAAACTATTTGGTTGCCATTTATTTCCAATCTGCCAATATTTTCAAAATCATCCTACAGATATTTTTGGCATACACCTACAAAAATCTATATATTTGGGTAGGCGTTGAGTTCCTATTTGGTATCCTCGGTTGTATAATTCTGAATTGGAAGATTAACAAGGAGTATCCCTGGCTGAACGTTGATAAAAGTCGAGGGAAATCCTTATTGAAACAATATCCAGAGATTATTATTAAGACGAAGCAGGTATTCATTCATAAGATTAAAGACTTTGTATTGGTCAAAAGTGACGAATTATTCATTTTCCTTTTTGTATCGTTGAAGATGGTCGCCTACTATGGTAATTATATGATTATTATTTCAAAATTAATCTCACTGTTTTCCGCTATGACCGGTAGTGTTGGAGCAAGTGTTGGCAACCTAGTAGCAGAAGGAAACAAACAAAGCATGATAAAAGTATTCTGGGAATTCACGACCATACAACATACCATAGCCGCCATTCTAAGTTTTTCATTGTACTCTTTTATCGAACCATTTATCGTCCACTGGCTCGGTCCCGAATATATCATGGACCGCAAAATCTTAATTTTACTAATCATATATATTTACATCACCAACTCCCGTATTTCAGTAGATAGTTTCAACTATGCACATGGGCTTTATGCTGATGTATGGTCTGCATGGGCAGAACTCATCATTAATGTTTCTATCACCATTATATGTGGCCTGAGATGGGGTATTATCGGTATCCTTCTCGGCAAGATTGTCAGCCTATTAGCTATCGTAGTCTTATGGAAGCCTTATTATCTGTTTACCTCTGGCTTCAAAGAGTCTGTATCCATCTATTGGAAAGGAGTTTTCCGAAACTATAGCATATCCATTTTTGCTTTTACGACCGGGACCTATGCTATCCGACATGTACCAGTAAATCCATATTATAGCATCTGGGAATGGGCCTTGTATGCAGTTATTGGAATGATTATTTTCCTCTCTATTGACTTCACTGTCACTTTATTATTCGCCAAAGGTGCTAAGGATAGCCTTTATAGAATTAAAAACATCAGAAAAAAATGAAATATTCCATCATTACCGTCAATTACAACAACAAAAAAGGACTACGCAATACTATTGAGAGCGTGATTCATCAGACATATCGCGATTTTGAATTCATTGTCATTGATGGCGGTTCAACAGATGGGAGTATTGACGTCTTAAACGAATACGATGCTCAGATTGATTACTGGGTCTCAGAACCAGATGGAGGAATTTATCAAGGTATGAACAAAGGAATCAAGAAAGCTACTGGTGAATATCTAAATTTCATGAATTCCGGAGATTGCTTCTATAACGAAAAAATACTCCAACATATATTTGACAAGCACCTTACGTGTGATATTATTGTAGGTAAGGATTACCATTACAACCAACAAACGCGACAAGGGTTTAGCACCATTTTACCTCCACGCATTTCCATGCTAACCTTTTATATCCAAACTCTTCCCCACCAGAGTACTTTCTTCAAACGAGAGCTCTTTGATAATACACTCTATGATGAATCTCTTAATATTGTGGCTGATATTAAATTCTATATCCAGAAAATTTGTGTTGAGGGATGTAGTGTAGGTTTAACCAACGAAATCATATGCAGACGTGAACCTGATGGAATCAGTAAATCATATAATGAACGACGTATTGCTGAGCATCAGGCAGTCCTTGCAGAGTTCCTGCCACGCGGTGCTATAAAAGATTATCAGACTCTCACGCTATTAGATAAAACGACAACATATAAACTTCTTTATCTTCTTGAGACTTCTAAAGGACTCAAGTGGATGACATATCTAATAAAATTACTCTATCGTCTCATTAAAAACAAATAAAGAACATGAAGTCAATAGTCATTATATTCCCCTATTTCGGCAAATTACCCGTTCAATATAAGATGTGGCGAGAATCTGCACTCCGCAATCCATCTGTTGATTTTATGTTTTTCACAGATGCAGATGTAGAACCCGCAAAGAACATCATTGTACATAAAATGAAGTTCGAGTATTTCAGACAATACATTCAGGCGGTCTTCGATTTCCCGATTGTTCTCGACCGACCCTATATCTTGTGCGATTTCAAGCCTGTGTATGGACAAGCACTCCAGCAATTCATAAGCAAATATGATTTCTGGGGCTATGGCGATTTGGATGTTGTTTATGGAGATATCAGAACGTTCTTAACAGATGAAGTTCTGTCACATTATAAATTCTTTTTAGGATTTGGACATCTTACATTATACAGCAACGATGAAGATACGAACACCTATTACAAGGTCATTATTCCTGGTTATCAAGACTATAGAGAAGTCCTGACGATTCATGAGCAAACTTTCTTTGATGAATATGATCATAAAGGGACTGCTGACAAGTGGAAAGAATGCCGCACTCGAGATAGTTTCCTTGATTGGCAGTTTGACAATGTATCCGTCCCCAAGCAATCGTATGCAATGAATAGCCTTACTAGGGGATGGAAACAAATCTTATTTGAACATCAAGGAAGAAAATTGTTTATGCTTCGCTTCAATGATGGGAAAATCGAAAAAAAAGAGTCTCTCTATGCCCATTTTCAACACCGTCCTTTTATGAAAGACCAAGTTAACAATTATGACCATTTTCTAATAACGCCAGGATCCATGATAGATTATCCCAAACACTTCACCTCTCTAAGACTTCGTTTCTATAGTAGGAAACGTAGACTTATGACTATATACTATCAATGGAAAGACCGTATCTTATGGAAAACAGGCAAAGGACACATTAGATAGATTTACATTAAATGGAGAAGCTAAACGACACAAGGATAGCACGAATTGACTGGATGAAAGTCATTGGAATGTACTTTATCATACTAGGTCATTTTTTCCCTTGGGGTTATGTCTATATATATGTGTTCAACGTACCCGTTTTTTTTATCATATCTGGATACCTCTGCAAAAAAGAAGAAGTACACATTATTTTCTGGAAGAAAATCGTATTAAACTATACACTTCCGTTACTTTTCATTTGTACCGCCATGTTTTTATGGAATTATTTATCATGGAACGAGAAAGATAGATATATAAAATCAATATATTTTTTTTATTATGCTCTCATCGGGAGCCAAAAATGTTTGGGAACCGGATGGTTTATTTACACATTAATTATTCTTAAAATTATTTTTCAATATTCACCATCAACAACCATTTCTAATCTTTTTTCTTTTTGTCTTTTCTCTTTTATTTCTGTTTTATTTCAACACTATAATATTCATCACTTTAATGCAATTGAAAATGCGACAATCGCATATCCTTTATTCCTTATTGGTCACATACTATGTAAACGAAGAAAAGCAATTAATAGTTTCCACGATACAAGGACATTATTGCTTTTATCGCTTTTCGCAATTATTATAATATGCTTTTGCGGAAAAACTAATGGAGAAGTCTGGGTCTATAATAACGATTACGGCAGATCATATATATTATTTCTAATTGGTTCTATATGTGGTACTATACTATTATATACTATTTCTATTATGATGGAAAACCGATTTACTTCAATTATACAAACACTTTCAATCGGTAATATTATAACATTAGGTTTTCATCCGATAATTATAGCTCAAATTGGACCTCAAGATGGCTTCATTGCTTATGCGACCTCATTTATCATACTCTTTTCATTTTACCCTATAACATTATTAGCCAAAAAGTATTTTCCTTATATTTTAGGTGCAAAATATATAAAAAAAGAAAAATGAATAACAACTCTATAGATTATAGAAGATTATCAGCAGCCATAGCATGGCTACGTTTTCCCCTGATATTATGTGTGATTATGTTGCATAGCTATTGTACGGTGCCACTAACACAAGGAGATCATTCTCTATATTTTAATATTGTATATCCGTTTGGACTATGGTTAGGAGAGTCTGGCGTGCCAGCCTTTTTCTTCATCTCCGGTTTTTTATTTTACATCAGCAAGAAAACATATCAAGAAAAGATTTCTTCACGTGTTCACACACTATTGTACCCGTATCTCCTATGGAACACATTGTTTCTTGCACTATATATTGGACTATACCTGATTGGACATCCTCAAGATATCTTAGGAAGAAGCATTGGCGATTATGGGTTAGTTGATTATATTAGGGTATATATTGACAGAGGTGAGTATTCTGACGGAAACAACGGACCAATATTGTGCACCTATTGGTATGTACGAAACCTATTTATTCTATGTTTACTATCACCTATTTGGTACTATCTGAACAAGTATCTCAATGCATTATTTGTAATGCTCCTAATAGGATGGTGGATGAGGCTTCATCATAATGCTTTACTTGCAGAGAGTATATTGTTTTTTAACTTTGGTGCTTATTTTGCCATTCACAATATCAATCCATTACAAATCACAAGGAAGTGGAAGACTATTTATTTAATTATATGGGGAATCATTGCTATTTCCGACTATACAAGCCATACTTTCATCCCCTTTGAAGGGGCTTTCTATCTCCATAGATTATCCCTAATACTCAATATATGTGGCTTTATATATTTTGCAGACATGATTGTAAAAGGAGACAAAACGAAAATTAATTCTTTCCTTGCAGGATCTGTTTTCTGGGTATATGCGACACATGACCACTTGGCTATTGCACTTCGTCGACTTTGTGTGTCCTACTTTAGCTCGTATTCAGATATTATTCAAGTTTCTCTTTATTTTGCGACAGTCATCATTGTAACTATCATTTGCCTCATAAGCTATCAAGTCACGAAATATTTCTTCCCTTCTTTTGTGAATTTTGCAACGGGGAGCAGAACATAATAAAAACTAACAGAAATGACAATGAACGACAATAACAATTTCAATCAAAGATTATCAGCAGCCATAACGTGGTTACGATTTCCTTTAATTTTTTTGATCATCTTGCTACATTGTTACTCTGTTGTAAGGCTTGAGGGGCCTAGAGTTTCATATTTCAAGGCCATATATGCTTTCTCACTATGGCTTGGCGAAACTGGCGTACCCGGTTTCTTTTTTATTTCTGGTTACTTATTCTTTATAAGTAAAAAAAGTTATTTGCAGAAGCTAAAGACTCGTATCCACACACTCCTTATCCCTTATCTTCTTTGGAATGCTATAATGTTATTATTATATCTAATAGCATATGCTGTAGGTTATCCACAAAACATAAATTACAGAAGTATCACAGAATATGGTCTCATAGACTATATCCGATTATTTTGGGACAGAGGATCTTATGATAACGGTAATTTTGTACCACTTCTATGCCCTTTCTGGTATATTCGTAATCTACTGATTATGTCACTCTTATCCCCATTATATTATTATATCATTAAGTATGGGCGAGAATTATTCTTACTCATTGTTTCAATATGGTGGATGATGACATATCACAATGCTTTCATACCCCAAACCCTCTTATTCTTTAGCCTAGGAGCTTATTTCTCCATTATGGACATTAATCCATTAGAAGTGATTGTAAAATACAGAAATTGGTTTCTTGCACTATTTGCATTGTTTGCTTTTGCTGACATAGCTATGCATACCATACAAGCCACACCGATGAACCTCCAGGCTCATCGATTAGCACTGATCTTCAACATTCCTGTCTTTATATTATTAGCAGACTTATGTGTAAGAAAAAGATATTCTACAAGTATTCTCTCCAATGCTGCATTCATCGTTTTTGCAGTCCACTACCCCATTGTTGTTTCTCTTCGCAAGTTTTGCGCAGCAAAATACGTTATGGCTTCAGACATAACACATATCATTCTTTACTTCATATGTGTCATCATTGCAACCATAATGAGTATACTTATCTACATTCTCTTAGAAAGATGCTTCCCTAAACTCAAGAATATATTATCAGGAAACAGATGAATCGTTGGTTAATCGTTTTGTTTATCATCATAACAGTAATATGCATAGCTATAGGCCATGCCATATACAAATACTACACTTCACCAACAGATCGGGAAACCTACATAATTCCTCGTCATCATGACGACACGCTACGAATCGCATACATAGGTGATAGTTGGGCAGCAATGCACAAAGAACATGAATGCATTATTGTACGGATAATTGAAGATAGTATTCATCGACCAGTTAAAGTCTCATCATTTGGAATCCATGGTAAAACGAGTAAGGAAATATATGAAAACCTGTTTGATAATCAGAATATGCGTCATTTCATGATGCAAGGATATGATTTTTGTTTTGTATCAGCAGGTATTAATGACACATACAAGAAGATGAGTGTTACTTATTATAGGACAAGTATGAATTATATTATTCGTTTTATGCTTACAAATCACATTCACCCAATTATTCTTGATATTCCTGATTATGACATTGTGAAGTCCTATGATAGACAACAATATGTTCGAAAACTACTAAGAAAGATTTCAATGGTAATTACAGGATCTCAAATGGATTGCAAACAAAGATTTAGAAATACACTAGCGGAACTCGTCACCAGTTTTAAAGAAAGTAATCAAATTAGCATTCTGAACTATCAAGAATGGAATAATGACTATTACAATGATATAAAAAAATACTATCTCGGTGATGGCATGCATTTAAACAAATTGGGATACGCGAAACTCGACAGTTGTATTGCAAAACATATCATTCAACAAATATATTAAAATAGCACCCGACTCAAAACTTTACTTTTATGTAATAATACAGAAACGAGCAAACCACCCAAAAGTGCTAAAATAATCTCAAATATACCTGCCATATAACTAAGTTCTGTTCCTGGAAATAGCCATCGATAAATGTCCTTTGCTAAAACTATAAAGGCTATTTCTATACAAAAAATAGTTAGTGAATGCTTTCCTAAGGTTAAGAAACATTTGCCAACAAATGTTCCCTCTAGATACTTCGAACCCCATAAAACAACAAAAGGAGCAATTATAGCTAAAAGGAAATAAATAGCAACTGAAGTACCATACTCTCGAACTGAAATATTTAATTCCCCTCCTACACATCTAAGCCCAATATATAACAGCACCAAAAACAACACTTGATATAAATCCATTGAGATAAAATCGTGCTTTCTTATTTTCATTCCAACATATATCAACATTGCTGTTAAAGGGGCAGTATCAATACTCCAAGGCAATAATATCGGACTTCTCATGAAACAAACAATCAACAAGGCGTATAGAAGCATTAAAGCATGTTTATATTTCTCATAATAGACCAGAAAATAGAATAAGAAATAAGATACAATCATACTTGTCAGATACCACATTGGGTAGTTTCCTGATGTGAAGAATTTTATATTTGGAGTAACATTTAACGGGTATAAACTATATCGCGAGTATAAAATGCCAACAAGTTCACGCAAAGAGAAATGACAAAACACACAAAACATCACCAGATTGAAGAACAAATAAGGTACAAATAATCTCCTAAACTTTTTTGCCATTGACTCCTTAAATGTTCCCTTCATTTTGAAAGTATATCCAGAACAAAAAAAGAAAATCGGTATACACATGTCCATCATATACCACATCAAATCAAAAGCATCAGAATGAGAACACACAACAAGTATTAAGCCAATCCCTTTGGCAATATCAACATATTCTAGCCGCTTATTCATATCCACTTACACAAATATGGCTACAAAAATACAAAAAAAAATGATATTTGCCAAAATATTGCCAGTTTTTTACTATCTTTGCAGAAACAACGACAAGTAAACATGAAAATTGCCATTATAACTGCGGGTGTTTTGCCGGTTCCTGCTGTACAAGGTGGAGCTGTGGAGAATCTTATAGATTTCTGCCTTGAATTCAATGACAAATATCATCTACATGATATTACTGTATATAGCATTGCACATCCTGCAGCCAAAAATCACAAAGCAATAAAATCTAAGTATAATCATTACCGCTATATCAAACTGAATGGTTGGATGGCAAAAATAAAGAAAAAGATCTATTTACGTAAATATGGTGGGGAGGAGTATTATCACTATTCTGTTGAGTATTTCTTTCATGAGGCCCGTAAGTACATTCCAAAGCAAAACTATGACATTATCATTATAGAAAATCGTCCAGCTTTTGCATTAAAATTACAAGGAAAGACTAATGCGAAACTGGTCCTTCATCAAGAAAACGATTTTTTAAACCCACTTCTATATGACTACATGAATATTTATAAATGTTATTCGTGTATTATTAACACCTCTGATTATGTAACTCGTTGCGTTAAAGCATTTGCTCCCAATGATTCAAAATGCCATACGGTATTGAATGGCATTGATACTCAGCGTTTTTACGACGCAACAGCCATCTCACGACACGAAATCGGATTAAATGACAAACAATTTGTTATTGTCTTCAGCGGTAGACTTACTCCGGAAAAAGGCATATTAGAACTTATCCTTGCAATAAAGAAATTAAGCAAAAAGGTCAAGTGTAAATTATTGATAATTGGAGCTAGTGCTTATGGGAAAGATAAGGAGCCAACACCATTTATACAGAAACTAGAAGAAGAAACCGAACCTATTAGAGAATCTGTATTTTATACTGGTTATGTGGATTATAAAGATATACCATCATATCTGAAAATGGCCGATATTGCGGTAGTTCCCTCCATGTGGGAAGAACCTTTTGGATTAACTGTTGTTGAAGCAATGGCTGCAGGGTTGCCTCTCATTACAACACGAAGTGGTGGAATCCCGGAAATTTGCGAGGGTGTAGCTACAATTGTTGAAAGAGATAACATCGTAGATAATCTTGCTGCAGCAATCCTTGAACTCTATCAACATCCAGAGAAACGCAAGCAGATGTTTGCAGCATCACTTGAACGTTCAAAGTTGTTTGATAAAGAGACATACGCCAAGAATTTCTTCGCTGCATTAGAAGGACTCAATGAGTAGGCACGCACTCAATGCATGATTAAGAGCTTTTTATTACGATTATAATAATTATAGTTATAATAAATCAGTTCTCTATTCTAGAAGAAACATGCGTACTGGCAGTACTGCTATTTCGGCACTATAGTACGCCAATAGGAATACTATAGTACGGACGCAGGAATACTGTAATGCAAAAGGTTTGAACTGATAATAAGATTTAGTTCGTATCAATCAACCCAGTTATATCGCTGCTCATAAGCATCGAAACTGAGGTGCTGAAGGCCAAGATCCTTCAAGATTGCCTCTACAGTTTTGATGTCTTTAGGCGAACAAAGCTTATCTCCCCGTCTACGTTCAAAGTAACCCGTACGTCCAAACGCCGACTGTAGACGATTCATAAACGCCTTATACTGGCGTGGCAACATCTCTTCTTTCATCGCAGCAAAACCACGGGCATATACCTGAGGCTCATCAGAGCGATAGAATTGGCATTGTTCTGATGACTGAGTCAGCAGAGGATTCACGATTCTTACAATCTTATTCTTCTTTGTAAGCACCTGCATGGCCAGTTGACGCAGACAGTTGTTCGCCAAAGGACAATCAGATTTAATACAGACCGTATAGCCGTCTGGCACCTCTTTGAAACTGATCTTATTCATGCGTTAATATAAAATATTTAAAATTATATATTTTAATTAAGCCCCCTTATAGGGGCTTTAAATATATTTAATTTATTTAATTAATTAATAATTATTCCGTCACGGCAAAGTTACGAAACGACTAAAAACTATTGGCGGTTTATGGTGGTCTTCTGACCCACAAATTACGAAAATATAACATTTTTAACTTTCATATACGCGAAAATCGAAAAAAATGCGTAACTTTGCAGCATCGAATTAGAAACAGATGAAGCATTACATTCAACTCCTCCGTCCGCTGCAATGGCTCAAGAACGGATTCGTATTTGCACCGGCATTCTTCAGCACCAACCTGCTGAAACCAGAATTCTTTTGGCCCACGTTGGTTTTGTTTGCATCGTTCTGTCTTATCTCAAGTGCCATTTATTGCTTCAATGACCTGCGCGACGTAGAGGCAGATCGTCTTCATCCCAAGAAATGCAAGCGCCCCATCGCTTCAGGAGCAATTTCCATCAGAGGCGGTTATGTGATGATGCTGCTCTGCACCATTGGAGCCCTGTTGTTGATTCCACTCACGCATAGTCCGAATACACCTTATTTATATATTATAATAGGAGGCTACTGGCTGATGAACATCGCCTATTGCATACGGCTCAAACAGATTGCCATCCTGGATGTGACGATTATTGCGATTGGATTTGTGATGCGAGTGCTCGCAGGAGGTGCCGCTACAAATATATGGATTTCGCATTGGCTAGTGCTGATGACCTTCCTCATCACACTCTTTCTGGCCTTTACAAAACGTAACGACGATTATCGACTCTATGAACAGACTGGTACGAAACCACGCGTCTCCATCACAGGCTACAACAAAACTTTCATCAACGAGGCGACCGCCATCATTGCCTCCGTCACGATGGTATGCTATATCATGTACACCATGTCACCGGAAGTCATCGAAAGGATGGGCACCCGCTATGTCTATCTGACGAGCGGCTGGGTATTGGCTGGATTGCTCCGCTATCTGCAGAACATGATAGTCCACGGCCTCAGTGGCAGTCCCACAAAATCATTGGTAAAGGATCATTTCATCCAGATTTGCATCATCGGTTGGATAGCCTCATTCTTTGCCATTATCTACCTTTGAAACTTCATCGGTGAAATCGTACATAATGGTATAGCCTTCGAAAACGATGGGTTGCGTGTAGCCCAGTTCATTGAAGAAGCCCTGGATGTGCTCTTGCTGCTCGGGTGTCAATAGTTTGTCTCCGTGCATATAACCATAGCAAGCCACAGGACCACCCAAATAGTTGATAACCTTGGCCTTCAATATCTGAGCATCAGTCTTCGCCACATCCTTATAAAGGTTACGGAATCCCCACGCACCATGGATGACTCGCGTCTGCTTAAAAAACGGGCAGATGTCATCCGTCAAGGCATTGGGATAGACTGCGGGGCCGCTCATCACTGTCGCTGGCACATGCTGGCCAGCCAGGAAGCGGATACAATCATCACGCTTCGGACATTGCTCGTTAAAACAGAGCTGATAGCCGATAGGGACCTCGCGAAAGTTGAACTTTTTAGCCATGGTTGTTTTATTTGTGGGCAAAGATACAAAATAAAAACGAAAAAACAATGTATCTGGGGAAAAAAACATTGAAAACAGTAATAATAATAGGATTATTCGTAATAATTGAGTACCTTTGCAAAAAATCAACGAAAAGTGAAGAAAATAGTGCTTATTTTGATATGTGTCTTTTTAATCGCCATTATACTATGGTGGCGTGCTCCTATTATTGGTAATGATTGGAGTAAACAGACCATTTATGTAGGCCTGTTGGATGCATGGTATGGACATTCTAAAGATAACAAGGCTTATGCTATGTGGATTGATGATGACAGTTCTATAGGCGTGTTTAAGGTTAAGGAGATTGCTGATGCAGTTGGTGTTCCACTTCATTTTGCTGTAATTGCGGATATGATGGAGCCTCAAATAGCAGATTCTCTGGCGTCATGGCAACATCAAGGATATGGTATTCTACTTCATGGTCTTCACCACGAACGCTGGCAAGAATGGGATGCTGAACAAATAGAATACGATATTCAGCAGAGCAAGCAAAGACTTCACGAACAAGGGTTTGATACAACAAAATTATTAAAAATCATCATTCCTCCTCATGGTTGCAATACTAGAACCATACGAAAGGTAATTGCACAACAAGGGTGTAAGATGATGTCTGGTGCGTCATTAGTAAATCCAGACAGACACGTATATCAATATGGCCGTTTAAGAATAGATACTGATACAGACCTCAACACTATGCAAGAGTTATTACAGGATGCTTATGACAAAAAAGCATTCGTTATTTTTGGAACACACTCCTCCATTCCAGAGGACTTTTCTGAGGAAAAAGCAAAGGATGTATTACGTATTGCAAAGGAAATGGGTTTCTGCTTTAATATCTATGAATAGAAAGACCATCTATCAACTTTTATTATCAAGTCATCAATACCAAATAAAGTAAAAAGTTTCTTTCTAACAATATCCAGTATAGCACATACTATAAATATCGCCATACATAAACCTATTACAATAAGCGGGAAAAACATATTATCACAATATGACTGCAAAGATACTGTAGTCCATAGCCACTGACGAATTGTAAGATGGTCATGTATCAAATAGACACCAAATGTGTATGGCGCAAATTTAACAAATAGATTCCAATATCTATTTTGAGGAACTCGCAATTGTCTTATCAACATAAAAAGTGCTACGGATAGTATAATTGGTAGACTATTATAATTCAACCAATATAGACAAATACGATTCTCATTATATCCACATATGACTTCATAAGCAAATATTAATAATGTCACTAAGACTATTGTCCATAATAGATGAATCATCGGTATCCTTATGAGATGATGTTTTATAAAGCCTGCAATTAGAAATAAATAGGCAAAAGACCATACAGAATTACCATGGGCAACATAAAACCTCTTTCCCAAAGGAAAGTCTGGGATAATTGACAGGCATATAAATGCACCAGCTATTAAAAGAAAAATATATTGGCGACAAGAGAGTTGACGAACCATAAGAGCCAAGAAAGGAGAAAGAATAAGCAAACCTAAATATTGCGTTACAAACCAATAGGCATCTGTGCTTATTGGGAAAAAACTCTTCCCAAGGCTTATTATGTCATAGTCAGTTATCTGCAATACCATAAAAAATGCTGTTATAACACATGAATAGAAGCACGCATATGTCCATGTTCTAACTATTCTGCTTAACTTGAAATTCAAATCTACAAGGAAATAACCAGAAATCATCACATATAGATTCACAGATACACTGCTAAATACAAGCATGAAATCTGAGAATAATGCATTTGAAAGAAGAATTGGTAGGGAAGTAGAAAAAGCATACTCTCCACCTATACCATGTGTGAGACAATGATATACAACAATGAAGAACATAGCTAGAGTCCTCAAAACCTCAAAATTACTCTCTCTCTTCATAAAAACCTACTATTTTTATGCAAAAGTAGGAAAAATAAGTGATAAAGCAAAATAAAAACAACACTTTTTGCTTGTTAGGATTTGGAGATATGATTTTTTTTTCATAATTTTGCATGATGAAAGCTTAATATCATAATAACAATATGGAAAGAAGTGAGATTTTAGCAAAAGTAGAAGAAATATTTCGTGAAGAGCTGGAACTTGACGATTTAGTATTAACCGACGAGACAACTGCTGAAGATGTGGAAGGGTGGGACTCACTCAGCCATATCCAGTTGGTGGCTGCAATGGAAGAGGCCTTTGGCATTGAGTTCAGCTCACGTGAAATCCTTTCATGGGACAATGTCGGTGATCTGATTGACAGTATCCAAAAGAAAGTATAACTACTCATGGTTGTCAACTCCCTTGCGTTTCTGTGGTTCTTCCTGATTGTACTGGTCATATACTATTTATGCCAGAAACAGAAAGAAGTACAGAATATCTTCTTGTTAGGTAGTTCCTACTGGTTTTATTCCCAAGTAGATATCAAGATGACAGGACTTCTTGTCGTTTTGACATTGGTATTTTGGCTGCTTGGCAAAGGTGTACACCTCTATCTTGAAAAGGAAGATGAACGGAAAGCTGCCATAGTAACGAACGTTGGAGTTGTCATAGGCATAGGTGCCTTATTTTATTTCAAATATCTCAATTTCTTTGCAGAGTCGGTATCTGCTTTTGCAAATTTGATTGGCATTCATTTAAGTTGGACGGCCTTGAATCTAGTTGTTCCCATTGGTTTGAGTTTCTTTACATTTAAACTGATGAGTTATGTGCTTGATATCTACCATGGGAAGATAGAACCAGAGAAGAATATTGTCAGTTTTGCTAATTTCATTGCCTTCTTCCCAACCATCTTATCAGGACCAATCGATAGACCAAAGCCGTTTTTGAAGCAAGTCAATCAAGTTCGCCTGTTTATCTCAGACAATGTATTGACAGGCATCAGACGTATTCTTTGGGGTATGTTCCTGAAGATGTGCATCGCTGACCGCTTGGATATCTATGTGAGTGCTATTTGGAATAATTATGAGCATCACTCTGCCATTTCCATCATTTTTGCCTCTCTCCTCTATCCGTTCCAGATGTATGCTGACTTCGGTGGATATAGCGAAATGGCTATTGGTGTAGCTCTAATATTGGGATTCAAAGTGGCAGAGAACTTCAAACGTCCGTTCTTTGTCATTGATATTGCAGGCTATTGGAGCAGATGGCACATGTCACTCACTAGTTGGTTAACGGATTATGTATTTCTTCCTTTAAACATTAAATTTAGGAAGTTAGGTGTCAATGGTACCGTCATAGCTATTATGCTGAATATGGCCTTTATCGGTATGTGGCATGGTGCTAATTGGACATTCCTGCTCTTTGGTATTTACCATGGATTATGGTATATTCCACTGATGGTTAGTGGACAATTCTTTAAAAAGAGGAAGATCTTGGTCAATGCAAAAGGGTGGCCTACTCAACCCTATGTATTGAAAATGATAGGCATCTATTTTGTCGTGACATTCGGATTGATGCTGTTCCACTCATCATCTATGACAGAATTCTTCCAAGTATGGGGAAGCATTTTCTCGCATTGGAATGGAGGATTATTCTTTGATATGAACACAATGGTCAACGCTGCTATTTGTTCTATTGCTCTTATTTATGTAGATATTCAGGAAGAGTGGTTCCCGAAAAAGAAGCTCTATCTACCAACCTTTGCAGAACGTTGGCGTTGGGAATTGACAGTAGCTGTCGAAATCATCTGCATTCTGCTGTTCGGTGTGTTTGACAATAACCAATTTATCTATTTCCAGTTCTAAGATGAAGAAGCTTTTACTACATATTATTATTGTTGCCTGTCTGTTTTTTGTAATAGATAGGATTCTAGGATTGGGATTAGGTTACCTTTATAGAATCTCGAATGTTACCGACGAGTATAAGATTAGCTATTCCAACGAAAGTACAGAGGATTCCTTGTTATTCATGGGAAGTTCAAGATGCCTGCATCACTACAATCCGCTGATCTTTGAGAAAGAATTGGGAGTAAGTTGTTTCAATGCAGCAGATTGGGGCATCAAAAATATCTTTTTCCATTATGGCACATTAGGCAATATCCTGTCTCGATACACGCCAAAGGAGATTGTTTTTGAGATTCATCCTTGTGATTTCCAAGAAACGCCATACTCAGGAAAAGAAAGAGCTGGATCTCTTGCTCCATTTTGTGGTATGAGTAAAGAATGTGACGAAATGTTGAAGCTCTCAGGCAATTATTGGCCATACCAATTGTCATGGGTGTATAGATATACAGGGAGTCTTCCAAGTTTGTTGACAGGCAAACTTGGTTCAATGGACAGAAATCTTAAAGGATGGAAACCTCTCGATGGTGTTTTGGATACTGTAGGTGTTAAAGCTGAAGAATATCCCTTCCCTGCAGATCAAGAACGAATTGGTTTGTTGGAACGCTTTATCAAGGATTGTAAAGAAAAGAATATCCAACTCTCTCTGATTGTGTCCCCTATGTATGTCTGTTCTAAGAATGATGTTTATAAGATTCCAAGAGAATTAGCAGCTAGACATCAGATACCGTTTATAGACCACTATAGAGACTCAACATTTGTAGGGCATCCAGAACTCTTCTATGACTTTGGTCATCTTAACAGAAAAGGAGCGGAAATGTATTCTGAAATGATTGCAAAGGAGTTGAGAACTTTATGTCTCCAAAGGTTCTGTTCATCTCAAAAATAATACACTATTGCCTGCTATCTGTATGACAGAGATTATGTGCAGCGCCTGTCACACGTGTGACTTCAAACTATGATGCGTGAGATGGTCTCGGCAAAGTTGAGTCAGGATTGACCATATACTGGTTGAGTTGTCGGTGGCGTATAGGGTTTATTTATGATCGTTCATTGAAGCTATCCAAGTTAGTTTGCGCCATAAGTTTTCCAAGGGGCCTCGTGTGTGTGTGCTAAACCAATAGTGACAAAAGAGGTATTGGACGGCGACCATTGTCAAGCCTATCAGTACGGCATAGGTGGTGCCCACGAGGCGATAGCATCCGAGACCGTAGCCGCAAAAGATAAAACTTCCGATGATGGACTGGAGTAAATAGTTGGTAAGGCTCATGCGGCCATAGATACAGAAATGGTAAAGCACATTGCGGACAGGTTCGAAGGCATACCAGACAGATACTACTGTTGAGACAACCATCAGAAGGATAAAGAGGTTGTTGACTGGGTGGAGCCACTGAAACATATTGTTCATGCCGATGAAATGTATGATAATGATCATGACCAATGATCCCCCTAGGATAACATGCCATATTTTCAGATTTTTACCCTCATTATAGAACATTCGCTGACGTCCTAACTGCATACCCAGGACAAAGAGACAGAGCAACTGTGTCAGGCGTCCGCTATAGATGTTGCCCCTCAGGTTCTGTTCAAAACCATATCTCAGATTATTGATAGCATTCTCCATAAATGTACCGTGCTCATGTAAGGCAACCGTATTGTTATATATATCATGAAGTCTCGAATGATCAATTGTGATGCCAGTTAGTAGACAGAATAATTCCACGGGCTGGATGGCAAGTAGTATGATAATACACCAAACACCCCATGATGGCAGATAACTGATAGGGATGAGCAACAATCCATAAACAGCATAGAGCATCAGAATATCGCCATCGTAGAATGCCACGTTGATTAGTCCAAAGATGAATAACAGACACATACGCCAGGCAAAGCGGCCAGAGAAGATATTACCTTTCTGTTGCTGGTTATCATTCATAATGAAAAAACTCAGTCCGAATAGCATGGCGAAGATTCCGTACATCTTGTCCGACAAAAGCCAAGTCAAAGTATGGGCTACTTGCTGATCATAGACCAATGTGTATACTATCGGATCTTTTGTGAAAATGTCGAAACGCCTAACAGAGTGAATAAGAATGATGCCAGCCACAGCAATACCTCGCAAGGCATCGGCCACGTCGATACGGGTGTTGGGGAGATTGCAGGTTTTATACATCGATCTTAAATTGAGTTTGCAAAGATACAAAGTTTATTTGATTTCTGCAAATTTAGTTGCTATTAATGTTCTTCTCATTCTCTTATGTCTTTATATTTGGTTTTCGAAATGTAGAAGAAACAGGATTTCAAACATCCCCTTTTCAATGAAACAAATATAGAGATAATACTCACCTTTATTATGGCGTTTTTAGAATTGTAACTATTCTTCGAGTTCTTCCAATGCTGCGAAGAAATTTTTAGCATAAGTTTCTTTATCAAACAACTTCGAGCGCTCAAGTGAAGCTGCAGACATTTGCCTACACTTCTCTGGATGCTGATAGAGGTCAAGGATTGCTGCAGCAAGATTGTTGACAAACTGTTCATCGGTATTGAGAAGGATTGCATTGTCTTCTGTAACCTCTTCTGGAATTCCTCCACGACAGGTCGTGATAATAGGCAGTCCCATAGCTTGTGCCTCGAGGACAGTTGTTGGGAAAGGGTCGTCCCAAACAGATGGAATTATTGCCAGGTCAGCCATTCTCAGATACTCCGGCATTTTAGAGTAGGGGATGAAACCGGTAAAGATAATTCGTCCTTCCAATGATTCTGCTTTAGCCTTTAAATCTGTTGTAAAAGCATCATCATTTTTTGCATTGGCAAAGAAAGTACTACCAATAGCCATAAGTTTGATATGGTTATATTCTTTCAAATGTAACATTGCCTCTATAAGTTCCATGATGCCTTTGTCTCGATTCACCCTTCCGCTGAACACAAGAATAAAATCGTCTTCATTGAACCCTATTGCAGAACGAGTCTTCTTGTCTTTGTTACTAAAAGCTGAAAGATCGATTCCATTATAGATGGTCTTGGTCTTGTTGTCATTTGGTTTTATTGTTTGTACACACCTCTTTATATAGTCTGATACGGTTAAGATCAGAGATGCAGCATCATAGATTTCTTGTGCTTTAGCAGCTCGTTTATTCAACTTTTCATTATGAAGATGGTACACCAACTTAGCAGTGGTGATGTTCTTGAGTTTCAGTACATATCCAGGTCGATTCTCCATAAGAATAATATCGTTTTGTTGATGACGGATGTCTTTTAACGCTTCTTGAAGATAATATTCAATTGTATAGTGATAATATTCATCTCCATGTTTTTTGTAATAAAGCCATTTTTTGGTTTTAGCCCACCAGTTATTAACTTTAATATATCTATAGTGATTTACTCTTGAACTCAAAGCCGGATGCTTCTTTACATCAGGATGCCAGATACTATAAACAGTGATATCGTGCAATCTATGTTGATTATTATATTCCAAATAATAGTCGGTAAGGTTTTCCACAGCTCCTCCTAATATGGCAGGAATGGGAAGGATTCCTGAAGTCAAAATAGCGATTTTCATTATTACCAATCCAAGATTTCTTTACCGTTTTCAAAGTGGAAATAGTCAACAATCTTCGAGAAACTGTTCTCTGTAAACTGTTGATTCTTTTCTTCAAGGAAGCAGAGAGGCACTTCGCCTATGAAGGAAGCCCATCTGGAATAGCTACTAAAGGGGCCAATGATGCGATCACAAACAGAGAGAGTATAAAGATCAAGTATAGCACCAGAAGGTTCATTCACAAAGCGTCGACATTCACATCCTTTAAAGATATTAAGAGAGAAATTCTCATTACTGCTTATAAAGAAAGCAACTCGTTTGTCACAATAGAGCCGTTGGATACGGCACATGAATCTGTGATAATCTTCTAATTCATAGAAGAAACGACCATCGTTCCATGTGGCATAGTCACCTCTACGGATATGTATACCGATAACCATATCTGCATATCGTTTCATCTCAGAGACTAATCCCTCTGCCTTATTCATTATTTCATCTTTGGGACGGAAGATACGCTGTAATTCTTTTTTTGTCTGACTTAAATAACGATTGTCGGATCGGGTTGACCATCCTTTGGTACATCCCCAAAATTTGAATATCTTGTCCCATGTTTCATTGTGAGTGATTTTCCATGTCAAACCTTTATAGTTGTTCCAACCATTTCCCATTTCAAGATACCATTTATTCCAAAGTGGGAAATAGATAAATGGACAATGTAGCAGGTAGGGGAAATCCTCTATCGTCCAATCGAAAAAGAGAATGGTCATTTTCTTTTTTTCGGCTATACATAGAGCAACAGAGGCTAAGTAAGTCCATAATCTGTTGCAGGTTTGTCCTGGAGCATCGCAGATGATTCGCATGGCAATTTTCTTGCAAAGATAATAATAATCTCTATAATTTGCAAATTTGAAGTGTGTTTTTATTGATATTTGCAATTTGTTTAATAAAAAATAAGAATAAAATATTGCATTATTGAGAATAATGATTATCTTTGCATAATAAAAACTATATCATATGATTTTATTGAGCTTTGATACTGAAGAATTTGATGTCCCACGTGAACATGGTGTGAGTTTTACTTTAGAGCAGGGAATGGCCGTCTCTAAAGTTGGTACAAATCGTATTCTAGATTGTCTGAAAGATAATGAGATTAAGGCAACATTCTTTTGCACATCAAATTTTGTTCAGAATGCCCCCAATATAATGCAACGTATTATCGATGAGGGACATGAAGTAGCTTGTCACGGATGTGACCATTGGCGTCCTCAAGCAACGGATGTCTTTGTTGCAAAGGAAATAATAGAACGTCAGACGGGATTGACATTACAAGGTTATAGACAACCGAGAATGTTCCCGGTTTCTGATGAAGATATTGAGTCGGCTGGCTACAGTTATAATTCATCACTTAATCCAGCTTTTATTCCGGGAAGGTATATGCATCTAACGGAACCGCGAACTTGTTTTATGAGAGGTAAGGTGATGGAAATACCCGCCTCTGTAACGCCATGGATTAGATTCCCTTTATTTTGGCTTTCTTTACATAATTTGCCTGAGGCTCTTTATCACTGGCTGGTGCGTCGTGTATTATCCCATGATGGATATTTTGTTACATATTTCCATCCGTGGGAATTTTATGAATTAAAAGATCACCCTGAGTTTAATATGCCATTTATAATTAAAAACCATAGTGGTAAACAAATGGTTGAACGTCTTGACCGTTTGGTGAAAATGTTGAAGAAATATCAATATGCTTTTGTGACTTACTCGGAATTTGTTGAAAGTAGAATAAAACAATAAAGTACAAATAGGAAGTGTTAATAAAGCACTCCCTATTTGTGTTATAAAATCTCCAATATGTTATAAAGAGGACGTGCCTTGACTTCTTGATATATTTTACCAATATATGTACCTACAATTCCGATAGATATAAGAATAAAACCTCCCACTAGCCATATGCTTAAAATGAGAGATGACCAACCTGATACTGCAGTACCAGTGATAATAGCATGAAATACATAGATAGCAATAATAATACTAATCAAAATAAATAGTAAACCGAGATAGAAAATACAATATAATGGTTTAACAGAGAATGAGGTGATCCCATTTAATGCTAATCCCATCATTTTGTTAAATGTGTATTTTGATACACCTGCGGTACGCTCATTAATAATATCGTCTACTCTTGACGATTTCATTCCCATCATAGGTATAAGACCACGAAGATAGAGATTTTTTTCTGGATAAGTTGATAGTACTTCTAATGCTTTACGACTCATCAGTCTAAAATCTGCATGATTCATAACGCACTCTACACCCATGGTTTCTTGTAATTTATAAAATGCTTCTGCTGTTAAACGTTTAAGTAGGGGATCTGCTTTCCGTTGAACTTTTACACCATAGACAATTTCATTACCTTCTTTATATGCATCAATCATTTTTTCAATGGCATTTAGATCATCTTGAAGATCTGCATCAATAGTTATAGCGACATCAACCCAATCTTTTACAGTCATCATACCTGCCATAATTGCATTTTGATGTCCTACATTACGAGTTAAATTAATACCTCGTACATGTTTATTCTGTTCGTGTAATTTACAAATAATATCCCAGGTTTGATCTCTACTACCATCGTTAACAAAGACCATTAAACTATCTGGGCTTATCTTTTGTCTTGATATTAGTTCTTGAAATAAATCAGTTAATCTCTTTACAGATAATTCGAGAACTTGTTCTTCATTATAACAAGGTGAAACAGTTGCTAGACGTATCATATATTATCTTTTTTTGATAAATAATTGTTTCCAATTTTTTGAACGTGGTGAGTATTAATGATTAAAGACATTTTTTCTAAATAAAATATCTAATCGTCCCACATGAAAATCGTTAGGTGGAGGTAATAACTGGTGTTTGGTGTAGAATTTATAATCATTTTTACCTAGACTACCGTGATAGATCTCGGTGTATCCAGAAGCGCATATCACACTGTCATTCTCAAATAATGATTTCTCGTGATTGTTTGTATATATAAAGTCTGCAGTGCATTTCTCTACTGCTTTCTTTTGTTGTTGGGCCATTGCTTCTGATGCACCACCTTGATATGCCCAATAACGTGTGCCAGGCAGGCCGCCTGACAGAATACCAAGACCAATATCAGAACTTTTGTAATAAATGATTGTTGGTTTATTTACTTGTGACATATACCATGCCATCGTGTATCGATCTTGACGCATCTTTGTATCTTTAAACCATCTGTTTCCATCTATATATCCAAATGTAATATAATTCCCTAACAGTGTGAAACAGAGAATGATTGTCGTAACTAATTTTATTACCTTCTGTTCTTTGATTCTCATGGTCATAGCAATACAAAACCATATGGGAAAGAAAAGACATATGCATAGGTAATAGTGTACTATCGTGTTGCAATTATGAATTGCAATCGCATAGAAGCCTAAAAAAGATATCAAAAAGAACCATTTGTCTTTTTTTACTTGCTTTGACATTAGCACAGAGCCTATTATACAGATAATAAAAAGGATAATAAAATGTGTATCCCATACAAGGAATAACCATTCCTGAATGTATTGACTAAGATTGTTATGATCATCTTGAGTGTGAAGAGTATTAATAAAATATTCTTGAATAAATGTTCCAAAGTCGGCTTGAGTTAGCATGTATAAAGTAAATGGTAATAATATTATGGCCATCCCACTAATAATAAAAATAAAAAAGGAGAGAATATTTCTCTTATCACGTATTAAAACAAATAATACATATATGACGCTTATTCCTAACATGATGGTTATATTATATTTTATCATCATTGTTCCAGCAAGACTTATTCCCAATATAAAACACGTCATATTGATATTCTTATTAGACTTACCATCTTCGGTATACAGAAGCATACATATTCTGTAGAAACTTGCTGCCAAGAACAATTGGCACCAATCTTCTGCACGTGTTTCGTTATAATAGAACATGCAAAAATAGGATGCGGCCATCATTAATACTATAATTAGTGACAGTGAATTGTCCTTAAAGAAAATAAAAGCGATACGATATATAAAATAGAATACGCCAGTATATAGTAAAACACTCATCCAGAAAATTCCGATATAACTATGTGGGGTAATAAGGTATCCAATACCATAAATAAGCCATAAAAGAGGCCCTTTACTATCAGCGAAGTCCACATAAGGTGTCATTCCGTTCATCCAGGCTTTTCCGCAAGTGAAGAACCATGATACATCCCAGTGTTCTACCAGTGGGTCGCATAAATATGAATCTGGGGACACAATAAGTAATACAAAAAATGATATTAGAAATAGTTTCCCAATTAGTTTAATGATATCGTATTTCATTTTTTTGAGTTTAAACATTACTTATGATATTTTTTTGTATTCTCCAGCGTAGTTTGTCATTCGCACAATAGAAGCAGAGAGGAGGTAATAGGGCAATAAGGAATAGAAATCTGTACCATGTTATCTTATTTAGACATCTTAATGCAATTTTACATATTTTTAGCCAATATAAGAACCATTGTCTAGGTGATTTGATGATATGAAGTTCAACAAGACAACTAAGAAGGTTAATTGCTATATACTGTCTTTGGTATTTGCTTTGACATTGCAGCATTACATCTGCAAGATATACATTACTTGTCCACAATCTTGATGTTAACCATTTCATGCGATTTTGTTTTGATGGGAGAGTCATCATGCTGCCTTCATTAATATAATAGACGTATAGTCCTTTGTGGGTGAAAGCTATAGCTTCAGCATGTTTTGCAATAAAATATCCCCAATACATGTCTTCTGTGAAGTAGCCTTCAGGGAAGTATAAATTAAACTCTGATACGAAATCTTTCTTTATAAGTCGATTCCATGCAACAGTCGTTATTTCACTAAGCATAATCTTGAAGATTTCATCATGATTACAGGTATATTCTGGAATAGTTTCTTTCAATCCATAGGAACTTATACTTCCATCCTCTGCCAAAATGTTACCTTGTGCAAAGTTAATATCCGGATACTTTTCAAATAGATTTAAAAGGCTTTCTATTGCATCTGGAACAATCGTGTCATCGCTGTCAAGAAAAAAAAGATAATCCCCGTTTGCAGCCTCAATGCCAGTATTTCTCGCAGCAGAAAGCCCTCGATTTCGTTCATGATGCAATAACTTAAACGATATAGGCCCTTGGTAACATTTAATGAATTCTTTAGCAATATCGACACTGCTATCCTTCCCACAGTCATCAACAAGAATGCACTCAATATCTTGGAAAGATTGAGATACAACTGAATCCAGACAGCGTACAAGGTACTTAGAAACGTTATACACTGGTATGATAATACTTACTTTCATAGTCGATGTGTAATAATATTATAAATCCGAATGGTAAATTGACGCATACCTTTTGTAAGAATATAGAGTGATGAAAAAGTAATAAATGCATATAAAACGGAAACGATAATAATCCATAAAATAATGGATATAAGATTCTGCCAATTGATAGGTTGATTCAATTGATAAGAAAATAGTCTAATAATAAAAAAAGCAAATCCTGCCAGAATGCATAGATGTAATATATATTGTATATAATAATGAATGGAAGACGATTTGAATCCTTCTTTGAACGTGTAATAAGGCTTCCAAAGAAGAACTATGATAATCTGGGCAAGGATTCCACCTAAAATGATACCATTTAGCCCCCACCAGTAGCCAAAAAGAATAGAACAACCAAGGTGAATAGCTGCTTCCGCAATAGGCGCCCAGACATCTGCAAACAACTGAAATGCATTTTTGAAAGAGTCTAATACAGAGCGTGTTAGGCGGATGAACATACTTATTACGAGTAGTATAAGGGTATTATCGTTAAGTAGATATTTGTTACCAATCCATAGGGAGATGAAAGGACTGATTGAGAGATATAGACCGAAACAAGCCAATGCGGAAATCCATAATCTTGAAGTGAATAATTCCCAAAATACTTCGAGTGTATGTTGTTTGTTGTTTTCAGCAACTAAATTCCCAATAGATGCCCCCATGCCCTCGAACAATACATTCATTAATGTTGCCACATAGCCTATTAGCATTGTGTAGTTACTATAGAATGTGACCATAGAAAGAGAAACAAATGCATATATGATAAGCGGACTCGTCTGCTCAATTACAAAGAGAGCAATCTTATGAACAAATACCTGTTTCGTTTTTATTATCAGGATTTTATAATTATCTAATAGTGTTGAAGCGGACTTGTTTGAGGTTTTAAGCCAAGGATATTCCTTGCGAATCACATAATTAATTGCGAATACTGTTGCGATGTTACCAAATAAATCAACCGTTAGCCAACTCCAAAGTCCCCATTTTAGCACAATTAGAAAAAAGATTTGCAGAAAGATCTTCCCATATTTAATGGCGTGGATCCATGGCATTAGTTTATAATTCTTTTGATCAGCCTGGATAAGTATTTGTCTATAGTTCCATAGGTAGCTAAAAATTGAGCCGCTAAAAAAAACTATGTATGCAAAATATACATATAATAATCCACATTCTGTATTTGGAAAAATGAAAGGTAGAGCTATTAAAACTGGAATACTCAATCCGCATAGAATCCAAGCGATTCTCTTATACAGCCAGCCTTGTACGCTCAAAATGTTACATATTTCCGTGTAATCATCATCGTGGATTGGTTTGTATAGTGAGGTCGCCATGGCTATACCTATACCTAATTCTGCCAAATTAAGGAAACTAAGTATATTGCAAAGCGTTGTATTTAAACCAATGACTTCATCTCCAAGATATTCAAGAAATACCTTTCGTGAATAGAATCCCACGAAAATCTGTATTAGAAACAGAATTAGTGACATCCGACCATTTTGTATAGTCCTTTTAGTGCGGTTTCCTGTCATGGGTTTATGTGTTGTGTTCTGTATGGATAAAATCCGTATTCTTATGATCCATGTGAAAAATGTTCTTCATCATCTTGAATACCAATTTAGGTATAGCTAAGACTTTTTTGAAAGATTGCAAACGCAATGGGGAAGGAATCGCAATGAATAATGATATTGCCAACATAGTAAAAAGTATCCACCATTTCTCGCACCAGTCTGGCACGACAATCGTAACGAAAACAGAAATGACTCCTAATAATACAATTAGAATAGAGCGGGGAATGAGTGCTTGTTGAATAGTTTTATCAACGAAATTGATATTACCATGAATAAGGGCTTGGGGGACTTTAGGCAAGTTGCTTAGAAGACTTTGAACTTGTGCTGTCATCCAGCGCATGCGCTGACGTTGGAAATTGTCTTGGTTGCTAACTTTTTCATCAAATACGTGGATTTCGGATGCATATTTGATATAAACGCCTTGCTGGAGTAAGAGAGCTTCCATTTCACGGTCTTCACCTGCAGTCGTTAGTTTGAATACATTCTCTTTAAAGAGATCGTATTTAAAGCACATGCCAGAACCTATTAGTGCGGAAGAAAGACCGAGGCGGTTATGGGCTTTACGGAAAATAGTATTGTTGATTTCCTCGCTAGCGCCATCCA
>JAEEGK010004443.1_pt1 | contig 34359 bp, 33 predicted proteins | sample 8958771 | NCBI WGS metagenome assembly JAEEGK01 (sample SAMN16246547, study PRJNA631951) | gut metagenome | biome: gut microbiome; feature: rumen; material: SC-attached | host: Bos | place: Iran: Karaj | collected 2018-10 | reverse complement strand
AGTATTCCTATCAATTGAAAGATTATCTGGAAGAGCAGTTGAACAAGCAGAACTACGTGTGTATGATATTTTTCAATAAAGATAGGAAGAAACTCCAAAAGGAATTTGATAAATTACTTGCTAAATATCGGAAGTCAGGTATTGGTATGAGACCTATAGCTGTCACCGATTTTAAGTTCAGTCAGCCAGAATAGCCTATGACACTAAGAAAAGCCATATATTTCCTGACTATCTTATTAACAGTTGTGGTGCTAGTAGGATGTGGGGGACATCATGATGAACCAGACCCCAAACCAAATCCTTTGCTTGGCACACATACTGTATTGGTTTATATGGCAGCAGATAACTCGTTGAATGGTTTCAATAAGAGCGATTATAATGAGATTAAAACGGGATATGCTGATAAAGGCATAAATGTGTCTAAGTGTAATTTGTTGGTTTATATAGATGATTATACTCATAATCCTACCATCTATCACCTGATGAAAGATGCTTCTGGAACGGTGACTGATGAGATTCTATACGAATATCCTACAGATCAAAACTCAGCTTCCCCAATCATAATAAAAGATGTAATTACAAGGGTGAAGGCTGGCTATCCTGCCGAAAAGTATAGTTTTATTTATTGGTCCCATGGCGACGGATGGGTCAACTATCCTTTACCAACAAAGTCGTTGAAGCCGATGGCAGGTACTGAACAGAGATGGATGGGTTCGGACAATAACCCCACCGAAAGCAGAACGAATATCTCAGAATTGAATGATGCCTTATCATCTTTTGGCAGTAAGTTGGACTTTCTGATGTTCGATGCTTGCTCCATGCTTTCTACGGAAACTGCTTACCAACTTAGGGATAGGACTGAATATGTGATAGGTTCTCCGACAGAAATCCCTGGTCCTGGCGCACCATATGATGCCATCGTTCCAAAAATGTTCAGCACTAATGCAGCTGCTAACATAGTGAAGAGTTATTATGATTATTATGCAGCAACATACGACGAGAGTGCTTATAACACCAATACCATGTGGACGGGAGGTGTATCCATTGGCTACGTGAAGACTTCTATGATGGAGAGTATGGCGCAGACTACAAGGAAAGCTTTGGCAAATCATTCGAAAATCGATCTCGAAACGCTTAAGAACCGTGTACTGAATTACGATAAGCGTAGTGTTAGAAGTTCATCGTACATAGGATATTACGATTTGTATGAGGTGATGGAGAACCTGCTCCCTGCTGCCGATTTCAATACATGGAAGTCAGCCTTCAGTGCAGTCGTATTAGATTTCAAGACGACACCAAAGAATTATTCTGCTTTTGCAGGTCTATTCTCTATGGCGGGTGCCAAAGGACTCTCGGTTTATCTCCCTATTACTGAAGATGTATCCTCTGGGATGGATAAGGAATATCAGCAGACGGCTTGGTATAAGGACGCAGGTTTGAATCAGCTAGGCTGGTAAACTACTCGTGATGGTAGGGACTTCCTGCTAGAATAGACAAGGCTCGGTATAGCTGCTCTACAAAAATCAATCTGACCATCTGATGTGAGAAAGTCATTCGTGAGAGTGACATCTTTTCTGTAGCTGCTTGATACACTTTCTGAGAGAATCCATAAGGACCTCCTATAACAAATACTAACCTTTTGCTGAGGGTATTCATCTTGTGTCTTAAGTATTGGGCAAATTCTGTAGAGCGCATCTCCTTACCACCCTCATCTAGTAGCACCACATAATCTCCTGGCTGAAGTGCTTTCTGGATCAGTTCGCCTTCTTTTTCCTTCTGCACCTCTTCACTTAGGCTCTTGGTGCTTTTCAAATCAGGAATTACTTCCACATCGAACGTCATGTAGTGCTTCGTGCGTTCTACATAATCCTCCATCAAGGCGACAAGGTGCTTGTCCTCCGTCTTTCCCACCATTAATAGTACAGTTTTCATTAGCTTTAACTATCGTTTGTGCAAAGATAATGTTTTTTAAGACAATCTTCCTAAGGATGTTGATAACTTTGCAATCAATTAATGGATGAAGATAGTGAGAAATACATTACTTGTAATACTATTCCTTTTTATCCCTTTGCTGGTGAATGCACAGGTGGAGATAAAGTCTGATACTTTGCGCAGAAACGTCACAAATACTCCTCCCATTCAGTTGCGAATGCAAGATGATAAACCATGGTTGGATGCCAACGATTCAATGCCTTCGGTCTTTGGGAAGAGCGAATCACATCCTACCTCAAAACAAGCGCGATATACCTTGCACCCATATAATACAACCACTCCATACAACTGGGATCCTGTTTATCAGCGCAAGATTGCCATTCACTCCGATACGTGGCGAGGCGCCTACTGGCGCATGCTTGGCACATCCGATGTGAAAGGCATGACTCGCCGTGGACGCATCAAATTAGAAAATGATGAAGAACCGCTCATCAGATTTGAGAATGGCATGCTGGTGGGGGATTATGCCACCTTGCTCACACAGTATTTTACCCGTGAGTTCTGGCGTTTCCAACACAAGCGCAATCAGAAAAAGACAAAAGAAGTCTTAGAGCAATACGACAAAGTCGAGGGGATGCCAGAGAAATAATACCTTCTATCTTCTACATTTCAAAGTTTTTTTGTAGCTTTACGGCAAATTTGTAAAGACTATGAATAGAATCACTTCCTTATTTGGTATAGAACTTCCCATCATACAGGGAGGAATGGCTTGGTGCAGCGGATGGCGACTGGTATCGGCTGTGAGTAATAATGGTGGACTGGGTTTGCTGAGTGCTGGCTCCATGACTCCCGACTTGCTGCGTGAACATATCTGTAAATGCAAGGAGGCCACCAATAAGCCTTTCGGTGTGAATGTGCCGTTGATGAACCCTGCAGCGGCAGACTATATGAATGTCATTGCCGAGGAAGGGGTAAAGATAGTATTTACATCGGCTGGCAGTCCGAAGAAATGGACCAATTGGTTGCACGAGCGTGGCATTTTGGTCACGCATGTGGTGTCTTCCTCGAAGTTTGCTGCCAAGTGCGAGGAGGCTGGGGTAGATGCTGTGGTAGCCGAAGGCACTGAGGCTGGCGGACATAATGGTCGTGAAGAAACCACCACGCTATGCCTGATCCCTGCGGTTAGAAAGGCTACTACTTTGCCGCTGATAGCAGCTGGAGGCATCGCTACCGGTGAGGCTATGTTGGCCGTTGAGGCGCTTGGAGCCGAGGGCGTGCAGATAGGTACCCGCTTTGCGCTTACTGAAGAGAGCTCTGCCCACGAGGATTTCAAGAAGCTCTGCCTGAACCTGGAGGAAGGAGACACTCTGCTCACGCTTAAGAAACTCTCACCTACACGATTGATAAAGAATGCCTTGCGCACAGAGATTGAAGAGGCCGAGGAGAAGGGTGCCACCAAGGAAGATCTTTTGGAGTTGTTGGGTGCCGGACGTGCACGTCGGGGCATGCTCGAGGGCGATTTGGAGCAGGGCGAATTGGAGATAGGGCAGATCACGAGCTTGTTGAAGGGATATCCCATTCAGGCCGTCGCAGAAGTGATGCAGGACATCATCGCCTCCTATAAGCAGACCAAGGTGAGGCTGCTAGGATAATACACATTATTAATAATATAAGCAAAATGAAAAAGATGTTTATTGCAGCCCTCGCAATGGCTGCGTTGCTGACCTCTTGTGGTGAAGACAAGGGCGTTCAGCTGTTCAACGGAAAGGACCTTACGGGTTGGGTGGCTTACTCCGATCCATCAAGTGATGTGACACCAGAGCAGTTATTTACCGTGCAGAATGGTGTGATCCATGCTTTGGGTATGCCTTACGGCTATCTGCGTACGGCTAAGAAGTATGCCGACTATGTGGCTTATGCCGAATTCCGCTGGGCCGATGGTCAGGGCACTAACAGCGGATTCTTCCAGCGTGTGCAGGAAGGCGATGCCATGTGGCCTGGTATGATAGAGGTGCAGCTGAAGGTGGGTACCGTGGGCGACACAGGTGGTACCATTCAGCGTGATCCTAGTCAGACAGGACCTTTCAAACCTCGCTTGGTGAATGACGAAGGCCTGGAGAAACCTGCAGGTGAGTGGAACCAGCTGGAGGTGAGCTGCATCGGCAGCCATATCACGGTGAAGCTGAACGGTGTATTGGTGAATGAGGCCGAGACTTCCCTGACCGAGGGTTTCATTGCCCTTCAGAGCGAAGGCGGCCCCATCGAGTTCCGCAATGTGTATGTGAAGGAGCTGAAGCCCGCCACCGGTGCAGATGTCACTTCATTGGTATTCAAGCCCACCCCTCTCTTCAATGGTGAGAGCCTGCGCGGATGGGTGCCTTACGTAGATCCTTCTACAGGTGTGAAGCCCGAAGAGGTGTTCACCGTTAAGGATGGTGTGATCAATGTGTCTGGTGAGCCTTTCGGCTACATGCGCACCCGCAATCAGTATCGTGACTACCGCCTGCACGCTGAGTGGCGTTGGGTGGGCGAGCCTTCAAACAGCGGTCTGTTCCAGCGCATTCAGGAGGGTGACCATGTATGGCCTGTAGGTATGGAGGCCAACCTGATGAACGGCGGCTTGGGCCTTGTGGTAGGTCTGAACGGCTATCAGGTAGAGGGCGCGCGCCAGGCTGGCGAGTTCGCCATCAAGCCTGCCACCGGCAATGCACAGGAGAAACCTGTAGGCGAGTGGAACGAGGCCGACATTGAGTGCATTGGTCGTCACATGAAGGTATATATCAACGGCGTGCTTCAGAACGAGGCCGATGGCCAGTTCGACCGTGGTTTCATTGCCCTGCAGAGCGAGGGCGGACCGCTTCAGTTCCGCAACATCACGCTCACCGAGATTCGCTGATGATAGAAATAAGTGTAAATAAAAAGAAGGGTTTCAACTGAAACCCTTCTTTCTTTTTCTTTGTAGATAGAATTAAACTAAGCGGCGGGCACCGTCGCCTATCACCACGTCGTAGATCTTGGCTATCTTGTGGAATTTCTCATAGTACTGCTTACGCACCTGCTCCACGAAGGTGCTGTAGAGCTCTTCCTTCACCAGGTTGATGGTGCATCCGCCGAAGCCGCCGCCCATTACGCGTGAGCCGGTCACGCCGCAGTCGAAGGCCACATCGTTCAGGAAGTCCAGCTCCTCGCAGCTCACCTCGTAGAGGCGGCTCATGCCGGTGTGCGTCTCGTACATCTTCTGGCCCACGGTCTCGTAGTCGTCGCGCTCCAGAGCTTCGCACACGTCGAGTACACGCTGAATCTCTTCAATCACATATTCGGCACGCATGTAGTCCTCCTGGCTTACCTTGTCTTTCACTTCTGCCAGCATGGCGGCGTCAGCATCGCGCAGGAATTCTACCTCTGGGTGCAGTTGCTTAATGGCAGCCACCACATTCTCGCAGCTCTGGCGACGCTTGTTGTAAGCGCTGGAAGCTAGCTCATGCTTCACCACAGAATCTACCAGCACCAGGCGGTAGCCCTTAGGTTCGAAGTGGAAATACTGGTATTCCAGTGAGCGGCAATCTAAGCGTATCAAGTGATCTTTCTTTCCGAATACAGAAGCAAACTGATCCATGATGCCGCATTTTACACCGCAATAGTTGTGCTCAGTGGCTTGTCCCACCTTAGCGAGTTCGAATTTGTCTATCTTATTATCTCCGAAGAGGTCGTTCAAAGCATAGGCATAGGTACTCTCCAGTGCAGCAGAGGAAGACATTCCTGCTCCTAGAGGTACATCACCAGCGAAAGCAGTGTTGAAGCCTTTCACCTCTACACCCCGTTTAATCATTTCACGGCAAACTCCGAAGATGTATCGTGCCCAACTGGTGCGTGGGGCATCTTCTTCGTTAAGACCAAACTCTACCATGTCTTTCATGTTGATGGAGTATGCTCTTACCTTGTTTGTTCCGTTGGGTTTTAGTTCAGCCATGATGCCCTTGTCCACTGCTCCGGGAAATACGAAGCCCCCGTTGTAGTCAGTGTGCTCGCCTATCAGGTTGATGCGGCCTGGAGAGGTGTAAACGGCACCTGTGCTTCCGTCAAAATGCTTAATGAAGCGACTTCTTACGAATTCAATATCCATGATGCTTTGAAGTTTAAGTTAGTAGGAAAATGAGCATTGGACATTGAACACGAGGAATCCCTCAATGTTCAATGTCTTATGCTCAATGTAAAATTAGTCAACCTTGATGTCCTTGTTCACGTTCTTGCTTCCGATGAGTGCATAGAAAATCATGTAGGCGAGTACGGCGATCACAATCACGTAGCTGATACGCAGTGAACCCATGGTGGTGCCTACGATAGAATTCTGAATCAATGGCAGGATACCACCACCAACTACCATCATCATGAAGATACCAGAAGCCTTCTCAGTGTATTTTCCAAGGCCCTCAGTTGCCAGGTTGAAGATGCAACCCCACATGATAGAGGTGCAGAGACCCATCAGTACCAGGAATACGGTGAACAGAGGCACGTTATTTACTGCAAATGAACCGTTGCTGAAACCTACCATAGATACACCAGTAGTAGCAGGAACAACCATAGAGATAAGTACCAATACAATACCTACGCAAGAAACGGTAAGCAACTGTGCACGGCTAGAAATCTTACCACTGATAAAACCTGAAGTCAGACGGCCAACCAGCATCAACAGCCAGTAGAGGCCAGTCATACCACCGATAATAGCAGCAGCGTTAGCAGAGTTAGCTGGATCGAACAGGTTGAAGTTCACTTCCTTACCCAAGAAGTTACCAAAGGTATTAGGGATACCAACTTCCATACCTACATAGCAGAAGATGGCAATGGCGCCCAACACGAAGTGACGGAAGCTCCAAGGACTGTGCTCGTCTTTAACAGTAGCTACCTCAACCTTCTGCTGACGTGGTTCCTGAATCTTGGCAAAGTAAATCACGATGAATGCAACCACAAAGATAGCGATGGCACCAAACAACATTGGGCTAACGTCTGTGATTTTCGTGTTCTTAGTGATGGCGCCAACGTATGCACCAACCATAATAGGAGCAATAGTTCCTGCGAAAGAGTTGCAAGCACCACCAAGCTGCAGCAACTGGTTACCCTTGGTACCACCACCACCAATAAGGTTCAGCATAGGGTTTACCACGGTGTTCAGCATACATACACAAAGACCGCAAACAAAGGCACCCAGCAAATAGATACTAAATCCAGGAACACCAGCACTGAAGCCAGAGGCGTACTGAATCAGCAGACCTACTATACCTACGGCGATGGCAATCAGGGCTGTCTTCTTGTAACCAACCTTAGTAAGCATGTTTCCTGCAGGAATACCCATGAACAGGTAAGCCAGGAAGTTCATGAAGTTACCCATGAAACCAAGTGCAGGATTGTTACCTACAGCATCGTCCATTGTCCAAATGTTACCAACAGGCGCAGCCATGTTAGTAACGAAAGCAATCATTGCGAAGAGGAAGAACATGGTGATAATAGCTACCATGCTACCACTTTTTTTCTGTTCTTGTGCCATAATTTTTTGTTTTTAAATGTTTATATTAAAGTTAAATTCTCATCTTATTCAATGACTCCAAACTTGTAAATGGTCTTTTGACGGTATTCGTCATCTGGCATCAGTACTGCTGATGGGAAATGAGCCTTGTTGGGTGTATCTGGGAAGCATTGGGCTTCGAAACAGATAGCACTACGTGCAGGGAAGGTTGCACCATGTGTTCCACTGAAACCACCTAACCAGTTGCCAGTATAAAGCTGCACTCCACTTTCGGTAGTGTAAACCTCCATGCTACGTCCACTGACAGGTTCTGTACAAATTGCTGCCAAACTGAGTGCGCCAGCTTCAGTCTTATTCAGAACATAGCAATGGTCATATCCACTGCCGTTCTTTAACTGCTCGAAATCTGCATCTATGCGCTCTCCAACAGTATGAGGTGTGCGGAAATCCATAGGGGTACCTTCCACCTTAAGCACTTCACCTGTTGGTATGGAAACCGCATCAATGGGAATATAGTAGTCGGCATTGATAGTTACCACATTATTCAAAATAGTAGGAGTGGGGTTTGCAATTCCTGCAAGATTGAAGAATCCGTGATTCGTCAAATTAACTATTGTTGGTTTATCTGTGACTGCCTTGTACTCTATTTCCAAGGAGTTACTGTCGTCTGCTAGATGATAGCACATTTCAATGTCCAGATTTCCAGGGAACCCTTCTTCCCCATCGTCAGAGTGATACTTGAAGATAATAGTCTGTTCATCTATCTGTTCTGCATCCCAAACACGGGCATGAAAACCTGTTGGTCCTCCATGTAGAGAATTCGGACCGTTGTTGATAGCTAGACAATATTCTTCTCCGAAAAGGGTAAATTTACCACCTGCAATTCGATTGCCATAACGGCCGATGGTGGTGCTGAGAAATGGTTCTGGACTATGGATGGTTCCCTCGATGGAATCGTGGCTCATAACAACATTGGCATATTTCCCATGTTTGTCTGGAACCATGATAGAAATAAGGGCACACCCATAATTTGTAACGGCAACTTCCATCCCCAAAGTGTTTCTGAGGATGAATAGGTCTGTATGTTTTCCTTCGATGTCCGCCTGAAAAGCCTTTCTGTCCAAGGCGGACATACCCGTTTCTGTTGGCGTAGTACTCGTCATGACTCGATTATTACCAATATTCCTTGCAAATTAAGTAAATTTCTTTTATTCTCCCAAAACTTTTGAAAAGATTTGACGTGAAGAATGACATTTTTTATGTTTTGGAATGAGAAGATGATTGGAGATAATCCGCAGTTTAGGATAATAATACTTGACCTTTTATAAGTAAAGATGAGGAAAATGAGTGAGTAAAGATGGCAGACGTTCCTTTTATAGAAAAATAATTTCCCTAACTAGGAAAAAATATTTTCATAGTTAGGAAAAAGAAAAAGGCAAGATAAAAGTACTTATCTGAAGATCTTGCGAATGCCCTTAAAAATTTTCAGTCCGATCATCAGGCCATCAAACATCACCATACCAGTGTTGAAAGCCTTCATGATGCCGTTCGATTGCCTAGTTACAGGTTTAAGAGGGGCAAATAACTGCTTTGTTGAAGAAGTAATCGTACTTTGATGTGAACGGATCTTCTTCAAAACCTCAGCTTTTTGCTGAGAAATGAGCTCTAGTGTAATCTCATTCTTGGTTGGTTGTGTCATCCTCGTTGATAGTAGCGTTAACGATTTGATCTTCTTTCTCTTTCTCGCTTTCTTTCAGGAATATCTTGGCAAGAAAATTTACCATTGGGCTTACGATGAGGCGTTCACGTTTATAATATATAAACAGGATGACCAATACCAAAAAGAGCGTAATAAGCCCGAAACTGACCATTAGCCCTCCTACGAAAGGCGCCAATACATAAGCTAAAGTAAAAGAAAAGTAAAACAATGCTACCATGCCAAGAACTACCATTATCAGCACTAAGATTAGCGTTGATAGCAAAATGGTGAGTTTCTCGGTCATTTCAAGCCGAATGTAGTCTTTCTGAAGGTCTAGATAGGTCTTTGCTTCAGAAATCAGTTGCTGTATGGATTCGTTGCTCTTTTCTCCGAATAGCATAGTGGCATTGTTCTTAAAGATTACTCCACAGGATCAGCAACGTTGGCCAATTCGTCAGCAAGGTCATTCAAGTCTTCCTTGCTAAGTTTGATGCCCTTTTTGCGAAGGATCTCTAAAATCTTAGTGCGAGTATCAGTTCCCTTTTCTGGTGCAAACAAAACACCAATGAATGCTCCAACAAGAGCTCCACCTAAAAAAGTGGCTAAAACATTAAATCCTCTCATGATATAACTCCTTTCTTTCTAAGTTTGATTTAGCAAAGATAGAACTTTTTTAATTGATGCAAGCGTTTTTTGTTGCTTTTTTTTTGATTATATAATATTCTTCGTAATTTTGTAACCAAATAAAACATTTATAAATATGAAAAAAATAGCTTTTTTAGGATTGGGTCTATGCGTAGCATTGGCCTTTGCGTCATGTAAATCAAGTGAGAGTGCCTATAAGAAGGCTTATGAGAAGGCAAAACAACAGGAATTGGCACAAGGAACCGCTGTTCAGCAACAGACTTCTGCACCTGCAGCCGTGGTTGCTCCGACAGAATCTGCAACTCCAGCTTCTTCTGCTGATGTTCGTCAGGAAAAAGTCACCATCGTGGCTGGTAATGGCAACTTGCAGGATTATAGTGTGGTTTGTGGTAGTTTCGGTGTGAAAACGAATGCAGAAAACTTGAAGAGTTTCTTGGATAATGAAGGCTATAGCGCTATCATTGTCTATAATGCTGATAGGAACATGTATCGTGTGGTTTCTGAAACATTCTCTAATAGAGATGCGGCCGTTAGAGCCCGTGATGCCTTTAAAGCTAAGTATCCAAACCGTCAGGATTTTCAGGGCGCTTGGTTATTATATAGGATGAACTAATTAATTGTTATTAATATAATAATGTGTATCATCGCCCAGTTTTTGGGCGATGATTTTATTATTTTTGAGAGTCAAATTGAAAATATTTCTATATTTTCTTTGATTTTAATTAAATACTCTCTAATTTTGCAATTGATTTACCCGTGTAAAAGGGTAATTTTGAAATTGTTTAGAAAATATTTGACATGCAAGAATCTCTTTTTCAGAGGATAAGAGGATATCTTACTATGTTTTCTTTTATCTGTTTGTTTCCCATCAGTAGTATGGGACAGAATGCTGGAAATGTAGTGGATGCCTTAGTAGAACTGGGATTTGAGAATGTTGGATGTAGTGAAGATGATAATGAGCGAGTGTACATTTTGCAAAATAGTGCATATAAGCTCAATGGTGTTGGAATAGGCAAAGCGGTGGATGTTGTCCAGTCTCAGGGGATGCCTGACGGAAAAACATGCCGTATTGTGGTCTTAGACAACAATGTGCCTCAAATTTCACTTGTCTGCTATTCAAATAGTGAAGCCGACTCTTTGAATAGTGTCAGCCGAAGAGACTGGAAAGTGAGTTATGAATTGGGTGACTCATGGGAACATGCTCAAAAGGCTGAAAGAAAAAATAGTTCTTTGTACAAGGTTGATATTGTAATTTATCCTGAGTTTAGTTTTAAGAATTTGATTATTACACAGATATATCAAATTCTTTTTAACGTGAATCCTGCAATAGAGGTATCTCTCTGGAAAGGAATGAAACTAGAAGCACAGGTGATATTCCCTATTAAAAATGAATATGGCAGATATTATAGGCAGATCAGACAGGGAATGATAACCTTTTCTCAAACTATCAGATTGGAGGATAATGTTTTTCTGACTGGAAGTGTAGGAACTTTTAATAATTTTCGTTGGGGAGCAGATCTGAGAGCAAAGTTTATACCTAAAAAAGACGAAAGATTCTCTCTGGAAGCCAGAGTGGGGTTAACAGGTACTTCTAGATTTGATAATTGGAGATGGAAAGTTAGTCCACTGAAAGTATTTACATGGAGTTTAGGAGGAAATTTCTACTGGGAAAGATATAATACCCAGTTTAAATTGAATCTTGAACAATATTTGCAGGAAGAAAAAGGGGTTCAATTTCAGATGATAAGACATTTCAGACATGCTTCTATTGGTTTTTGGGCAATGAAGACATGGAATGAAAAGAATAGTGGAGTAAATGGTGGATTTATGTTTCAGATTGCTCTGCCTCCTTATCATCAAAAGCGAAAAGGTTATATACCTCGTGTTCGTACTTCAAATTATATGGGAATCCGTTATAATGCTGGTAACGAACAACGATACGGTCAAACCTACAAAGCATTGCCTTGGGATAATATTGCAAATGATAATAGTTTTAACCCAATATTTATTAAATCGGAATTGTTGAATTATTAATTTATTAAAGAAATGAAAAGTAGATTCTTTGGTTTAAGTGCCAAATTGGCATTAGCCGTTTTAGCAGTTGGCTTTACTTTTACTAGCTGCTATGACTCACAGAGCGACAATGTAATTGTTCCTGTTACTCCTGGGGAGGTAGTTATACCAGCTCCAGTATATGAAATTACTGGTTATGTTACAGATTTCTTGACAGGAAGTGCCATTCAGGGTGCCACTGTTGCTACTCCTATTGGTAGTGCATCAACAGATGCTACTGGTTTTTATAAATTAACTAGCGGAAATCCTGCAAGTGGTACTGTTGAAATTTCTGCAAGTAATTATCAGTCTGTTTCATTTACTTTGAGCATGACTACTATCCAAACAGGTATGGCTTCTTACACTGTTAATGCTTCTTTGAAGAAAGATGGCTATGTTGATGGTGTGGTTGTTAATCAGTTAGGCACTGGTTCTGAGACAACAGTGATTACAGCTGGTCTTGAGGAATTGGTAAATGAGGGTGAAGAAACAACTAAGTCTGTTACTCTTGCTGTTAAACAAGGTGCTAGATGGAATAAGGGTCTTACAAGAGCTGATAATTCTGCATTCTTGAATTATATTAAGGCTGTTTATGGTATCTCTTACGTTGGTGAGGACTTTGTTCCTGAAGAGAAGACATTTGATGTGAAGTTGGCTGCTAATTCTTATGTTAAGAGTGTTGTAGTTACCACTGAATATGTAATTGAAGGTTTCTTCATGCCAGGTGAGGCTGAAGCTAATGTAATTGACAGAGTTCTTCGCACAGTTATTGATCCTCAGTTTGCATCAATAGATCATGGTCATGGTCATGATGGTCACGACGGTCATGGTCATGGTGGTGGCAATGCCGGTGGTGGCGTTGGTGGCGCTGAGTAATTTGAGCGATTGTTTACGTAACTCTGGTTTTAATCTTTTTAAATTGAGAACAAATGAAAAGTAAATTAATTATATTATCTTTAGCATTGGCTGCCACAGCAATGTCTGTGTCTGCTCAATCAACTAGAGAGAAATATACCTCAGAGGGTAGCAAAAATATCTTTATCAGTGCTACTGGTGGTATCTCTCTGGTAAATACGGGTAAGGATGGCAAATTTGGTGATCCTGCTCCTCATGTGACTTTGTCAGTTGGTAAGTGGTTCAATCCTGTGATTGGTTTGCGTTTACAGGGTGGTGCTTGGAAAGCTAATTATAATTCAAGTTATAATCATATTTCTTTAACTGGCGCTCCTGGTTCAGAGCAAGGTTATAATAAGCATGTGACTATCGTGCGCTTCGATGCATTGTATAGTTTGACTAATGCTATCTTTGGTTATGATCCAGATCGTGCATTCAATTTATCTGCTTTTGCAGGTCCTGGTTTGACGATTTCTTCTACTCAGAATTCTTCAGTTTACTTACCTGATGGTAGTGGCGCTGGTTATATGAAGGTTCCTACTACTGCTAATAAGTTACGTTCGTACGTGAATGGTTCTGTAGGTTTGTTGGCTAACTTCTATGTAAGTGATGCTGTCTCTATTGACCTTGAAGCTCGTGGTGAACTGGCAGCTTCTTATCTTGGCTATCAGTCTACAGCGAAAACAATTGGTGGCTTATACTTTGGTGCAGGTTTGACTTACACATTCGGTGGTCGTGAGTTTATGGTTGCTGCAGCTAAGGTTGACAACTCTGCTTTGTTAGATGAAATCAATCGTCTGCGTCGTGAACTTGAAGAATGCCGTAATCGTGCTCCAGAAGTTCGCACTGTAACTGAGACTGTTACTGTTAAGGAAGCTGTCTTCAATAAGACTCCTATCTTCTTCAAGATTGGAAGCTACAAACTTGATAGCTATGCTAAGGCTACAATTAAGTTGGTTGCTGAGGGCATCAAGCAGAATGGCGGAACTTTCAAGGTTCAAGCTTATGCTGATAAGGCTACTGGTAGTGCAAATTTCAACCAGAAGTTGACAGACAACCGTGCTCAGGCTGTTTACGATGCTTTGGTTGCTGAAGGTGTTCCTGCTAGCCAGTTGCAGATCGTGTCTAACGGTGGCGTTGAGAACTTGTTCACTGAGAACGAGACTACACGTGTCGTAATTATGGGTGTTGATTGATTAGATTAATCAATTAATATAAGAAATGGAAAAGGGTATTCGTTTTCGAGTACCCTTTTTCATTTTATAAGGTATTCTTAACTTATAGTTTGAATAATAAATGCTACTTTTGTAGCAAAAATGTATATGGGAAGAATTTTGGCAATTGACTATGGTAAGAAACGTACAGGAATTGCTGTGACTGACGTCCTTCAGCTTATTGCAAATGGCCTTACTACAGTTCCTACTAATGAACTACAGGCTTTTCTCTTGGATTATGTGAATAGAGAGCCTGTAGATAAGATTATTATTGGTCAGCCAAAACAGATGAATAATGAAGATTCTGATAACATGAAGAATATTTCTCCATTTGTTAAATCCTTGTCTGCTAAATTGAATATTCCCATAGAGTATTTTGACGAGCGATTTACATCTGTTATAGCACAGAGAACCATGATTGACGGAGGATTAAAAAAGAAAGCTCGACAGAATAAGGCATTGGTAGACGAAATCAGTGCAACAATAATTCTTCAATCGTATTTAGAGAGTTTAAAATTTAGACATTAATATAAAGAAAAATGATTTTACCTATTTATGTATATGGACAGCCTGTCTTGCGAAAGGTCGCTGAAGACATCACTCCTGATTATCCTAACTTGAAAGAGTTGATAGCTAATATGTTTGAGACTATGGATCATGCAGATGGCGTAGGTTTAGCTGCTCCTCAGATTGGCCTTCCTATTCGGGTCGTGGTGATAGATTTGGATGTGTTGTCTGACGATTATCCAGAGTACAAAGGTTTCAGAAAAGCATATATAAATGCACATATACATGAGATATCTGGAGAAGAAGAGAACATGGAAGAAGGTTGTTTAAGTTTACCTGGAATCCATGAAAATGTCAAGCGCTTTAATAAGATACATGTAACCTATATGGATGAAAATCTGATGGAACATGATGAGATCGTTGAAGGTTACTTGGCAAGAGTTATGCAGCATGAATTTGATCATCTGGAGGGTAAGATGTTTATTGACCATATTTCCCCTTTGCGTAAACAGATGATAAAAGGCAAGCTTAATGCCATGTTGAAGGGGAAAGCCCATTGCAATTATAAAACTAAAACTGTGCGTGTATAATAAGTGATTAGAAAAGTATTGATAATACTGTGTTTGCTGCCGAGTTTATTATCGGCGCAAATTAATACAGATCGTGTGATGACCATTGCACGAAATGCTCTGTATTTTGAAGATTATGTATTATCCATACAATATTTTAACCAGGTTATTAACGCCAAGCCATATCTTTACGAACCTTATTTCTATAGAGGAATGGCAAAATTCTACCTTGATGATTATCAAGGAGCTGAAGAAGATTGTTCTTTGGCAATACAGAGAAATCCGTTTGTCGTAGGAGCTTATCAAGTACGAGGTTTGTCTCGGATTCGTCAAAGCAAGTTCGACTTAGCTATTGAGGATTATTCATCAGCGTTACGATTTGATCCCGAAAATGTGTCCTTGTGGCACAATCTCGCTCTATGTCATCTTCAGAAAAAAGACTATAGTGCGGCGAGAGAAGAATTAGGACGATTGCTTGAGGTTTCTCCAAGATATACTTCTGCTTATTTAATGAGAGGAGAGGCTTTTCTTCATGAAAATGATACTACGGCAGCCATAAATGATTTTAATAGGGCGATAGAATTGGAACGATTTGAACCTAATGGTTATAGTGCCCGCGCAATGGTGGAATTACAGCAAGCTAAATATAAGGAAGCTGAGGAAGATTTTGATCAAGCCATTCGCTTGAGTGTTCGTAATGCAAGTAATTATATAAACCGTGCTTTGGCAAGGTTTCATCAAAACAATCTAAGAGGTGCGATGAGTGATTATGACCTAGCGCTTGATATTGAGCCAGGTAACTTTATCGGTCATTATAACAGAGGTTTGCTTCGTGCACAAGTAGGTGACGATAATCGGGCAATTGAAGATTTTGATTTTGTCTTGAAGATAGATCCAGACGACATGATGGCAACCTTTAATAGAGGTGTTCTTCGCTCCCAAACGGGTGATTATCGTGGAGCAATCAGTGATTTTTCACATGTCCTTGATGTTTATCCAAATTTCCTTGCTGGTTATTATCAACGTGCAGAAGCACGTAAGAAAATAGGTGACAGAAGAGGAGCGGAGCAAGATGAGTTCCAAATTATGAAAGCTCAGATTGATCAATTGAATAATCCTACACAACAAAGTGGTGGAAACAATGATGAGGTTGCCTCAAATAGTGATTCTAATGGTGAGAAAACAAGAAAGAGGAGTGATAAGAATGTAGAGAATTATCGGAAAATAGTGATAGCTGACGATTCAGATTCTCAGAATGAATATGCTAACGTTTCTCGTGGAAGGGTTCAAGATCGAGATGTGCAGATTAAACCAGAATCACTTTTTGCTTTGACATATTATGAAAAAGCAAATGATCTGAAACGGAATGTGCATTATCATCATTTTATCGATGAATTGAATCATCGAAATCTGAATCCTGGGAGTTTGTTAATTTCTAATCGTGAGGCACCGTTGACAGTTGGTCAAGTTAATTATCATTTTTCAGATATTGATAAAAAATCTGCAGAGATTGCAGAAGGGAAGGCTGATGCGACTTTGCAGTTTTATAGAGGTCTGGATTTTTACCTAGTTCAGGACTTAGATAATGCTGACCAGGATTTTACAAAATCAATAGAAATCGATAGTAGCTTCTTCCCTGCATATTTCATGCGTTCCTTAGTTCGTAATAAGAAACTGGAGTATAAAAAGGCTCAAGCGAGTGTGTCTCCTCGTCAGCTTAATGAAGAAGGGGTAATAAAGGATGAAGTTTCTTCCACGGATTATGATTTGATTAAAAACGACTTAGATAAGGTTATTGAACTAGCTCCTGATTTTGTCTATGCTTATTTTAATCGAGGGACCTTGCAAATATCATTGGGTAATTATCGAGCAGCCTTGGCAGATTATGATTATGTGATAGGAATGAGACCAGAGTTTGCTGAAGCTTATTACAATAGAGGTTTGACGCATATTTTCTTAGGTAATAATAAGCAAGGTATTTCAGATTTAAGTAAGGCTGGTGAGCTTGGTGAAGTGGAAGCATACAACGTTATAAAGCGTTTTTCTTCAATTGAAGAGTAACTATTTGTAGAAATAAGCGCAAAGTTGAAAAGATTTCGCTAATTTTGCGTCTCGAAACTAATTATACATTTGTAAGTATGATAAAAATAACATTTCCAGACGGCTCTATTCGTGAATATAACGAAGGAGTAACAGGTCTACAGATTGCAGAAAGCATCAGTTCTCGTTTAGCACAGGAGGTCCTTTCTTGTGGAGTGAATGGCGAGACTTATGATTTGAATCGTCCTATCAATGAGGATGCAAAAGTTGTTTTGTACAAGTGGGAAGATGAAGAGGGTAAGCATACTTTCTGGCACACAAGCGCTCACTTATTGGCAGAAGCTTTGCAAGAACTATACCCAGGTATACAGTTCGGATTTGGCCCTGCGATAGAGAATGGATTCTTTTATGATGTAAAGCCACAAGGAGAAACAGTAATTAGAGAAGGTGACCTTCCTGCAATTGAGCAGAAAATGCAAGAATTGGCTTCTAAGAAAGAAGCATTAGTTCGTAAAGACGTTTCTAAGGCTGATGCGCTCCAGTTTTTTAAAGCTACGGGACAAGATTATAAATGCGAACATATCGCTGAAGATTTGGAAGATGGAACGATTTCCACATATACTCAAGGTGCTTTTACTGATCTTTGTCGTGGCCCTCATCTGACTAATACTGGTGCTATTAAAGCTATCAAGTTGACAAGTGTTTCTGCTGCTTTTTGGCGTGGAGACGAGAAAAGGGAACAACTCACTCGTATTTATGGTATCAGTTTCCCTAAAAAGAAGATGCTCGATGAGTATCTCGTAATGCTTGAAGAAGCCAAGAAACGTGATCATCGTAAGATTGGAAAGGAAATGGACCTTTTTATGTTCAGTGATACTGTGGGTAAAGGTTTGCCAATGTGGCTGCCTAAGGGCACTGCATTACGTATTCGCCTTCAGGATTTCCTCCGTCGCATACAGTCTCGCTACGAATATCAAGAAGTGATGTGCCCTCCTATTGGAAATAAGTTGCTTTATATAACTTCAGGACATTATGCACATTATGGCAAGGATTCTTTCCAACCAATTCAAACTCCAGAAGAAGGTGAGGAATACTTCCTGAAACCAATGAACTGTCCTCATCACTGTATGATTTATAAGAATTCTCCTCGCTCATACAAAGATCTTCCTTTGCGCATAGCAGAGTTTGGTACAGTGTGTCGTTATGAGCAGAGTGGTGAACTCCATGGATTGACTCGCGTACGTAGTTTTACACAGGATGACGCACATATTTTCTGCCGTCAGGATCAAGTGAAAGATGAGTTCTTACGAGTAATGGACATCATTTCTATTGTGTTTAAGTCTATGGACTTCGAGAATTTTGAAGCGCAGATTTCACTTCGTGATCCTAACGATCATGAAAAATATATTGGCTCTGATGAAGTTTGGGAAAAGGCCGAAAGAGCTATTATCGAAGCTTGTGAGGAGAAAGGCTTGCCTGCTAAGATAGAATATGGTGAAGCTGCTTTCTATGGTCCAAAACTCGACTTTATGGTGAAAGATGCCATCGGACGTCGTTGGCAATTAGGTACCATTCAAGTGGACTATAACCTCCCAGAACGTTTTGAATTGGAATATACGGGTGCGGATAATATGAAACATCGTCCTGTGATGGTACATCGAGCTCCATTTGGCTCAATGGAACGTTTCGTCGCAGTCCTTATAGAGCATACTGCAGGTAAGTTCCCGTTGTGGCTTGCTCCTGACCAAGTGGCTATTCTTCCTATTAGCGAGAAATTCAATGACTATGCTAATGAGGTCAAGGCTGCGTTAAGGAAATTTGATGTTCGCGCTTTGGTTGATGACAGAAATGAAAAGATTGGTCGCAAAATTCGTGATAATGAATTGAAACGTATTCCATATATGCTTATTGTCGGAGAAAAAGAAGCCGCAAATGGTGAAGTTTCTGTTAGAAAACAGGGAGAAGGCGATAAAGGCATCATGAAATATGAAGATTTTGCAAAAAAAATCTGCGAAGAAGTCGATAATATGATAAATAAGTGGTAAATTTGCACGCAATTTTACCGTAATAGGTTCTTCCTGATTTGAGGAGAAGCTGATTGCATATAATAATGAAGGAATTAATACAGTTATAAGACAAAGAAACAAACAGGTATTTAAACTTTTAATGAAGAAAGAAAACGTTAAAGACCAGTATCGGGTTAATGAACAGATCCGTGCTAGGGAAGTAAGAGTTGTAGGTGATGACATTGAATCCAATGTATATCCTTTGGCAGTTGCGCTAAAGATTGCAGAGGAACATGACTCAGACCTTGTGGAGATTTCTCCCAATGCAGTTCCACCCGTTTGTAGAGTCATTGACTATTCAAAGTTCCTTTATCAGCTTAAGAAACGTCAGAAAGAACAAAAGGCCAAGCAGGTAAAGATTGAGGTGAAGGAAATTCGTTTTGGTCCTCAAACAGATGATCATGACTATAATTTCAAATTGAAACATGCCATAGGCTTCCTTGAAGATGGTAATAAGGTACGTGCTTATGTGTTCTTCAAAGGACGTTCTATTCTGTTCAAGGAACAGGGAGAGGTACTTTTGCTTCGTTTTGCTAATGACTTGGAGAATTATGCTAAAGTAGAGCAGTTGCCAGTATTGGAAAAGAAAAAAATGACTATTGTTCTTGCTCCTAAGAAAGAAATCGTAAAGAAACCTGGTCAGCGTGCTGCTGAAGCTGCTAAAAGCATGCAGAAATCTGCAGCAGAAAAGCAAGCCGTGAAGCAGGAAAGAAGCGAAGCTAAGGCTGCTACTGAAACTAATAATGAAGAAAATGTATAATGCCAAGGTATAGTGCATTATCATAATATTTAATAATTTAATAATAAAAGAGATGCCAAAAATTAAGACTAACTCCGGTTCTAAAAAAAGATTCGTTCTTACCGGAACAGGTAAAATTAAAAGACAGCATGCTTATCATAGTCATATTCTGACTAAGAAGACTAAGAAGCAGAAGAGAAATTTGTGCTTATCTACTTTGGTTGATAAGGCTAACCTCCGTCAAGTTAGAGAGCTTCTAGCCATTAAGTAAGCCGTTTTTAAGAAATTTATTTATTAACCGAATGCATTAGCTCCGAAGACCTCTCTATAAAAAGGTGAGGCGCTAACATTCAAAAACAAAAGAAACTATGCCAAGATCAGTTAATCATGTTGCTTCTCGCGCGAGAAGAAAGAAAATTTTGAAGTTGACCAGAGGTTACTTTGGTGCAAGAAAGAACGTCTGGACCGTTGCCAAGAATACTTGGGAGAAGGGTCTTACTTATGCTTATCGTGACCGCAAGAATAAGAAGCGTAACTTCCGTGCATTGTGGATTCAGCGTATCAATGCTGCTGCTCGTTTGGAAGGCCTTTCTTATTCTAAGTTGATGGGACTCCTGCACAAGGCTGGTATTGAAATCAACCGTAAAGTATTGGCAGATTTGGCCGTTAATCACCCAGAAGCATTTAAGGCTATTGTGGATAAGGCTAATGCTTAAGAATTAAATTAATAATTCAGACGGGGTTGTCATTAATGATAACCCCGTTTTTTGTTAATTATGCATTTTTTATTTGCTAGTTTAAATAAAAAAGTGTATTTTTGAAAAGAGAAAAAGAATAGCCGCATCGATTGGATCGGGAAACTCATCAAATTATTAAGAAATACCGAGACAAGCTTCGTTTCTCAATGGCGGGCCACGCTCCTTCGGGAGTAACCTTGAGTCGGTGGATTACAAAGAGGGCGAGCACTCAAAACATGTCATTCGGAGTTTCATCTTCAATCAAATATCGATGCGGCTTCCTTATAAATTGAGGACGGGAATCATCCTTTGATTTCTGTCCTTTTTTATAATATCGTTTTGTCGATTAGGTATTATACTTTATCGATTTACGAGTGAGACGGGAGCACATGAAAGTTAGATTTATGAGTTTGGGCAGTGGTAGTAGTGGAAATTGTTACTACTTGGGCACTGAGACATATGGTATTTTGATAGACGCAGGGATTCCTGTTCGCGCTATCAAAAAAACTCTGAAGGATGCTGGTATCGGAATAGAGTGTATAAGAGCTATTTTTATTACTCACGATCATGCAGATCATATAAAGTCTGTAAGTCCTTTGGGAGAGAAATGTTTCATTCCTGTCTATTCTACAGTTAAAATTCATGATGGCATCAATCGTAGCTATTGTATAACAGAAAAACTGAGTACCTGTGTGCGCTATTTGGAAAAGCAACAGCCTATTAAATTGGCCGATTTTAGCGTTGAAGCCTTCGAAGTGCCTCATGATGGAACAGATAATGTGGGATATTGCATTACTATAGAGGACAAAACTTTCTGCTTTGTTACAGATTTAGGAGAAATCACTCCATTGGTTGCTGAGTATATACAGAGGGCCAACTATCTTATTATAGAGTCCAACTATGATGAGGAAATGTTAGAGATGGGACCCTATCCTGATTATCTAAAAAAAAGGATTGCCAGCAACATTGGTCATTTGAGTAATCAGGTTACTTCCAAGTTCTTAGCTGAACATATTGATGCACATCTTAAATTTATTTGGCTTTGTCATCTGAGTAAGGACAATAACCATCCGGATTTGGCATATAAAACTACAGAATTGGCACTGCGTGATAAAGGAGTACACGTTGGGAAAGATGTACAATTATTCGCCTTGCGCAGGAATGTACCTACAAAGCTCTATGAATTTGAGTGAAATGGATTTTATTTGAAAAAAAATAGCGGAATGTTTGGTAGATTCAAAGAAATGAAATACCTTTGCACCCGCAATCCGAAAGGAATCGCATGCACCCTTAGCTCAGTTGGTAGAGCAACTGACTCTTAATCAGTGGGTCCAGAGTTCGAGCCTCTGAGGGTGTACAAGCAGGGTGGTATCGTCTAAGGGCTAGGACACATGCCTCTCACGCATGCAATCAGAGTTCGAATCTCTGTACCACTACAAGAAAGAGTGCTTCTTATCTAATTAGATAGGAAGCTTTCTTTTTTTTTAGCGCATTTTGCATTATCTTCGCAGAAAAATAGAAAGATGGAATATAATACATTTACATTAGAAGAATTGTCGGAAGATTTGCGCTATATGCAGATTCTTTCTCGTTCGTTTCCTACTATTGCTGATGCAAGTACTGAAATAATAAATCTCGAAGCCATTCTAAACTTACCTAAGGGTACCGAACATTTCCTTTCTGATGTGCATGGGGAGTATGAAGCTTTCCAGCATGTATTAAAGAATGCTTCAGGAACAGTGAAGCGTAAGGTGAATGAAATCTTTGCCCATTCTTTGCGCGATAAGGAGATGAAAGACCTATGTACGCTTATCTACTACCCAGAAGAGAAACTCCAGTTAGTCAAGAAACGTGAACACGATATGGATGATTGGTATCAGATTACTTTGAATCGCTTAGTACGTGTTTGTCAGAATGTTTCTTCTAAGTATACTCGTTCCAAGGTTCGTAAAGCCTTACCTGCAGATTTCTCATACATTATCCAGGAGTTACTGCATGAATCCTCTATTGACCCAAATAAGCAGGCTTATACCGATGCCATCATGCGTACCATCATATCTACTCGTCGCGCAGATGCTTTTATTATCGCCATGTGTCATCTGATTCAACGCCTTACCATAGATACCTTGCATATTGTTGGGGATATCTATGATCGTGGCGCAGGTGCCCATATTATCATGGATACGCTTTGCGATTACCATCACTTTGACATTCAATGGGGAAATCACGATATCCTTTGGATGGGTGCAGCCTCTGGAAATGATGCTTGTATCGCCAATACTATCCGTACGGCTCTGCGCTATGCGAATATGGCAACCTTGGAAGATGGCTATGGCATCAATATGCTGCCTTTGGCCACTTTTGCCATGGAGACCTATAAGGATGATCCTTGTACCATGTTCCAGTCGAATACAAATGTCAGTGAAGAACAGTTCGATGAGAAGACTCTGCGCCTATTCTCTCAGATGCATAAGGCTATCGCTATCATTCAGTTTAAATTGGAGGGTGAGATCATTATGCGCAGACCAGAATTTGGAATGGAAGATCGCTTGCTGCTGAACTATATCAATTATGACAAGGGTACCATCATGTACGAAGGCAAGGAATACCCATTGACTGACAGCCATTTTCCTACCATTGACCCTGCTGATCCTTATAAGTTGAGCCCAGAAGAGCGTGACATCATGGATAAGATCCATACGTCTTTCATCAACAGTGAGAAGCTTCGAAAGCATATGCATTGCCTCTATTCTAAGGGTAGCATGTATCTGGTGACCAATGGTAATCTGCTTTTCCATGCCAGTATTCCGCTTAATGAAGATGGCAGTTTTCGTCATGTGCGCATAGGAAAGAAAGAATATTGGGGACGAAAATTGCTCGATAAGACAGATCAGTTATTACGTACTGCCTATTTTGAGGTGGAAGGGAAAACTGAGAAGCAATTTGCACAAGATTATGTTTGGTATCTCTGGTGTGGGAAAGACACACCGTCGTTTGATAAAAGCAAGATGACCACTTTTGAGCGCTATTTTATAGCAGATAAGGAGACCCATCATGAAGAAAAGGGGCATTACTATACGTTGCGCAATGAGCAGGAAATCTGTGAAAAGATACTGCGTGAGTTCGATGTGGAGGCTGGACCACATACGCACATTATCAATGGTCATGTTCCAGTGAAGACTATCAAGGGCGAAACACCTGTTCGTGCTAATGGGAAACTTATTGTGATAGATGGGGGATTCTCCAAGGCTTATCAGCCTAAGACGGGCATAGCTGGCTATACATTGGTTTACCACTCCCATGGATTTCAGTTGGTACAGCACCAACCCTTTGAGAGCAGGCAGAAGGCCATTGAGGAGGGACTGGATATCAAATCGTCCACCTCACTGGTGGAGTATTCTCAGAACCGCGTGATGGTACGTGATACTGATAAAGGGCGAGAGCTCCGTGTACAAATACACGACTTGCAGAAACTCCTGGCAACCTATCGCATGGGTTTACTTAAGGAAAAGGAATAGATTTCTTATTGAATGGAAAAGTGTCCTATATTTAGGGCAGTACCGAACTCAACAAAAAAGCCTTTGTGTAACTGATGCTGGTGGCGATAGGTGTAGGCTTGTTCATATCCTGCAGTAAGGATTATGCCTACATTGCGTTGTAGCTGCCATTCACAGTTGAGGCGCGCTTGCAGGTTCATCAGACGGTTCACTGGCTCATTCTTTCGGAAGGTCTCAATGTGTTGGAATCCTAAATCGCCACTCAGTTCCCACGTTTCAGCAATAGGGAGTGCCACACCTGCACGATAGGTAAAAGCTATGTTGAAAGGATGAAGCTCACGATACTTACTTCCTGCAGACAGTATGGTGTAATAGGTGCGATTTTTGAAGCGCATGCCCAGATTAAATAGGGTAGAGGTGCCACCACTAAGTAGCAACTGTATCTGTGTTGTAGGGTTGGCATTGATTAGTCCTAATTGGAAGCCATTGAGTTCTTTGCCATAGAAATTGAAGAGTCCCACCTGCAACCCTTTGGCATTGTTGGCAACATTCAGCAATCCCACTTGCATACCACGAATTTCATGGGCAGCCACATTGAGTAGGGCAGAAATCTGGAAACCTACTAAATCTCCTCCTGATACGTTGAATAGACCTGCCAGTTGCAGCCCCTCTGTCCTTCCTCCACTTACGTTGCTGATGCCTGCCAGTTGCACGCCCTCAGAATCTCCTCCCAGCACGTTAACCAGTCCACTGGCGGAAACTCCCTGAACGCCTCCTCCTATGATATTTACACCTCCGCTTACCATCAAGCCATTTACATCCGTTCCTACGATGCCTACCAAGCCACTGAGGGAGGCACCCCACAGGTTAGCTCCTGTCACATTGGTGATGCCTGCTGCCTGTATGCCTCGCACATCCTCTCCAGTGATGTTGAAGAATCCAGCTGCCTGTACACCATGCACACTCCGCTTGGTCGTGGCACCCAGCACATTCACACCGATGCCGCTGAGGCGATTCATACGTGAATTTAGTCCGATGTTAAGCAATGTATTGCCTCGAATGGTGTCCAGCCTTTGGGTTGACAGACTTGGCCACAAAGACAGGTTTATTCCTGAGCGTGAGGACTGAGCACTGGCATTCCATATACTGAAGAATGTCAGTGTCAGTGTTATGAGTATGCGAATCATGTTTTTACTGGTATAAGAATCGCTTGATGGACTTCTTCGGAGTCTTCTCAAACTCCTCATGGTAAATAACGACAGAACTTACTTGGCAATAAGCAGGGATGTGTGCATTCAGCTCTAAACGATTATCTTCCATCTGTTTGGTAATGTCTTCGTCTTTTAAGCCCTCACGATAGGCTAAGTCGAAGTCAGGATATATCAAGGCGACGAGTTTACCATTACGCTGTACAACTACACTTTCTGCCACATAAGGAAGGTTGTTCAGTTGCGCTTCGATCTCTTCTGGATAGATGTTCTGACCATTGGCACTGAGTAGCATGTTCTTGCTTCGTCCACGTATGGTAATGTTTTGTTCGCTGTCCATGGTGGCTAGATCGCCTGTTCGCATCCATCCGTCCTCTGTAAATGCTTCCCGAGTGCCTTCCTCATATTTATAGTAGCCTAGCATCATATTGTCGCCCTTTACTTGCACCTCACCAGCGATGCGCTGTGGATCAGGCGAGTCGATGCGAACGTCCAGACGATGTACAGGTCTGCCACAGGTACCTTCTTTGAATCGTTCATAAGGAGAGTAGGCAATAAGCGGCCCGCACTCCGTCATACCATAACCCACAGTATAGGGGAAGTTTATTCGCTTCAGGAAGCGTTCCACGTCTTTGTTCAGTGCTGCACCACCAATGACGATGCTGATAAAATTGCCACCAAAGGCGTCCACCACCTTTTGGCGTACAGCAGCATATACTTTATCGTTGATGAATGGCAGGCTCAGCATGAGTTTGGCGCTTGGAGTCTCCAACTTAGGCATCACTTCCTTTTTGATGATTTTCTCCACTACAAGTGGAACGGTGATGACTAGGTTTGGTCTAATTTCTGCAAAAGCTTGGAAGATAATCTTCGGACTAGGCACTCGTGTAAGGAAAAAGACATGGCATCCCACGCAGAACTCAAAGAGGAACTCGAAGGCTAAGCCAAAGCAATGAGCCAAAGGCAGCATACTTACCAACTTGTGACCAGCCCTGAGGTCGATGCTGTCTATAGCAAACCTGATGTTCGACCACAGGCTGCGATAAGGTAGCATCACACCTTTTGATTGGCTGGTGGTGCCTGATGTGTAGCTCAACACAGCCAGCTCATCTGGTTCATCTTGATGGTAGTGCACATGCTCTGGTCGGAAATTCTTTGGATACTTTTGTCCAAACATGGCATTTAGGTGCTCACGTGCATAGGTCAGTTTCTCCGAGCGTGAAACCAGAATGGAGAAGTCTGTAAGCAGAATGATACCTTCTAGATTTGGCATCATAGCCTCGTCAAGGTTCTCCCAAACCCTGTCGCCCACAAAGAAGAAACGCGCTCCGCTATGGTTCACTATACTGTGAACGTTATCAGCCTTGAACTCGTGGAGTATGGGTACTATCACTGCTCCATAGGTGAGCGTGGCTAGAAAAGCTACCCCCCAGTGGGCACTGTTTCGTCCGCAGAGAGCTATCTTGTCACCTGGCTTGATGTCCACAGCCTCAAACATAATGTGCATTTTCTCTATCTTACGAGCCACATCCTTATATTGCAGGGTAGCTCCTTTATAGTCTGTGAGGGCATCGAGATTCCAATTGTCCTTGACGCTGTTCTCTATTAGTGAGTTGAAACTTTTATCCATAATTGATTGCACGTTTTTCTAGTTATTGTGCAAAAATAGGGAATAAAAAGAACGTAGGCAAGTTTATTTAGGATTATTTTAATATAAGAAATGCTCTTCTTTATTTCTTACCCAGGCTGCGCTCGTTCAAGAAAGCTTGGAAATCATCCTTGTAGCTGTCGCCAACAGGGATATAGGTTTTGCCAAAAACAATGCGATTGTGTTCTACCACACGTATCTTGCTTTTCTGTACGATGTAGGAACGGTGTACCCTCATAAAGCGTTGCGAAGGTAGCATCTCTTCCATACTCTTCATACTCATCAGCGAAAGCAAGGGCTTTTCGTGTCCTTCTTCGTAGATCTTGATATAATCTTTCAGGCCTTCGATGTAGAGAATGTCGTCCAACATCACCTGTACCTGTTTATATTCGCTTTTTACAAAGATGCTCTGGACCTCTTCAACGGCTCCTTGTTGTCCTTGCTCCACCAGTTTGAACCATTCCTGCGCTTTTTGTGCAGCTTGTAGGAAGTTAGGGTAGGAGATGGGTTTCAGCAGATAATCCAGAGCATTCACCCGATAGCCGTCTATGGCATATTGGTCGAAGGCAGTGGTAAATACGACACGTGTCTGTGGGGGAACCATGCGAGAGAAGTCCAATCCATTCAGCTCTGGCATCTGGATATCAAGGAAAAGCAGGTCGACAGGATGGTTAGGCAGTTCGTTCATGGCTTGAATGGCACTGCTATAGCTGCCTACCAGTTCCAAGAAAGGGGTTTTCTTGACGTAGCTTGCCATCAGTCCCAATGCCAAGGGTTCATCATCTACTACTGCACAACGGATATTTGCCATACTGCTTTTGTTAAAGTCGGGGTCAAAGATAGTGTATGGTAAGCGGAATACCAAATTTATTGGTAAAAAACACTCCTGGACATTAAGACAAAGATGGGGCGTTGTTCGTGTTTATTTCTAAGGAAGAGATGTACTCTGTACCGTCATCGCTCAATCCATAGTGCCATTCATAACTCTTAGGATACATCAAGTCCAGTCTTTTCTGTACTTGTTCCAGACCTATGCCGCTGCCACTCTTGTCATACCCCACTTTTCGATGGTTACTGTTTCTGATCTCACAGCGCACATAACCAAGCTTTTCGCTGAAAAGTATCTTTATATAACTTGGTTCAGTAGGTGAGATACCATGCTTGAAGGCATTTTCCACCAGTGAGATGAAGATGAGTGGTGCTATTTGCGTTTGATTGTTCTCACGCATGTCGTACGTGGTCTCTACTGTGACATTCGAAGAGAGCCTGATACGCATCAGATCTATATAGCTTTTCATAAATTCCATCTCCTTCTCTAGAGTAGTGTAGTTCTGCTTGTTGTCATAAAGCACGTGACGTAGCAACTGGCTCAGTTCTTGAACGGCCTCTTGAGCCTTGTCACTGTCGAAGGCTATGAGTGCGTAGATGTTGTTAAGCGTGTTTAGAAGGAAGTGGGGGTTTATCTGGCTGCGTAATTGCGCCAGTTCACTCTCCATGCGTTGTTTCTCAGCTTCGCGTTTACTTGATTCCAGATTATTCCATGCCTCAATAACCCTAACTATAGCGGTGATAGTGGCTATAAGAGCCATGATGAAGAAGTCACGTCCCATAATCATGAGAATGTTCCATCGTGCTATGTCGGCTTCTTTTATGGAATCACGGTATTCATAAGGCACTCTCTCCATCCACGGCTGGAACACGCGTTCAAACTCAAGTTGGTGCATGACACCTGAGAGGAACGAGGCAATGCATATCAGCACGAATAACGAGACGACATATTGCCAGAACTTGCGCTGTAAGAGCAGGCGTGGAATGAGTAGGCTGTGGTTGAGATAGAAGAAGACGATATAGATGAAAAAATAGATGGAATTTCTCCACACGTATTCAGAGAAAGGAATCTCTGCCCCGCCACGTGTCATCATCAGATAGGGGAAGAAAAATGCAAATCCCCACATCACCACGTGGATGATGATGGTCAGAAAACTCCTGATGTTCAGTTCTTTTTCGTTCATCGCTTCTTGTCTCTCAGTTAGGTAGAATTTAAAATTCCCCTCCCCTTTGTTGGAGGGGAGGGGATAGGGGTTGGAGTATGATTACTCGTATCTCAAAGCTTCGATAGGATCCAGGTTGGCAGCCTTCTTGGCAGGATACCATCCGAAGAACATACCTATCAGCACGCACACGCCAAAGGCCAGCATCACTGAACTTGGTGAGATGGATACGGAAACCTGATCAGACAACATGCCTACCAGTGCCCCCAATCCATAGCCCAGCAAGATACCTATGATACCTCCCGTGAGGCAAATCATCACAGCCTCTATCAGGAACTGGCTCAGGATGTCTATACCACGTGCGCCAACTGACATACGCAGACCGATTTCCTTAGTACGCTCAGTCACACTCACATACATGATGTTCATGATACCTATACCACCTACCACCAGTGAGATACCTGCAATGGCAGCCAGCAACATGGTCATCATACCTGTAACAGTGTCGATGGTGCTCATGATTTCTTCCATAGAACTCAGAGTGAAGTTGTTTTCGTCACCATCCTTCAGTCTGTGATTGCGACGCAGCACTTCCTCTATCTCATTCATGGCAAGCTGGGTGTCAGCCTCCGTCGTTGCACTGCACTGTATGCCTTGCAAGTGGCTCTGTGAGAGCATACGCTTCATCACAGTGCTGAATGGTGCCAGCACGATTTCGTCTTGGTCCATACCCATGCTGTTGGTACCTTTGCTTGCCAGCACGCCTACCACTCTGAAAGGAATCTGGTTCACACGGATAGTCTTGCCTATAGGGTCTTCATTAGGGAAGAGGTTGTCCACGATGGTCTTTCCCAGCACTACTACTTTAGCAGCCGTCTTCACGTCTTGCTCGCCAAACATCTCGCCTTCAGCCATTTCCAACTGACGGATTTGCAGGTAGTCCTGACTGCAACCTGTCACAGAAGCAGGGTAGTTGTTGTTGCCTGCTACCAGTTGGCCAGAGCTTGATACGCTAGGGCTCACGTAGGTCACATGGGCGCACTCATTACGTATGGCCTCATAGTCTTCCATCTTCAGGGTCTGCATGGAACTGGCATCCATACGCTGACCACCACGACGCTCGCCACCAGGGTTGATCATGATCATGTTCGAACCCATCGACGAGATTTGTTCCTTAATCTGGTCTTGTGTTCCCTGTCCAAAGCCCAACATAGCAATCACTGACGCAATACCTATGATGATACCCAGCATGGTGAGCAGTGAGCGCGTCTTGTTGTTGTAGATGGCTTTCAAGGCTATTTTGAAAAGATTCGTAATATTCATAATAATAAACTCTTAACACTATACTCTAAACTCTAAACCCTAAGTTATCCTTGATCATCAGGCACAGGCAGAGTTGCCAATGTCTCAGCAGCATTCAGGATGTTGTTGTTCACCACATCGTCCTTTATCAGGCCATCGCGCAGGGTGATGGTGCGACTGCTGTATTGTGCAATCTCAGGGTTGTGGGTCACGAAGATGATGGTGCGTCCCTCTGCATGCAGCTTCTGGAAAAGTACCAAGATCTCGAAAGAGGTGCGGGTGTCCAGGTTACCAGTGGCCTCGTCTGCCAGAATCACGGCAGGGTTGTTCACTAGGGCACGGGCGATAGCCACGCGCTGCATCTGTCCACCACTCATTTGGTTGCTCTTATGCTCCAGACGATCACCCAGTCCCACAGCCTTCAGGGCCTCGATGGCTCTGCGTTTACGCTCAGAAGCTGAGACTGAAGGGTTATACATCAGTGGCAACTCCACGTTCTCCACAGCTGTGGTCTTGGGCAGCAGATTGTAGTTCTGGAACACGAAACCAATCTTGCGATTGCGCAGTATGGCTCGTTGGCTGCGACTCATGGAGCGCACAGGCGTTCCGTCGAGTATGTACTCTCCGCTGGTAGGGGTATCGAGGCAACCCAGTGTATTCAGCAAGGTCGATTTGCCAGAACCCGACGTTCCCATGATGGTCACAAACTCACCTTCGTTGATGGTGAAGCTCACACCCCTCAGGGCACGCACCACCTCATCGCCTACGATGAACTTGCGCTTTACGTTCTGTAATTCTATAACTGGTTTACTCATAATGTTCTGTTTTCAATTCTCAATTAACTTCGTTGATTTTGCTCATGCAAGAATCTCAGTTCTCATTTTAGAATGGGCCGCCAGGACCACCACCAGGACCGCCAGGACCACCACCCATACGGTTCATCATGCTGTTCTCACGTACCATAGAAGTGGCTTCTGTCACTACTTCAGTACCTTCTTCTATACCATTCACCTCAGTCATACCGTTGCCAGTCATGCCTGCAGTCACTGCGTGTGCAGTATAAACAGTACCTTCCTTGGTCCAAACTTTCTGTGGGGCATCCACATCGTTGATCTGGGTTGCACCCATCTCAGGGGTTGGAGTGAAACGCAGGGCACGGCTAGGAACCACCAGCACGTTTCTCTTCTCCTTCTTGTAGATAGTCACATTGGCAGTCAGTCTTGGCTTCAGCTTCAGATCATTGTTGGGAGCGTTGATCACCACTTCGTAGGTCACCACGCTGCTGGTAGTAGTAGAAGAACTGCTGTCGCCCAAGCGAACCTGTACTACTGTTCCCTCAAAGGTCTCATCTGGATAGGCATCCACAGTGAAAGTAGCACGCAGACCTTCTTCGATACCACCTATGTCAGCCTCGTCCACATCAGCGATCACACGCATCTGAGTCAAGTCGGCAGCGATGTTGAACAGGGTAGGGGTGTTGAAACCAGCAGCCACTGTCTGACCCTCTTCCACAGCCTTGTTGATCACCACACCGTCGATAGGTGAGTAGATGGTAGCGTATGAGAGGTTGCGCTGTGACTTAGCCAGATTAGCTTGGCTCTGCTCAAACTGAGCCTTGGCATTCTGGTAGTTGTACAGGCTCTGGTCATACTCCTGGTCGCTGATCAGCTGCTTGTCGTGCAACTGCTTGTTGCGATTGTAGAACTTCTCCTGATATTCGTAGCTGGCCTTCGAACCGTTATAGTTGGCTTGAGAGCTACGCAGGTCGCTCATCAGCGTCACCTTATCCATTTCAGCTATCAGCTGACCTTTCTTCACCTCTGAGTTGTAGTCCACATAGATGCGGTCGATAATACCACTCACCTGTGTACCAACTTCCACTTCTGTCACAGGCTCAATGGCACCTGTAGCTGTGATAGATTCAGAAACATCTCCTCTGGTCACGGGGGCAGTCATCACGCTCATGCGCTGAGTCTCTGCTGGACTGCTGAAGAACCAGAACCCGATAAGCAGCACAGCCACTATGGCTACCACTGCCCAAATAATCTTCTTCTTATTCATATCTGTATATTTTAATTTTTTAATTTTCAATCCTCAATTCTCAATTATTCCAGTGTGATATTCTCACCTGCATAGAACTTCAGCAGTTGCTCGTTCATGATGGCTGTATATTTAGCCTGCAGTCTCTGTTGCTGTGCAGAGAGCAGGTTGTTGCGCTCCTGCAGCAGCTCGATGGTATTCTTCATACCCAGGTTGAACTGCTCCTGTGTCATGTTATAACTGGTCTGAGAGCTCTCCAAGTTGGCACTTGCAGCAATGTACTGCTTCTGGGCCGTGTTGGCGTTCTGCCACAAGTTCTCAATGTTGCGATACAATGTCTTCTGTGCATCCTGCAGAGCAAGCTCCTGCTGATTCTTCTGGATCTTCGCCTTCTGAATGTTGCTCTTCGTCTGACGCTTGTCGAAGATAGGGATACTCAGGTTCAGACTCACGTTGTTGCTCTCGTTCTTCTTCACCTGCTGACCAAAGCCTGTGTTAATACCTGTCATGGCGTTAGTACCAGCGCTGGCGCTCATGCTCAGTGAAGGCAGATAGCCTGCTTTCTGAATCTTGATGTTCAGGTCGGCTGCGTCGATGTTCTTCTGAGCTGACAAGATTTCTGGACGATTAGCTAAGGCAGTCATATACACCTCATTCTTTTCAGGCAGCAGTGTCAGCACGTTCTCGTCGCTCAGCTCAGGCATGTAGATGTCCATCTCCTCGTCGCCCTCGATCTCCAAGAGCTGCTTCAGCTGCAACTTGTAGTCTATCAGCTGTGCCTCTACGTTTACCAGAGAGTACTCGTCCTGGCTTACCTGAGTCTGCAGCTGTGCCAAGTCCACCTTAGAGATGCTACCAGCATCGAACATCTGCTGGCCACGCTCCAGATTGGCCTTGCTCAGTTCCAGATTGGCCTCGTTCACCTTCACAGCCTCTGCAGAGTAGAGTATCTGGATATAAAGCTGTGTGATATTCTGAATAATGGTGTTCTCGCTCTCCTCCACGTTCAGGTCGCTGATCTCAGCATTGACCTCGTTCTGCTTCAGTGTGTTCAGACGTCTACCGTTGAAGAGTGTCCAGTTCAAGTTCACGCTGGCATTGCTACTATAAGAAGTCTTATTAGAGGTAGAAGAGATACCCTCACCTGTAAAGCTCATGGAGCTCTGTGCCCAAGGGCTGTTTCTCAAGCTTCCGCTCAGACTACCAGTGATACTTGGCAGGAAATCGGCCTTGGCAGTCAATACGTCGATATCGCTGCTGGCAGCAGTCAGACGATTACGACGAATGGTGATATTCTGCTGCAGGGCGTAGTCAATGCAACTCTGCAAGGTCCATTGGCTGGGGCGAACTGCTTGTTCTGCATTTTCGCTAGAGGCTTGCGTACTCACTTCCTGAGCCATCAGTGTGCTTCCGCACAGCAGGCAAGCCATCATCCATGTCAGTCTTTTTACTTTCATATGCTTCATTGTTTTGTTATTGTCAAAATCTGGTTCATTTTCTGGGTACAAAAGTAGGGTAGTCTGTAGCGCTGTCAAAACAGAATCGACGAACAGCCCTATTTTATCGACGAATGGGCTTGATTTTTGAATTTTGAAGCATTAAAATCTACCCCTTATTCTTTGAAAAAACCGTTTTGTCTCTGATAGGGGGAGGGTTTTTGTGGGTATTGTGTTGGTAATTTTAGGGGGTAAACTGTAAAGGGTGTAAATATGAGCGGTTGTATTTGCGGCTGTGCACAGAAAATATTGCGCCTGTGCGCTCGCGCAAATGTTCCTGCGCACAGGAGAAAAAATGGCCTCCCTCACGAGGGAATTTTTACGCCCTCACGAGGAAAGTCAAATTTCATGGTGTGGGACATTAATGCTCACAGTTGTGAACATTAATGCCCACAACTGTGAACATTAAAGTTCGTAGTTAGGAAAATATTTTTTCCTAGTTAGAGAAAAAAATTCAACCGCTCATATTTACAGTATTTACAGTTTACACCCCCAAAATAACATATACCCCACGGGGTAGGGGCCACCACTGACATTTACAGCCCCTAACGCCAAAAACCAC
>JAEEGK010004441.1_pt1 | contig 34372 bp, 34 predicted proteins | sample 8958771 | NCBI WGS metagenome assembly JAEEGK01 (sample SAMN16246547, study PRJNA631951) | gut metagenome | biome: gut microbiome; feature: rumen; material: SC-attached | host: Bos | place: Iran: Karaj | collected 2018-10 | reverse complement strand
ATAGTGATCAGGCGGTAGAGAATGGAATTGCCGTCGCTTAACGGATAAAAGTTACCCTGGGGATAACAGGCTGATAGCGCCCAATAGTTCATATAGACGGCGCTGATTGGCACCTCGATGTCGGCTCGTCACATCCTGGAGGTGGATTCGCTTCCAAGGGTTGGGCTGTTCGCCCATTAAAGTGGCACGCGAGCTGGGTTCAGAACGTCGTGAGACAGTTCGGTCCCTATCCGTCGTGGGCGTAGGAAAATTGAGGAGAGCTGATCCTAGTACGAGAGGACCGGATTGGACATACCTCTGGTGTATCTGTTGTAACGCCAGTTGCAGTGCAGAGTAGCTATGTATGGACGGGATAACCGCTGAAAGCATCTAAGCGGGAAGCCTCCTCCAAGATGAATTTTCCCATTCTTCGTGAAGTAAGATTCCTTGTAGACTACAAGGTTGATAGGCTAGAGGTGGAAGCGTAGTAATACGTTGAGCTGACTAGTACTAATAGATCGAGGATTTAACTTAAAACATTTACTAATATTTGAGATTGCATTATCAGGTTTTTTAAAGGACAAAATCCTTTATTGGTGACAATAGCTTAGGTGATACACCTCTTCCCATCCCGAACAGAGAAGTTAAGACCTAATACGCCGAAGATAGTTTAATCGCAAAAATAGGTAGTTGCCAATTTTTTTTTGCTTTAAATTATCACACATCAGGTGTGATTTTTTTAATTTTTTTCAATTATTATTCTTGTATAGTAGATAATAATAATTTATAATATTTTTTAGGTGATATAAAATGGAATATAAATATACGTCAAGATCAATCGATGATACGCTGCTTATTGCAGAGAATATAGAGAGTGAAAAATTTCCTAATATGGTTATTTGTTTAATCGGAGAATTAGGATGTGGTAAGACTGTTTTTACTAAAGGATTTGCAAATGCCCTAGGTATTGAAGAAACTATTACTAGTCCAACATTTACCATAATTAAAGAATATTTAAATGGAGAATTACCTTTATACCATATGGATGTATATCGACTTGGAGAAACTGACGAATCAATTGGTTATAAAGATTATTTCAAAAAAGGTGGAGTAACAATTATAGAATGGGCAGATATCATTAAAAGTGATTTACCTAAAGAAAGACTTGAAATCCGCTTTAAAATTATTGATGAGGACACAAGGGTTTTAATATTTACTCCTTATGGTCAACAATATGAAGAACTTTGTGATGCTGTGTTATAATGAATACTTTATTTATTGATACCCATTATTTAGATATTATAATAGCTTATCTTGAAAATGGGCAAGTTGTTGATAAAAAAGAAGTTATCAACAAAAAAAATAATAGTGAATATATTTTTCCAACAATTGTAGATGTATTAAAGGATAGAAAAATAGATGAAATAATTGTTGTAAATGGTCCTGGATCATTTACTGGTGTTCGTTTGGGTGTTACTATTGCTAAAACATTTTCTTATTCATTAAAATTAGCCCTTAAGACGATTGATTCTTTAAAAGTAGTATCAATATCTACAAATAGTAAAAAAGTCGCTCTAGGGGACGGAAATGGGTACTACGTTGGTTGTTTTAATGATAATTATGATCCAATTTGTGATTATACATATATGACAATCGATGATTTTAATAATTTAGAAGATAAAAATGAATATTACACTGATTATAAATTAGAATTAGATAAAGTATATAGTTATTTAAGTGATAAAAAATCGATTAATCCTCATGAAGCTAAGCCAATATATGTTAAAAAGATAGGTGTTGAACTTTGATAAGAGTAGCTAATACAGAAGATTTAGTTGAAATAAACAAGTTAGGTTCTTTATTACATAATAATTTTGTTAATACATTTCACATGGAATCAGAATTAAATAATGCTGCTGCTATAATATTAGTTAATGATGATAATGGTTTTATTAATGGTTATGTGTATTGTTTACAAACTCCAGATAATATTGACATTTTGAGTATAGTTGTTGATCCAGTATATAGAAAAAGAGGAATTGCTACGAACCTAATTAAATTCTTAATTAGTAACTATTGTTACCAAGAAAAAACATTAACTTTAGAGGTTAATACTAACAATATTGCAGGTGTAAAATTATACGAAAAATTAGGATTTAAAATAGTTAATACACGTAAAAAATATTATAAAGATGAAGATGCCTATTTAATGAAATGGGGGATATAATGAAGGATATATATATACTAGCAATTGAAACATCTTGCGATGAGACTAGTATTGCTATTGTTAAAAATGGTTGCGATGTTATTGCTATGACTGTTTTAACTCAAATGCAAACTCATGCTAATTTTGGGGGAGTTGTACCTGAAATTGCTTCAAGAATGCATACGGAGAATATAACTATGGTATTAGATGAAACACTCGCTAAAGCCAATATGCAAGTAAATGATGTAGATGCTATTGCAGTTACATATAAACCTGGATTATTAGGTTCGTTACTAGTTGGTATAGAATTTGCTAAAACATTAAGCTATATATATAAAAAGCCCTTAATTAAAGTTAATCATTTGATTGGTCATATATATGCTAATGCAATTGATAATACCTTAGAATTTCCATTACTTGCTTTAGTAGTAAGTGGAGGACACACTGAATTAGTTATAATGGAAGATGATTACAAGTTTAAGTTATTAGGATCAACCCTTGATGATGCAATTGGAGAAGCTTATGATAAAGTAGCGAGAATACTTGATATACCTTATCCTGGAGGACCTGGTATTGAAAAACTGGCTTTAGAGGGTTCCAATACATATGAATTACCTCGTCCAGTATTAGATGAAACTTATAATTTTAGTTATAGTGGATTGAAATCTCGGATTATCAACATGGTTCATAATGAAAAACAAAGAGGTAATGAAATACGAAGAGCAGATTTAGCTAATAGTTTTCAATATGTAGCTATCGACGAGTTAGCAAGAAAAACAGATTTAGCATTAAAAAATACAGGAATTAAAAATGTAATAGTTGCTGGTGGTGTTAGTGCTAATAAGTATTTAAGAAATGAAATATTAAAAGTTGCAGAAAATAATGGAGCAAAGTTATCTATTCCAGAGTTTAAATATTGTACGGATAATGCTGCTATGATTGGAGCTGCTGCATATCCATTATATCTAAAAAAAGAATTTGCTGATTTTTCTTTAAATGGCGAATCTCAAGCTAGTATTGTTTAAAGGAGTGGTTAAATGACTATATTAGTAATTATATTATCAGTTGTTTTAGGAATAGTAGTATTGGGAGCATTAATATTATTATTTATAGGAAAATCCCTAAAAAATCTTATCGGAGATTCTGATTTTAACTTATTAAAAGACATGCTTAAAAATAATGAATACGAAACAGAAGAAGATTCTTATTCTCGAGATAAATCTATTGGTGGTATGACTTCAATTTATGAACCTCAAATTAGAGCAGATTTTCCTGATTTTAATTTAACACATTTGTATAATAATGTTGAAAGTAATTTAAGATCTATTTTTAATGCTAAAACCGAAAAAGACGCTTCATTATTAAACGAAGAACAATTATTATTCTTAAAAAATAGTGTTATTAAAGAAATAGAGGATATGAATCAAAATGATATTACAGAATCATTTAAAGATGTATCATTTAACCAACATGTAATAAGGTCATATACTAAGAAAAATGGTACTGCAACAATTACAACGGCATCACAAGTTAAATATTATTACGATACAAATAAAAAGAAAGAAAAATATAATCATTTAAAGAAATCTACTATTTATTTATGTGATTTTATATATGTATATGATGAATCAAAGTTTAATAAAAATCAAATAACTATTTCTATTAATTGCCGTAATTGTGGAGCACCTTTAGTAGGCTTAGATGGGGGAACCTGTGTATATTGTGGTACTTATTCTAAGCCAATAAATCTAAGAGCATGGAAAATGGCATCATATAAAGAAGATAAACGTAATTAATGGGGCAAAATATAGACAAAATGTCCTTTTTTTGTTATAATTACTAAGTCTGGGGTAGCATTTGGTTTCGACATGTGTTACTGGGCATGACTGCAAGTGGATGGCAATCCTTAAATGCAAAATTAAAATTAAATGACGAAGCTAATTATAGTTTCGCTCCTTCTTTTGCCTAAGATATAGGTTGGGAGCCTTACTTAACAATTTCTCTTATAGGTTATTAAGTAAGCTAATAGATATAAGATATAATATACTATTTGTTTAGGATAGTATATCGAATAATACTAAACTTACTAATTTTTAGGTTAGTGTAGAGCCATATGAATTAGGAAATATTAAATCTACCTAAACTTGTAGATGTTGTGTAACAGGACATATTGGACAGGAGTTCGATTCTCCTCTACTCCACCAGATTGATTGATACTCGAACGTGTAGTTCGGGTTTTTTAATACCTATAAAGTTTAATTAGTGCAAAAATAATCCTTGTATGATACAATTAATTTGAAATGAAGGTAGAAAATGAAAAAGATTGCATTAGATTTAGATGGAGTTGTATTTGATACAGAAACTTTATATCGAGTTTATACCGAGATATATGATGTAGATAATTATAAAAGTGATAATTTAAAGAATGTACATAATTGGGGAGAAATATATAAATACTTAATGTTAGGAGAAAATAAATGAGAAAACAAGTAGAAGATTTTAAAAGAATTGAATTATTTAACCATTATAATGAAGAAACAAATCCATTTTTATATGTAACAACCAAAATTGACATAACTAATATATATAAGAAATGCAAATATTATTATCCAACAATTGCTTTTTTTCTTCATCAAGCAATTGAAAAAGTTGATAATCTAAAATATCGTTTTGAAGATAATAAGATATATTATTATGATAGTTTAAGAATTAATTTTACTGAAAGAAAAAATGATGGTAATATTGGATATTTTACTATAAATAACAACAAGAACTATAATGAATTTATGAAAGAATACCTGGATAAAAGAGAAAAATTATTAAATAGTGACATGTTGGATATCTCTGATGATCATGGAGAAATATGGTATTCATGTAATCCATGGTTTCATATGACACAGGTGGTTTCTCCATTTAATAAAAGTGTTACTATTCCCCAATTTATATGGGACAAATTTTCATTTGAAGATGATAAAGTATATGTTAATTTAACAATTATGGTTCATCATGGTTTTTGTGATGCTTTTCATCTAAATGAATTTCTAAAATATTTTGAAGATATAGAAAAAAATATAGATGTCTATTTATAAAGGAGGTTAAAATAAATGGCACTAATTAATTGTAGTGAATGTGGAAAAGAAGTAAGTGATAAAGCAAAATCTTGTCCTAATTGTGGTTGTCCAATTTGTGAAGAATTTGAAGAAAGTAAAGTAGTGATATATGGTATATCACAAATGGGATTAATTGGGGGAACATTAAAAGTATATGTGGATGATGAATTCTATGGTGATTTAAAAAAAGGTCAAGTATTAGAAATTCCTCTTGAAAAAGATTGTGAAATTTCTGTACGATGCGGTATTAATCCAAGTAGAGGAAAGATTTTAGTTAAGGCTGGAAAAACAACTAAAATACAATATAAATATAATAGATTAACTGGTTCTTTTACTCCTTGTATAATGGATAAATAGTATTTACTTTACATTATTTGTATTTTATTAAATAAATATTGTTTTTTTTGATTTGATATTTATTATATAATTTAATTAGGTAATAGTAAGGAGAATTTTGATGACAAAAAGCACAAAGAAAGGTACAATTACTTTTTCAGCTAAACAAGGTCGTGCAATTGAAAAAAATATACCATTTGGTTTAATGATAGGTATTGTTTTTGGGGTGATAGGTTATATAGTGTATGATGATATCAGTTATATTGCTTATGGTATATGTGGTGGAAGTATTATCGCAATTGTTATTGGACTAATTGTTGCTCAACCAACAAAGAAGAAAAAATAGACAGATGAAAATCTGTCTTTATTATGGTATAATAACAGTGGGTGAAGAAATGAAAAAAGGAATATTTTTATTACTAATTATGGTATTTGGTATATCTGGTTGTGGTAAAGAGCGGGAAATTACTATAAAATGTACAAATACAACTTATAATACTAAAAATACAGTTGAAGTAACTGATACATCTAAGTATAATGGTGATTTTTATATGAAATATAGTAAGGTAGTTACTGTAGAGTCAGGATTTAAAGGAGAATCCGATTTTATTGTACGCAAACATGAGTATGAAGAATTAAGTAAAAATTTTGAAAGTGGTACTAAATATAATTTAGATGTAGATGATAATAATATGGTTATAATTGCAACATTAATTGTTGAAAATTATGATTTGTCGACATATACTGCTAGTGGTAAAGAAAATTTAAAAGCTAAACATGTGGTTGAAAATTATGAAAGTCAAGGGGCAGTGTGTGAAATTAAAGGTGCTACTAGAGCTGAATTAGGATTGGATGGATAGAAATGAAAGAGATTTATGAATTCTTGAAAGATGCTGGTACTTATTATTTAGCAACTATTGATGGGGATAAACCTCGAGTTAGACCATTTGGTACAGTTAATATATATAATGGTAAATTATATATTCAAACCGGGAAGAAAAAGGATGTTTCTAAACAAATACAAATAAACAATAATGTAGAAATATGTGCTTTTAAAGATGGTAAATGGATACGTTTAGAAGGTAAATTAATTAGGGACGATAGTGTCGAAGCTAAAAGAGATATGTTAGAACATTATCCAAATCTTAGGGCTATGTATGATGAATTGGATGATAATACAGAAGTGTTATATTTTGAATCTGGTAAAGCAACTATAGCATCATTTAGTGAAAAACCAAAAGTAATCGAATTCTAGTATTTACAATTTGGTATTACATTTGGTAAAATAAAAAGTAGAAAGGAGTCTCAAATTGAAAAAATTAGTGTTTTTATTACCATTGTTATTATTATTAACTGGCTGTGGAAGTAAGAGTGTTACATGTACTGCTCAAGTAGAAGAAGACGGCAAGAAATATGAAATGAAAATGACTGGTAATCTTAAGGACGATAAGGTTGTTTCTGGTAAAATGGAACTTATTTTCGAAGATAAGGAAGAAGCGGAACAAACTTGCGCTTTAGTTAAAGCATTTATGGGATTAGCTAGTGAAGAAGAACAAAAAGTTGATATTAAGTGTGATGGTAAAAAAATGATAATAGATTCTCTTGACTTTGATTCAGAAGGCGAAGAAGATAAGTTAACTGGTAAAACTAAAGAAGAATTTATTAATACTGTTAAAGCTCAATATTCTGACGCTGTTTGTAAATAAGCATATTAGCAAAGCTAATGTGCTTTTTTCATTAGTTGCGAAATATTAATTTTTATTATACAATATTTCTAGGTGGTAATTATGGGTAGTGTTTATAGTAAGGCTATTATGTATAGGAGAAAGTATTCTGGTGGAGTTATATGGCGCTTAAAGAAACATTGTGATGTTGTTGAAAAACATTTAAATCCAGATGAAAAAGTTGAATTTGTTTTTGCTGGTCAAAAAAATGAATCTTTTGCTGATATATTCCATACTTGTGTTGTAGCTATTACTAACAAAAGAATTATTGTAGGTACAAAAAGATTATTATGGGGATATTTTTTAACCTCAATTACACCGGATTTATATAATGATTTGACAGTATATCAAGGACTTATTTGGGGTAAAGTTATAATTGATACAATAAAAGAAGAAGTTACAGTTACTAATTTATCAAAACGAGGACTAAGTGCTATTGAAACAAATATCACAGAAATGATGATGCGAGAAAAGAAGAAATATGGTAAAAAGGAAATTAAAAAATAGTATAAAACTAAAGGCATTTATAACAGCACTAATATTGGTGTTTGTAGTTTTTTTGTTGCTTAATGGAAAATCACATAGTTATGAAATGTCTTATACTATCGGTGATGTTAAAGTAATTGAAAAATATGATAATAAAGATAAATATTATACATTTAATATTAAATATTTAGATATTGATACAAATATTTTCTCTTTAGCTTCTTATAACAAATCTAGACATTTAATTAAAGATATTAATGTTACTAATGTAAATAATAATATATGTTTAGATTTTAGTACTAAAGGTATAGCTTTATATCCTATTTGTCATAATAATGAGGGATATTATACTAAGTACATTGATAATGATACTATATTTAAAGAACAAGATTCTTATAATAATGTATTAATAGATAATTTAAATAATTATACATATTTATTATGGAATTATAATGGTTTTATGTATATTAATAATAAAAGTAAATATAATATAGATTTATTTAAAAAAGACACATATAATTTAAATCTATTTTACCAATATAATAATTACATGTTAATACCTGATTATAATCAAGAATGGACATTTGATAGATTATATATAATAAATATTAATAATGGTAAAACTAATAGTTTTAAAATGCGTTTTCCGGTATATTTTGATAGTTATTTTCTAGGTAATCAAAACGATAATGTCTATATTTTTGATCGTAAAGAAGAACAAGAATACTATTTTGATATTAAAAAAGATGATATATTTAAAGTTGGTAACAAGGTACTTATCAACAACAAATGGGAAAATGTTAGTAAACAAAAACTAAAGAATAAGGAAGTATTATTTGTTAATGATAAAGTATTTGATTATTATTTAAAAGATGATGTATTATATGCAACTGGAGATTTAAAAATAACTAATAGGAAAATAGATAGTTTAGTAAAAGTTGATGGTTTAAATGCTTTTTATTTATCTGATGGTATATTATATATGTTTAATCCATTAAAAGGTGAAAAATCAGTACTAAAATATTCAGAATGGGAATTTAATAGTAATAATATGATATTTATATATTAATTAACAATCTCAATTATTTATCATAACTTATTATTAGGATGTGATAATATGTTTGATAAATATACTATAAAAGAGGGAGAAAGTTTAGAAAATATTGCTAGTAAGTTTAATACTGATATTGAAACAATAAAGGATATTAATAATATATTTAATGATGATAGTATTAGGGAAGATATGGAAATAATAGTTCCTAAAAATATGGAATCATATTTTAATATATATACTATTGAATCTGGAGATACGTTATATGAAATAGCTAGGAAATATAATATTAATCCAACGTTACTAGCTAGTATTAATGGCCTAAATATGAATGATTATATTTATCCTAATCAAGAAATATTAATACCTAAAAGTGGATATAGTTATTATATAACTGATGAAGGAGATACACTTGATACAGTAAGTGATACATTTATGATAGATAAAGATTATTTATTAAAACAAAATAATATTATTTATCTACTACCAGGACAAGTATTAGTAGCTAAAAGAAAATAAGGTGAAACCTTGTTTTTTTATTCAATATTTACTATAATCATAATAGAGGTAGAATATATGGATAATAAGAAAAATAAAATAATGACATTGGTATTTATAGTATCAATGCTTATACTAGTAGTAAGTACAACATATGCGTTTTTTGCACCACAACAAGGAGGAACAACAAGTAGTAATGCAATTGTTACATCTAATACAACAGATTTACTAACATTTAGTATAAATCGAGATATAAGTTTTACAGTAACGCAAGCTTTGTTTGCAGAAAATGGAGAAAACCAAAGTGGCGATGCCACAGCCACAGCAACCTTAACACCAAATAATAAAACAGGAGCAGCAACCATGAATTATTATTTGTATTTAAACTTACAAAATAATCCAACAGTATATAGTGAAGCAAATACAGATCATGATCCAGAATTAATGTTACAAGTATTTGATGGAAACAACCAATTAGTTACATTAACAGGCTTAGGTACTCAAAAGACAATCAAGGGAGTAACTGGTTATGATATAACTGGAGTAAGTGGACTAAAGACACTACTAGATAATCATGCCATAAGTGCCACAAATAACACTGCAACAATAGAGAATTGGAGAATAGTAATAACATTAATCAACCTAGATGTAAATCAAAATGATAACACTGGAAAAACAATAGAAGCCGAAATAATAATAAGTAAAGAAGAAGTAGATTTAGGGTTTACAGGAACAATATATAGGAATAATACAAGAGTAGCATTTAATAATCATCCGATAGAGGATGAACTAACTTCTGCGTGGTGTAGGGAAGACAATGAAACGCCTGATTGTACATATCCATATGCAACCCAACAAATATGTGAATATAGGGGAGATACATGTAGCGAGAATAATGTAACAGTAGGAGTAGGAACATACGAAACAAATGTTAATACAATGAGAACAAAAACATATAACGTGTATTGCCCAATTGGTGGTAGTAATCTAACGTGTGGAAATAATTGGTATTACCCAACAGAACAAGCCTGTTTAGATGATGTAGATACAAGTACATATACATGTACAGCAGGAAGTATAACAAGACCATATTATTTAAAACATGAAGTAGAAGATAATATAATAGAAAGTACAGAAGCATGTTTATATTATAATAATCATGAATTCTGTTTAGGACCAAATTACTGGGTAGAAACAGGAAATGGAAATGCCCAACATGAAAGTGCAGAAAATGGAGTAGCAACCAAAAATAAATTACAAGCCGCGATGGAAGAAGCGTTAGGGGTCCAAGCTGATAGTTGCATCTCGGACTCAAACTTCGCTGAATGCTTTTTCGGTGACTTCCGCTGCCACGCCAATGCGGATGGCGGTGTGGACTGCGACGACGATACCAATGCCGCCGGTGGCTACTGCGTAGTCGATGGCGATGGTTCTTCTGTATGTGTTTGGTCTGGTTAGGGCTGCCCGCTTATCTTTTTCTCTTGAATCCGAAAATGCGTAGCATTTGAGACGAGGAATTTTTCGTAGAAAAATATCCGAGTTGCCGAACTCATATTGAGTGTAGGCACATGGTAGACTTGTAGGTTAGTCAACAAGATATAGATTTGTTATTAAAATAAAAATTAAATTCATGGTTTCGCAATGTTGCGATACCATGGATTTTTTATTGTATCTATTTTTTAAATCTTATTTATGACCTAAAATTGTATTTTTTTGTCAAATTATATGTTATAATGATATATTGATAGATAGTAGGTGATAAGTATGAAGATAAGTAATAAAAAAGTCTATGTTGCTGCTGCCATAATTATCTTTTTAACTATATCTTTATTACTTATTTTTCCTTTTACTTTTTCAACTACTACAACCGATTCTAGTTGGGATGGAGTTGTTGCTAATTCTTTTACTAGTGGTACTGGTAGTGAAGCAAATCCATATGTTATTTCTAGTGCTGGTGAATTTGCTTATCTAAAAGAATTATTAGAAAGCGATGAAGCATCTCTATATATTGATAAATACTATAAATTAACAAAAAGTTTTAATTATGGAGGACATAACATTACAATTAACAATAGTCTTCCTTTTACAGGAACTATTGATGGTAATGGTAAAACTATAAGTAATATTACAATAAATAATTCATTATTTAATGATATTGATAAGGCAAGTATTAAAAATATAGCCCTTAAAAATATTAAATATTCTCTTAAGGAAAAAAGTGGAGCAATACTTTCTAATAATATAAGTGAATCAAATATTGAAATGCTTATTGTTACTGGGGATATATATGCTAATGAAAATAGTTCTTTTGGTGGTTTAGTTTATTCATCTAACGATTCAAAATATAGTAATATTGTTTTAAATTATAATGTAATTTCTGAAAGCAAAGATGTTTATAAAGTTGCTTATGAATTTAAGGATTCTGAAGGAAGTAATATCTTAGTTAATAAGAGTGATATAGATAATACTCAAAGTGATGCTGAATTAAAAGTAAGTAATTTTGAAGTTAATAAAAAAAGTATTGATTTAGGTGATACTAATATTGATGATTATAAGAATGATGAACATTATATTAAAATTATTAATGATGAATTTATTTTTGATAATGATACATCATTTATTGAAAGTATTAAGGTAATTGATGATGATATTAAATTAACTGCAATTACTCCTCATGCTACTGGTACTGAGGGAACTACTGCTTACTTAAATGATTTAACTGCAGATAGGAATTACTTTATTGGGTTAAATTATGCTGAGATTAGAAATACTAATATACCTAGTGGTGTTAGTACAGGATATTATGATGATGGATATTTAGTAAAGGTGCAAATTACTTATGATGGAGCTGATATAAATAATTCTTCATTAGTTGGAGCAATATCTCCGGTGAGTGGAGAGAATCATAATAAATTAGTTTATTATAAATATTATGCTTTAGAAAGAAATTCTAATGGTACTTTAGCTACTGATGCTAATGGAAATAATTATATAAGAATTGAATTAATTGATAATCCATTTACAAAAAGACCATATGCTAATTCTATTGAGTATGGTTTTAATGGATGGGTTTGTAATGATGAAGGTGCTAATAATCCTAATATATGTGATGATATTACCATGTATTTTAAAAAAGAGAATTATACCAGATATATGGATGTTGTAGCAACTGGTAATAGTGAGATGACTATTCATTTAAATGCTACATGGTATGAAGCTGATGTTGTAACAAGTGCAAATAATATCACTAGTTTTAACTCAATGAGCATGCAACCAATACCTACTCATCCAGTTCAATCTGTAGTTCATCATATCGCTAGTTATAGATGGCGTAATAATTATACAACTATGGATTTTTATCGAAATTACACAAGAAATCAAACTATGCCAAATGGATATTATTTTAAAACCAATCAAAGTAGTACTACATATACAAGAGTAAGAAATAATAATAGGACATGTAATAGTACAACGTGTTATGTTTATCAAGCAAATACATCTGGTATTTTAGCAAATAGTGTATATGATGGCTCTTCAAGAGTCGAAATTGCCCCTAATTTTAATAATAATAACACTGTTTATATGACAGTAATAACAGCATATAATTCTACTTATATGCGAATTGTTGATGATCCAAATGGTAATTATGAATATGATGAAACTGTAACTAAGAATATATCTGATTTAACACCTGGTCAAACAGTGGGTGGTTACTATTACCAAGTTAGTAATCCCACTACCGCTATGCTTAATACTAGAGAATATTACACTAATAATGGTACATTATGTACTAGTACATCTAGCTGTACTACGGCGTATAAATTGATTCAATATGAGGATTCAACAACTAATAGTGATGGAACATCGATATATCATATTAATGTTGGTAGTGATGATTATATAGTTGATCAAGCTAAGTATTACTATTTAGTAACTAGAGATTTAAATATATTTAGATATACTAGTACAACTGCTTTATCTTTTGAAGATATTGAAGTTAATAGACCATTTACTATTACTGGTATTTCTAGAACAGGAACTACACCAACTGGAGTATTAGAGTATCCTAGTTCTTATAGTTGGTTCTCAGGATATACATATTCAGACTTTACTGCTGCTAATGATTTAGTAATAGAAAATATCAAAATAGATGGGCCTGATACTACTGGTTCTTCTAATGCAACTTTAGGTGCTAATAGTAAAACTAGTCAAGTTATTTATGCTAATTCACATAATTTAAAAATTGGAAGAAACGTTACAAGTGATGATGGAAATAATTATTTAACTGGTGAGGCAGTATTTGGTGGTACTAATAATAGTGTATCAGGTACATTTAGAGTTATTGTTGAAAGCGGTATATTCTACGCATATCATAGCGGTGCTATGAGTGGTAGTAATAATTTTACTTTAAATGAAACAACTATATTTGGTAGTGATTATGATCGAATTAAAAATGATAATGATAATTTAAAATTCTTAATAGGTTTAGATGGTTATGCTGGTGGTCATCATACGGCTGGATCTGATTCTATATTTGTATCATTTAATACTGTTAAAAGTGGAACTTTTGGTTATAATTCTGATGATACTCCAAGTACCGATAATACTTCAGGTATGTATATTGGTGGAAGAGCTAGTCCGTGTGTTGAATCAATTACAGGTGCCAAAATTGAAGGCGGCAAAATAAGTATTATTGTTGGTGGTTATGGCTATAATGGAACTGCTACTACTAATTCCACTTATATAGGTATGAGTGGTGGTAATGTTAGAAGTATTTATGGTGGTGCTGGACACTCAACAACCAAAGGTAATAGAATTATAAATGTAACTGGAGGAACAGTATCATATAGTATTTTAGGTGGTTCTGATAGTTATGATTCTGGTGATAATGATGATGGTATTATTCAAGGCTCAACACTAGTTTATGTTGGTGGTAATGTCTCTGTTGGTGGTGGAACTGGAACTGTACAAGGCGTTGAAGCTGGTTCTGTATTTGGTGCTGGTGGAGGAGATACTACATCAGATCAAAAAGGAACAGTTTATAATTCTCACGTTATTATTAATGGTGGAACAATAAGTGGTTCTGTTTATGGTGGTGGAAACTATGGTTCTACTGGAACTCAAAGTAATGCTGCTGCAACAACCAAAATTGAAGTGCTTTCTGGAACTATTGGTAATATTTATGGTGGTTCTAAATCAGCTGGTTTTAGTAAATCAAATTATTCAACCACTAGTGCTATCGATATTGATATTTCTGGAGGAACAATTGGAAATGTTTATGGTGGTTCAGATGCGCAAGGAATTTGTTATGGTAATGTTACTATTGATATTTCTGATGGTCATATAACTAATAATGTTTATGGTGGTGGAAAAGGTAATCAAACATTTATTAGTTCGAATGTTAATGTAACAATTGGTGATACAGTTGTTAATAAGCCAACCATTGATGGATCAGTATATGGTGGTAGTGCCTTTGGTACTGTTAATGCTACAACCGCTAATGGTAACGCTACCGGTAGTACTAGTGTTACAGTAAATAATGGTGTTATAACTGGTTCAGTATTTGGTGGTGGAGAAGGAAGTACAACCTATACACCACATGTTCAAGGAAATATTACAGTAACTATAAATGACGGAGATATAACTAATGTCTTTGGAGGTAATGATCAAGCTGGTTCTCATACCCAACAAAATCGAGTTTATTTAAATGGTGGAACTATTGATAACGTTTATGGTGGTGGTAACAAATCAAGTGTTACAACAACCAATGTGTATCTTCAAGGAAGTGATGTTACAACACTTTATGGTGGTTCTAATACCTTAGGTGATGTTACAACTGCTAATGTTACTTTATCAAGTGGTACAGTTGGAACAGCATATGGTGGAAATAACGAAGGTGGTAGTACTGGTACAACTAATGTAGTTGTTACTGGTACAGCTACGATTTCTTCTGCTATTTATGGTGGTGGTAATCAAGTAAATACTACGACAACAAATGTTACCTTAAATTCCGCAACTGGAACTATACCTAATGTTTATGGTGGTGGTAATAATGCTAGTGTTACTACAGCTAATATAACTAAAAATGGAACGACAGTAACTAATTTATATGGTGGTTCTAACTCGAGTGGAACTGTATCAACTGTTGTAATTAATCAAAATAGTGGAACAACAAACAATATATATGGTGGAAATAATGCTGGTGGTACAACTCTTTCTTCAACAATTAATTATGTTAATGGTACATCAACTAATATTTTTGGTGGTGGAAATAGTGCAACTCATGGAACATCAGCTGTTAATGTTACTAATGGTACTATTACTAACATCTATGGTGGAGGAAATAATGAAGGTGTTACTTCTACAACAGTAACTATTGGTAATAATAGTACTAATTCCTTAGATATAGGTACTGTCTATGGTGGTTCAAATGCTAGTGGTACTGTTGCAGCATCAAGTGTTGTAATAAATGCCGGTGAAATAGATAATGTTTATGGAGGTAATAACTTAGGTGGTACTCTTGCTAATCCAACAATTACTGTTAATAATGGAACAATAACTCAAAATATCTATGGTGGAGGAAATCAAGCTCAAGCAACTGGTAATGTTACGTTAACCTTTAATAATGGAACTGTTTCTAATATTTTTGGTGCTGGTAACTTAGCTGCTGTAACAGGTAATGTAACGCTAGATGTTTTAGGGGGTACAGTTAGTAATAATGTTTATGGTGGTGGTAATGAAGGTGAAGTATATGGTAATACCGTAGTTACTTTAAAAAATACTGCTATTAATGATAAAGCGTTTGCGGGTGGTAATGGTTCTTCTGCTGTTGTAAGAGGAAATACTACTATTAATGTTGGTCAAAATACAACTGTTGGAACTTCAAATTCTACAGGACTAAGCGGTTCAGTATTTGGTTCTGGTAATCAAGCACCAACTGGTAGAGAGACTACTGATAATTCAGTAGCAACAGTTAATATAACTGGTGGTACTATTCATGGAAATGTTTATGGTGGTGCTAATACCTCAGTTGTTTATGGTACAGTTAGTTTAAATGTTGGTAAAAATACGATTAGTAATCAAACACTTCTTACGAGATTAGGGTATTCTGATATAACAATAAATGGTACTATCTTTGGTGGTGGAGAATCTAATGCTGAGGGCGCTGCATCATTCGATTATGATGCTATATCTGTTACTCAAGGTATTACTATTAATATTGATGGAACTGGTTACAATAATTTTAATACTTATGGTTCAATATTTGGTTCAGGTAATGCATCAAATACACCAGCTGATAAACCAAGTACTATTAATATTAAGAATTATGGTACGATTAGTAATCCTCATTCAAATGCTTCAATTCAAAGAGTTAAAGTACTTATAATTGATAATTCATCAATTGAATTATCGGGAGTAAGAGATTCAACTGATGATTATCATCCTAATGAATTGTTTAGTTTAAATAGAATTGAAAAATTAATTCTTAAGAATAATAGCTCATTGTTCTTAAGAAAAGGTACTAACTATCTTGAAGAATTTAATTCTCAAGATGCAAGTGGTAATAAAGCATATGTAACAATTGATGATTCTGGAATAGTTACCCAAAATGTTGATAATAGAGTATATACTATTGAAGGTGGTCACATTAATGTTGCTCATGATGGATCTGCAACTGATTATGCTAATGTTTATGGAATGACTTTCTTTGGTATGTATAATATATCTGGTTCTGGTCATGTTAGTATGAAAATGTATGATCCAAGTGTAGAACATGGTGATACCATTACTTGGGCGGATACACCAGTATCTGGTTCTTATGTTCTTGGTAAACATGAAACAAATCATGATATTACTGTTGATGGATTTTATACTAATTACTATGATGAAAATACTTTAGTTGTTAGTACTTTGTATATAGATCCAACCCCAGAAGCATCACCTTACTATTATTGGATGATTGGTGAAAATGTTACAGAATACAATATTACTCTTGAAGCTTCAAAATATGCTACTTTAGGTACTACAGAGTTAATACTGCGTGGGTTAGAAGCACCAAATACATCTTTCCAAATTTTAGGATTTGATTATTCTGGCTTGAATGATGGTATTAATTTAGTTGATAAATCAACAATTAGAGGTATTGCTAGTACAACAGCTATAGCTAATTCAACATTTGGATTAAGTATGGAATCTGGTAATGTTGGTTGGTTAAATAGTGGTTTTACATCATATTATAATAATGCTAATACTCCAATGTCTGGAACAGATTATTACGTTGGTGATAATACTAGTGATCCTCCTTCATTCTTATTCTATTTATATCATTATAAGAACTTATCAGAAACTTTGAGTTTAGGTAGTGTTGTTATTCAAATGATGGCAATTACGCAAATAGATGATATAAATTCTGAATTACAAAGATTAGTAATAACAGTTGATTTATCAACAGTAGTTTATACAACTGTAGAATATGAAGGTGCTATGACACCTGGTAAAAAATATGAATTGTTTACTTCAACTACAACAAAAATAACAGAAAATTCATCATTCTCAGCATATTATTCATTGTATAGTGCTAATAATAATGTTTATCGTCCTGGTTATAAACATGTATTAACAAGTAATTATGTTTTCCCAGAAAATACCAAATTAACATTAGTTGATTTATCTTTATCAACTCCAAGATATTATTATTATATAATAACTGCTCAAGATGTTATTAATGCAACAAATGAATTTAATACATATAATGAAGTAACATACCCATTATCAAAATTTATTATGATGGATACTGTTGCTAATGATACTTATGATGATGCAACTATGAATGGATTATATTATACATCAATAGGTAGTTTAGAAGAATTTATTGTCCAGGTAGATTTTGCAGATGCAACTATTGCTTCAAATCAATTAAATAAATACTTGTATCCTGAATTACAAGATGCAAATGGTAACTTGATCATTAGTGCGTTAGCTATTGAAAGACCTAATCTACAATTTAGTGTTTATGTAGGTCAAAATGCTGTTATATCAGTTGATGCAACAATTAGTAATAATACTATATATAATGGTAATAACGCTTTAATTGAAGTTGAGTCAGCGTTTACTAGTACACAAATATCTTCAGATACAATTTATGATACTACATACTTTGATGATAATTTAGGTTTATCAATTTATTTAACTACTACAACACTTGATGAGAATGATAATGAAGTTACGGAACGACTTGGTGGTAATGCTTTACTTGGTTCTTACTTTAGTATTAATGGAGTAAATTATTATCCGGATGCATCCGGTATAACTAGATTGAAGTTCGCTGATCGTGTTGGTAATATTAAAAGATATATAACATTTAATTTAACCAATGCTTTAATAGCTACTGGTGATTATAAAATTAATATTGAAATATTTGGTTCTAGTGATGGTATCCACTATTCTAATGATCCTAATAAAGTATCATCAACTGATGATTTAGATGTAAGAATTGTATTAAGTGGGTATGGATTAAATGCGACTTTAAATGATGCAAGTATAATAATATCTAATGCTGATACTGGTAGAACAATATCAGGTAGTATTGCCTATACATCATATTTAAATAATCCAAATATTAGATTAAGAATGTATCGTCGAAAATATGATCGAATTTATACAACTGAATATGAAGTAGTAGATTTACAAGATTATACCGATAATAACTTAGTATCAACACATACTCAAAAGTCTTACTTAATTGTTCAAAATCCAAGAGCAACTAATACTTTCTCAGTTGCATTATCAGATGGCGATTTACTAACAGGAACATATCGACTGGATTTTGAATTATATGATGGTAATTCAATGATTGGTAAACATGAGGTATATATCGTTATTAAAGATGATTAAAGAATACTATTAAAAAGTAGTATTCTTTTTTATATTGTTATAGTTGTGTAAAAAAGAATAATCTTTTGTAAAAAATTGTTGATTTTTGTAATATGGTGTTTTATAATGTAATTGTATGGTAGGAGTGTACCATATTACGTGGTGGTCTTATGGCTAAGGAAGTCATTGTAAAAGCTAAATCAGTTAAAAGGAAGAAAATAATGTCTAGAGTCATAAAACTTTCCTTACTGATATTGTTGTTGTTTTTGACCATATTGTATATTGTTTTAAGGATAATATATAATGAAGGACGTTTTACTGTTACTCTTGATTCAAATAAAACATTGGAATCTGGTATAGCAGTATTTGATAGTTTAAATAACTCTCATGGAAAACGAAAATTATATGCAACACCAATAAAGTTTATGGACAATATTTCTTATAAGTGGCTGCCAGAAAATATTGATACTGAGGCTGATGGTTCTCATAATGGACAAAATTATATTGCATATAGTTTTTATATTGAGAATCAAGGAAATGAGGTATTAAACTATTGGTACGAAGTAATTGTTGAAGATGTTATTAAACATGTAGACGAAGCAATTAGGATAAGGATATATCATAATGGTAAAGATGTAACCTATGCTAAGCCTGCTGTGTTGGGTGGTAATGAACCTGATACTGAACCATTTATAAATGTTGAAAATATTTATAAAAAAGATACAACAATTATTTTGAAAGAAAGAAAAGATTTTGCTCCGGATGATTTGGATCGATTTACTGTAGTTATATGGCTTGAAGGTGATGATCCGGATTGTGTTGATGCTCTAATAGGTGGCGAAATCAAGATGTACATGAAAATTACAGAAGAACATATAGAATAGGTTGGGAGTGCGAATTTATGGCAAAGAAAAAGAAAAATAAAAGAAGAGGATTAAAATCGTTAATACTTCTGTTGTTTTTAACGATTATTATGTTTGGAACATCAACATATGCATGGTTTACAGCAAATAAAGTTGTTACTATCAATACCTTGGATGTTCACGTTGAGGCAAGTAATGGTATCCAAATTTCAACCGATGCTGCCAACTGGAAATCAGTTATAACAAATGCTGATATTAAAACTGGTGCTTATACTGGTAATGTTAACCAAGTACCTACTAACGTAACAGCTGTTTCTACTGATGGTGTACCAACTGCTGCTGGTCGTTTAGAGATGTATTCATCAATAATCGATAATGATGCTGTAACAGGAGATTATACTATTGAAACTGTTCTTGAAACTGATACTGCTGGTGAAGGTGGAAAGTATATTGCATTTGATATTTTCTTAAGAGTTGATAGTGATCAAACTATATATTTAACTTCTGAATCTGATGTTACTACAATTGGTAATGATGAAAGAGGTTTGAAAAATGCTGCTCGTGTTGCATTCGTTAATCTAGGACATGCAGCTTCTACTGCAGGTACTGGTGCAATGACAGCATTAAATACTGGTACTTCATCAAATGTTACACTTTGGGAACCTAATAGTGACGCTCATACATTAATAGTTGTAAACTCTGTTGCTCCAGATTATTCAGTAACATTAACACCACTTCTTGATGGTGATAATCAACCTACTGGTCTATATAGTCCTGTTTCATATCGTGGTGTATCAGATGTTATTGATCCTGCTGAAGATTTAAGAGGAATTGTTAATGGTACAATTACTGCTAGAAATGGTACAACTTATACTACTGCAGTTACTCCAGCAATTAGAACACTTGAAGATAACGCAGTATATACTCAATTTGTTCAACTAGTAGCTGGTGTTACAAAGTTTAGAGTATATATGTGGATTGAAGGACAAGATATCGACTGTGAAAATAATGCAACAGGTTCAGATATTTCATTCAAAGTTCAATTCAGTACTCAATCTAGTGCTGCTGGTGGAAATAATCCATAGTAATTAAATACTGTCGTTTGACAGTATTTTTATTTATATGATAAAATAAATGTATATAGTGAGGTTAAACATGAAAGAAGAAATCAAAGAAGTAGATGATAAAGAGTTATTTGCGATTTATTCTTTATTATTAGAACAAAAAGAGTACTTAGATAATATACAAAATAAGATGGAAGATGAACAAAATGAGAAATGAATTAGATGCGCATTTTGATGAGTTTAAAAGTGTATATGAAGTACTACCATATAATAATAAAGAAAATCGCAAGAAGAAGAAAACCTATTTACAAGAAGAAATTGATCGTAATGCTCAATTAATTAGTATTGTTGGAGAGGAAATAAAACGAAGATTAAAAGTATTTGATGGTTTAAAAGAAAATAGTAAGATTAAAACAGTATTTGATAAATTAGAAAAATGTAATATAAGTAATGAGTGGAATGAATATAATACATCTTATGAAAAAATGCATTTGGATTTCTATTTGTATCAATTAGAAAAATATTCGAAAGAAGATTTGAATAGTGTTAATGATTGTTTAAAGAAAATAATTGAGTCTTTTGTAAAAACTGGAATTAAGTTAACTATTAAGGATTTTGATTTTAGTTCTTTTGGTGCTGAATATATGGGATTTATTCTTAATAATGCTAAGGATGAAGAATTAAAAGAAAAATTTGAAGAATTATATTGGAAGTTTCCAGAAATAATTAAGACGATTGAAATAAATTTTAAGAGTATTTATCAGAGATATGAAAAAAAGATTGATAAGTATTATAAAGATCGTAATACAGAGTTTTTAAAAAATGTTGATAATAAAGATATAGATAAAACTAGAATAGAATTAAATAAGGAATATAAGTTATTGGTACATAGAGATCCTTATACGATATTTAATAAGTTTAAAAATGGAGAATACCAAGTAAATGCTATTAATGATGCTGCGATAAAGGGTAAAATAAATACTTATTTTGAAAATGGTAGTTATGAATATGATACATTAGTTAAATTAACTGAAATACTATTTGAGGATAATTTAATTATCAAATATCATTATTTACTCGATGATTTGGCTGCTAGATTAGAGAAAAAAGATGAATTTAAGAAAACTAAAGCCAATGCTATTAAGGAAATATTAAAGGATGAAAAGAAGTTAAAGAAATTGAATAAAGCCCATAATAAGAAGGGATTATTTGGTAAAACTAAGAAAAATGATGAAAAATGGTTATTCAAATATAAAGAGACATTAACAGCATTGATGACTAAATATGATGCTTTTGATAATGATTGTTTTAATGATTTAATATTTAATAAACTTTCACAAGATAGTAATATGTTAGAAGCTTTTCAACTAATAATATCTAATTATGTGTTTTTTGTAACTAAAACTAGGGAAATTGATGAAATTAGATCATTAAGTGATATAACAAATGAATTTAATGAATTAAAGGAAGATATTAATAATAAGTCATATACGGTATTAAATAATATAGTATTGTTAGATAAAAAAGATATAAAGGAAATTATATCTGACAAATACAAATTAGAGGGTATTAATTTACCAATTGAATTATTAGAAGAGGATTCTGTTGAAAAAGTATTAACTGATATCAATGATTTGATTAGATATGAAGATATTAAAAAATCTGGAATTGCTTTGGATGATATTGAATTATATTTAGAATTTGAGAAGATTAATAAAGAGAAATAGTTGCTTATTTCTTTTTTTATGTGATATAATTATTACGTATAATAAGAGGGAGTGATAAGATGGAATTGATTAAAAAAATTCTATTTGATATTATAGTTGGTATATGGTTTGTTATAGCTTTATTTACTACTATATGTTTATTATCATACAATGATTTTGGAGTTACTACTTTTGGGAAACAGAGTCTATTAATAATGGATAGTGATGAGTTAGAACCAGATTATCCTGAGGGATCTTTAGTAGTTGTTAAAAGAAGTAGTGATAATAAAATTGATGTAGGAGAAAAAGTTTTTTACTATAATAGCGCTATGAATAGTAATATTTTAGTTTTCCTTGGAGATGTTGAAAAGAAGGAAGAAGTTAGTAAAACCGATACTACATATACTATTGAAGGAGAGCATGTATCTGGAGAATTTGTTATAGGTTCTACTGAAGATGCAAAAACTTATAATAATTTAGGAAGAATTCTAAGTGCTTTAACTTCTAGATGGGGATTTATGTTCTTTATATTATTCCCTATGTTATTTGCAATTATTTATGAAGTAATGATGATTGTAGATGCTGCTAAAAAAGATAAAAACGAAGATTAATAATATTTATGAAAAGACGTTTAATTATAGTTTTAGCATTTGCAATTATATTACTTTGTTTGGTAGTTGTTGATACTTATGGTGTTTTTGAAACTGAAGCAACTGCAACTAGTAATCTTAGCATTGGTAATTGGGAAATATTGTTAAATGGTAACGATATAGCTTTGGAACAAAATATAACATTGAGCGATTTTATTTATCAAAATGATTCTCATATTGAAGATGGTTATTTTGCTCCAGGTTCAACGGCATATTTTGATTTAGTAATTAATGCAAGTAATTGTGATGTAGCTATGGAATATGAATTAGATCTTGATACATCTGAATTTGATGATTATCCTAATATTGGGCTTGTTGTTACAAATTTAGCGGATAATTCCGTTGTTACTGCAGACACAATAACCGGACAAATGTTATTAAATAGTGCTAGTAAGATAATAACATTAAGATTTAGTTTAGTATGGACTAATAATGCTTTGTATGATGAATCTGATACATCACTAATTGATGGTTCATTAGCGTTTAATATAAGTGCATATTTTGCGCAGTTAATTGAAGAATAAAAAGAAACGGTGATAATATGGGCTACTTTAAAAGGGCTTTAAAATGGATTGTTAATATTCTTTCTGTTTTACTCTTAATCTTGCTTGTATTAGCAGTTTATGGTAAAGCAACATCAGTATTTGGTAGAAGATCCTATCCAAATTATTTTGGATACACTTTTTTTTCAGTAGCTAGTGGTTCAATGGAACCAACATTATATATAAATGATGTTATTTTAGTTAAGATTGGTAATGAGGATATAGCTAATGATGATATTATCACTTATGTTAATCAAAAGGATGAAATAATAACCCACAGAGTATTAAGTATTGATGGTAATTCAATAACTGTTAAAGGGGATAATAATAATACTATAGATGCTCCGATAAGTAGAGATCAAGTAATTGGAAAAACCGTTAAGATATTACCAAAACTTAGTGTATGGCAAAAGATATTGTCAGAACCTAAAATATTAATAGTATTATTTATTACTTTGTTGTTATTTGACTTTGCTATTTCATATAAGGGAAAAGATGATAAAAACAGTAATAAAAAAGAGAAGAATAATAGTATAGATAAGTCAAAAAGAAGAGAAAAAGAACCAGAGAAAAAGGAAGAAATTAAGATTGAACAAATAAATAAACCTACTAAAGAAGATAAATTAAAAGAGGAAGAGTTAATAGAATTAACTAAAACTATTGATATAGAACAAATACAAGATATTATCAAGGAAAATAAAGAAAAGATTGAAGATGATATAGAAGATGAAAATGAGGTTGATTATACAGTTAGATTGGATTTAAGCGAAATTCAAAAAAATATACGTAATAATGTAAAATAGGAAGGCGTTATCATGAAGGACTTAAAAAAATTATTATCTAAATTTGATACTAAAGTTTTAAAGAAATATTTTTTTATTTCCTTACTTATGATTGTTGTTATTATTATTCTTAGCAAAATTGAAATTACTAGGGCTAAATATGAAACAGCAACAGATGTTGCTATATCTCCTAATTTTGCATTTTTTATCGTCGATGTTACCAATCAAACTCATAGTTTTCGATTAGATAATATAGTTCCTAGTTCAATACCATATACTTATGTGTTTAATGTATCCAATTTTCAAGATACTAAGAAAGCTAATGTTGATTTAACATATTCTATTGAAGTTATAACAACCACTAATTTACCATTAAATATTAAGGTTTATAAGGGTACAGATTTAACTGTTAATACTCCATATACTGATACAACAACTACTAATTCTGATGGTGTATACTTTAGGCATCTTTTATTTTCTGGAGTATCTACAATGTATTATAGTACGTTGCAAACTGATACTTATACATTGTGGATTGAATTCCCTGAAAGTTATAAAAATACTGCTGATGGTTATGCTGGAGTTATAGAGCTCGTTGATGTAGAAATAAGAGCAGAACAGGTGGTTGGTTCAGCATGAAAATTAGGAAGAAACATGTTACTTTAATTTGTATTGTGATAATATTAGCGGTTTTAGCTATGCATTATGATACTTTTTCAAAGTTTATAACTGATCGTTTTACAAGCTTTTATTTAAGAAGTAAAAATTTTTATTTTTCTAGTAATCTACTGGATACAAATAATTCTGAATATCAAGTAGGTACATGGTCAGGGGTAGGTAATTTTGATATATCATTTAACTTGTATTCTCGAAATAATGAATATCTATTTAGTGAAAGTGATATTGAATATACAATATCTTTAAATTGTAGTAGTGATGTTGTATGTACTGCCAGTAAGAATAGTGGTACGTTATTTGCTAGTGATACAACTCATACTGATACCATTAATATAAATGTTCATCCTGAAAGAGTTTTTCTAGCTGATGAAAGAGTTACTATTAATGTTACGGCGAGGAGTACTTCTCCTTATGTAAAAACTATTAGTGCTAAATTTGTATATATAGTTGGTAGAGAAGGAGTATCATATGAAATTGAAGATGAGGCTAATAGAACTTATTTATTTTTGAAAGTTATAAATGATATCGATTATTGTACTGTCATAGAGGCTTTCGGTGACTATTCATTAAATGATCATATATCTGATGCTGATTATCGAGAATTAAGTACTGCAAATAAAGCAAAATGTGTTAGTCAATATATAAATGTATCATTTAATCCTAGTAATTTATTGATTGATAATACTAGTTCAATAATGGATATATCAACATATCAAACAACTACTATCTCAAACATTGATTATATTAATAGTTTAAGATTTGCTATTAGTCCTAATAGTACAGTAGCAATTAAGTTTTATAAAATAAATACTGCAGCTAATAATACTTATCCAAGTGGTAATAATCCAAGTATTATAACTGTAACCGCTTCAGATCCAGTATAGGAGGTAAAATATGGATTATAATATTATATTAAAATATACTACTTATTTAAAAAAAGAATTTTTAGAATTCTTTAGATTAGTATTTGATAATAATTATTCCAAAAAAATAGTTTCTGTTTTTGTTCAAAGATATATAGATGTTCGTTATTATAATGATACTAAGTATCCTAATGAAAGGGATTTCTTAAAAAGAATTAATAAAGAATTAGTAAATATATATAAGGATTTAGTAGAAACAAATAGTGAGGAAACATTAAAAAATATAGTTGCTTTATTTGGTTATATTATATATTTTGATGATATTGGGGATATTGTTGAAGAAAGAGAATTAATTGAGAATTTAATTAAAGATGAAAATATAACAATTAAGTATAAAGATGGTATTAAAAAAGAGTTATTAGCTTGGTATGTTAGATTAAAGAAAAATAAAGAAGAGTTTACAAACACTATTACTAGTAGAGAATTTAGTATTAGTGAAAAAAGGCTAACTAGAAATACATTTAAAGTAGATTTGGATCATAATATTAGGATTTCTAATTTATATAGTGAATATGCCATTAATAAAGCATATAATATGGAAATTGTTTATGAACAAAGATTATTTATTACATATATTATGACTTGTAATTTAATATTAGAAAACGCTAAAAGCTTGGATTTTTCTAAAACTTATATAGTTGAATTTGCTTCATCATTATTTAGTAAAGAAAAGAAAATTAAAAGATTATTTAATTTATTAGATAATCCATTAGCTAAAAGTAGAATAACTATGATGATAAATTATGAAGATTATGACAAAAATAAGAAGTTAATTAATGATTATATAACCGAAGGATATTCTTTTGGAGTAGTGTTAGATTCTAAGTTTAATGGGGATATTAATAACTTAATATTATTTTCTTATGTATTTATGAGTGAAGATTACGAATTATATGATATAATTATAGAAGAAAAAGATAAGATAAAGTCGAAAGTAATCATTTTGTAGGAGGTATATGGGCATATGGATACATTTTTTAGATTTCTATATGAATTTTTATCCCAATTTTTTAACGGTATAATCTTTATTTTTGAAGGTTTTATTCGGGGATTCAAGTCTATGTTTAATATTCCAGAGTATGTTAATATACTTCAAGAATATAAACAAGATTTTACAATACCTGAATGGTTATGTGTTGGATTAGCTATATTGATAACTGCAGCAATCCTTGGTTTAATTGTGTTCTTATTTATATTTTTAATTAGAAAATATATCCGAATTCGCAAAACATTAGTTGAACAAGAAGATTTATTAAATGAAGTGGGTACATTAAATAATGAAGTAGCTAAACTTATGAAAGAAAAAGAAACAATTTTAGCTATGAAGGTTTCTAAGTTAGGACTTAAACCTGATGAATCAGACTTTGAAGAAACTAGTGAAGGTGATAACGTAAATCCTGATACGGAAATTAGATTTCCTAAATTATATGAAGTTGATCAAAGATTTAAAGACTATAAAGTACAAAATTATGGTAATAATTTTGAATTGCCAGAATTTGTTGAGTTATTCCGTAATTTTGCTGCCAGTCAATTAAAATTATATTATTCAACAGAAATGATTAGATTGTTTATATCATCATTAGCATCTACTAAGTTGGTTATCCTACAAGGTATTTCTGGTACTGGTAAAACTTCTTTAGCTTATGCTTGGGGAAAATTTTTGAAACATGATTCATGTATTGCTTCAGTTCAACCTTCATGGCGTGATCGTACTGAATTGTTTGGTTATTTCAACGAATTTACGAAGAAGTTTAATGAAACAGAAGTATTAAAAGAATTATATGTTGCTGGTTATACTGATGATATATATACCGTAATCCTAGATGAAATGAATATTTCGCGGGTTGAGTATTACTTTGCGGAAATGTTATCTATTCTAGAAATGCCTAATATTGATGAATGGATTGTTGAAATAGTACCTAGTGCTTGGAAAAATGACCCAGCACATTTAATTGAAGGTAAAATAAAAATACCACCTAATGTATGGTATATTGGTACAATCAATAACGATGACTCAACATTTATGGTTACTGATAAAGTGTATGACCGTGCTATGCCAATTGATATTAATGATAAAGGTAAAGTATTTGAACCAATTGATACACCTGCTCAAGATATAAATTATTCATACTTATTTAAGAAATTCCAAGAAGGTATTCAAAATAACCCAATAAGAGAAGAAACATTAAAGAAAATTGAAGAAATGGACGATTACGTTATTAAACATTTCCGTATTGCTTTCGGTAATCGTATTGTGGCTCATATGCGTAAGTTTGTTCCGGTTTATGTAGCATGTGGTGGAGATGAAATTAGTGGTATTGATTACTTTATTGCTAGAAAAATACTACGTAAATTTGAACAATTAAATATTGCTTATATTAAAGATGAAATAGATGATTTTGTTAAATATTTGAATGACAACTTTGGAGAAGATAAGATGCATGAATGTATTGAATATTTACTTAGATTGAAGAAAATGGCATAGGTGAATTATGAGTGAATTAAAAATAATTGATCTATATAAAAATAGTAAAGAATCTAAGCAAGAAAAGTTTACTAATAATATTCGATCTACTTTGTCAGTAAATACTGATTTAAAGAAGGTAGAAACAGACTTTGAATGGTTATATATTATGGAAGATACTATTAGATATTTAGATAATATATTACGTAATCCAAATCGTTTTATTGTTAACCAAGAAGAAATAGTTAAAGTAGAGTTAGCTCGAAGAATTACCGTTGAAAGTATAAGACATTTATCTAAGCATACTAGTTTTATTCAAAAAATTGAAGATAATGGTGATGTAAAACCATCTAAAATTCTTAACATTAATAAAGATGAAAGTTATGATACATATGAAAATAGATTAATATATACATTAATTGGTAATATGACTAGTTTTTTAGAGATTAAGAAAAAAGAGTTAATAAGTGCATCTAGTATTAAGGATAATAAAAAGGCTACTTTTCAAGCTAAAAGTAAAATTGGTAAAGAAATAGTATCTCTAGAATTTAATTATTCATCTAGTTTAATTGATATTGAAAAAGTTAAAGGTGAAGAACCTTTAGATAAAAGAATTGAAAGATTAGAAGCAGATATATCTATGCTTACTAATACGGAAGTGTATAAAACACTTAAGAAATTACACGTTGCTAAAGTAATACCTCCGATTAAAAAAACAAATGTTATTTTAAAGAATACTAATTTTCAATATGCTATGAAATTGTGGGATTTCTTGCAAACTCACGTTGCTAATGATACAAAGATTATTAAAAGTAATAAAACGTATGAAGATAATGGAATATTAAAAGAATATATGAATGATACGTTCTTACTTAATTATTTAGCTATGGATACTTTAAGTTCTGGTTATAATAAAGATGAGAAAGTAAAAGCTATTAACGAAATAACTGATAATTTAATAGAAAGAATTGTTGAATTAAATGCTGAATTACCTTTAGAAACATTGAAAAGTAAGATAGGGGAAAAGATAGCTATTACCAAGTATAAGAGAGAAGCTACTTTAACTGAAATTCAAAATGTATTTACTAATCATATTCGAGCATATTTGGATAAAATTGAGAATTTAAATTTGTAAGGAGAATTAACATGAAGATATTATTTAAAATTATAAAATATATCTTAACAGCTTTTTTAGTTGTAGTTCTTTTGTTGGTTATTTTTCAAAAAATAACCAAAAATAAATTAGTAATTGGTAATATCTATGTATTCCAAGTAATATCTGAAAGTATGAAGCCCGAATATAAAATTGGGGATATTATCATAGTTAAAAAAACAGACGGAAATGAATTAAAAGTTGGTGATGATGTAACTTACGTAGGTCAAGAAGATAACCTTAGAGGATTAACAATTACCCATAGAATCGTTAATACTAGAGAAAATGATGGTAATTACTATTTTACTACTAAGGGTTTAGCTAATACAACTGAGGATCCAGAAATAAGTATAAACGATATATATGGTAAAGTTATTTACCATACCATTTTGTTTAGTTTTGTTGGTAGATTAATGACTAATATGGTTATATATTATTTCTTGTTTATAGCTATTGGGGTTGCTTTTGCATACGAAGTTATATCAAATATTTTCTTTAAAAAAGAAGATGAAGAAGAACCCGAAGAAAAAGAGGAATCATGAAATTTCTTAAGAAAGTAAGTCCATTTAGATTGATATTTTTAATAATTCTACTAGCTGGAAATACTTTTGCATGGTTTATTTATACTTCAAAAGTTGATGGGGCAGTTAACGTCCACGTTAAAGGTTGGGATGTTGTATTTCAAGCCCAAAATACTGAATTGTCTCATAGTGTTGATATTGATGTCAGTAGTATATATCCAGGCATGCAAGATTATGAATATGAAATAACGGCATATAATAGAAGTGAAGTATCTGCTAATTTAACTTATGTTATTTTAGAAGCTAATGTTTTAGGTACTCTTTATGTTTCAGTTGAAGGAAGAGCTGATCGTGGTGAGAATCCAGTTGCCACGGATTTAACAAGCGCTCAATTATTAAATAAGTTAGCTAATGATTATCCTTTTACTATAACTTTTACCGTAACTGGTTCAAATCTTCAAGCAGAACTTGGTGAGCAAGATTGTATTTTAGAAGTAGTCTGGCCTTTTGAACAAAATGATGATGAAACTGATACTGAGTGGGGGATAGCTGCAGCAACATATAAATCAACACATCCTGATTTACCAAGTATTTCTGTTAGAATTAAGTTAACTATCACACAAAATCCTAGTTAATTGTTTGAACGAAGTTAAGAGTTATATTGACGGCGGCAACGCCGTTTTTTGCTGCGTTAGTATCAGCAGCATTATTCATTGTTTCTCCTGATCCTTCCAACCATTTAACATATATCCTATATGTATTTACTTTGTTTTGATCGTTTAAAGCATGAGAAGTGGTAATAGAATTTTGATTACTTTGGAAATTTATTGGTGTACCTCCATTTACTTGATATTTGGTTAGTACTAAGTCAGTTACTGTATTAGTATTAGCTAAACTTAAAGTTATAGTTTCATTAAATGATACATCAACATTAGTTGAATCTACTTCGATATCAAAATATCCTTCAACATCTGGAGCAATATATCCTTGATTAACATAATTTGTCCCAGGGAATGTTGGTGTTATTGTATTAGAGAAATCACTATTAGTTAATACGTCTTGATCATTAACTAAGAATGACCATCTAGCGATAGTTAAATTGTTAGTTGCACTAGCACTTGAGACGTACTTAGCGTAGGAATTTTGAACCATATCAAAAAGTAAGAAGAGAGACAAGAATGCTAAAAAGAATCGTATACGACGATTTTTAAGTAATTCCATCATACTAGTCCCTCCTTTACCTATATATACTCACTATCATTATATCAAGTAATAGAAAACCATTGTATAAAATATACAAAATTAGTTTATATAATTTACGCATATTTTACAATAATATTTGTCGGAACTTTATATTTATTTATCTAATGTATCTATGCTATAATAATTGTAGAATGGGTGATGCTATGATGCCAAAGAAAACGGTTATTAAGTTATGTATATTTATTTTTGTTCTTGGTGTAATAGTTGGGATAACATCCTTAGCTATAGCAGAATCAATTCAAAGTGAAGACGTATTATATGATAATTCAAATAGTAATACTAGTAATGACAATGTCCAAGATGTTTTAGATGATTTATATAGTATCTACGACCATAGTGGTGTTGGTTTTTCCTTGTTAACACATACACCAACAGGGTTAAGCACCGAATTAGTAGGTGGTTTATATCGTTATCAAGGGGTACAAGATGCTAACAATAATGTAGATAATTATATCTGTTTTGGAACGACTAATAAAAGTACATGTATCGGTGATACAGATAAATACATGTATCGAATAATTGGCATAAATCCTAGTGGTCAAATGAAATTAATAAAAAAAGAGGCACTTAATACTGCCTATGCATGGAACTCTACACCTGAAGTAGATTGGGCTCATAGTGAATTATATGCAGGATTAAATGGTAGCTATTTTTTAACAAATACAACGTATATTCCAAATAGTAATTGGAGTAGTAAAATATCTACAATCGATTGGCATTATGCATCATTTACAAATGAAAGCGTTGGTGCTGAAACAATGTATGTAAATGAAATTTCTGCTGCAATAGTTAGTGCCAAAATTGGTTTAATGTATGTACATGATTATACCTATGGCCTTGTTGGTGGAAATAATTGTAGTTCAGTTGGAGAATATAGTACTTGTAAAAAAAGTTGGATTCATTTATCAAAAAATGATACAGAGGCCCCTAATTCATGGGAATGGACCATGTCACGCTATGATAATATATATGCATGGCGTATTGCAAGTGATGGTTTTTTACGTTATTATTGGGCATTTACTGAGAGTCTTTCAGTGCGTCCGGTTTTCTTTTTAAGAGCTAGTGAGAGAATAGTAAGTGGTTCAGGGACATTAACTGATCCTTATATACTAGGCTAGGTGTGATTATGAAAAAGATTTTAAATAGAGTTAAACATAATACATTATTTGGAATTATAATTGGAATTGTTATATGTTCAATATCTTTAGTATTGGCTGAATCAATAAATAGTGATGAAGTATTATATGATAACTCAAATGGCAATACCAGTAATGATAATGTTCAGGATGCTTTAGATGATATATATAACATTATTGATCATAATAGTGTGGGCTTTTCCCTGTTAACTAATACTCCAACAGGATTAAGTTCTGAATTAGTAGGCGGACTTTATCGTTATCAAGGAGTACAAAATATTAATAATACTGTTGATAATTATATTTGTTTTGGTACAACCAATAAAAGTGATTGCGTAAGTGACACAGATAAATATATGTACAGAATTATAGGCATTAATCCGAGTGGTCAAATGAAATTAATAAAAAAAGAAGCTTTGAATACCGCTTACGCATGGATTTCAAGTGGTGAAGTAGATTGGGCACATAGTGATCTATATAATGGTTTAAATGATAGTTATTTTTTGACTAATACAACTTATGTTCCAGATAATACATGGAGTAATCGAATTGCGGCTACTAACTGGTATTATACAGAGCTTACAAATGCTAATGTTGATGCTGAAACTATGTATATAAATGAAACGTCAGGATCAACAGTTAGTGCCAAAATTGGTATTTTATATATACATGATTATTATTATGGATTATCTGGAGGAAATAATTGTTTTTCATCACCAAACATCTGTAAAACAAGTTGGCTTCATATGTTGAATAATGATGATAGTCCACCAGATACAACTAATGAGTGGCTATTAACTAAATACAATGGCTTTATTGGTTGGAGTATAAAAGATAATGGTCAAATGTATAGTGGTGACTATAGTAGTGGTTATAATTGGGCTGGTTGGAATAAAACCATACGCGATGCATTTTCAATTAGGCCAGTATTCTTCATAAGAGCAACAGAGAGAATAGCAAGCGGCTCAGGAACATTAACAGATCCATATATACTTAGTTAGGAGAAGAATAATATGACTAAAAGAAAGATTTATAGTTTATGTTTTTTATTCCTTATTTTTGGCATAGTTATTGGTGCAACTTCAATAGCAATAGCTGAATCAATAAATAGTAATGAAGTATTGTATGATAATTCAAATAGCTCTTCAAATAAAGAAAACGTTCAAGATGCTTTAGACAACTTATATAATATAGTAGATACTGTTGGTTCTGGTTATGCTTTGGTTGCAAATAATACTACTGGATTAAGTACAGAATTGGTTGCAGGTTTATATAGATACCAAGGAGTACAAGATGCTAATAATACTGTTGATAACTATATTTGCTTTGGTACAACAAACAAAAGTGATTGTGTAAGTGATACT
>JAEEGK010004440.1_pt1 | contig 34373 bp, 27 predicted proteins | sample 8958771 | NCBI WGS metagenome assembly JAEEGK01 (sample SAMN16246547, study PRJNA631951) | gut metagenome | biome: gut microbiome; feature: rumen; material: SC-attached | host: Bos | place: Iran: Karaj | collected 2018-10 | reverse complement strand
GGAGATTCCAATGAAAATACCACAGGCCCTGATTACTCTATGTCCTAAACTGTCGGGGCTGTCACATTCGAGATGCTCAAGGCACCGGCCGGGAATTTCACGATGGGAGTGTCGGCTGACAACAGACGGAAAGTAACCAAGGGGATCGCCCAACCTGTGGCGTTGGACGGTTTCGTCATCAGCGCGGAACCTGTCTCACAAGCCTTATGGACAGAGGTTATGGGCAAGAATCCCAGCCAAATCAAGGACCCACAAGCCCCGGTTGACATGGTCTCTTGGGTTGATATTCAGAAGTTTCTATCCAAATTGAAGAAGCGGACAGGCAAGTCTTTCTCCCTCCCGACCGAGGCCCAGTGGGAATATGCCCATCACCTCAATGGGGATAAGGGCTTCACCTCGGTGGCGGAGTGGTGCCTCGATAATTACGATGAGGTTCCGGAGGATGCTACGAAGGATGATTATTTCGTCCCTATGAGTTTGATGGTTAACCCTGTCGGTCCAGAGAAGGGTAGCGCCAAGGTTGTCCGTACGACATTGGAGAGGATGCCTGTGGAATCGCATACACGTAGGGTTAAGGTCGGATTCAGGCTTGCCCAACCTCCAGAAGATGTTTTGAATGAGGACATTCTGGGACCTATTGACGGGACGGTGCTCAAAAGGGAGAAGGTCGACGCGTCGAGCGGACTGCCGGAATCATTCACTGTCGGTAATGAGAGTTTCAAGATGGTTATGGTCCAAGGTGGCACGTTCTCCATGGGATTCAATAGCACTGACAGCCCCTATCTTGATTTCAAGGTTCCAGAGAATGAGGTGAACGCTCATCAGGTCACTCTTGATGATTTCGCGATAGGGGAGTCCGAGGTAACTGTGGGTCTTTGGTACGCCGTGATGGGATCCATTCCATATCTGAATGATATAAAAGAGCCGAATAAACCGGTCGGAAATGTCTCTTGGTATGATTGCCAGGTGTTCCTTCGCAAGCTTAACGCCATGACTGGCAGGACCTTCCGTCTCCCGACGGAGGCTGAATGGGAATATGCCGCCAGGGGTGGCAAGTTCTCTCGGCATTATGGTTTCAGCGGCTCGAACGATATGAAGATATCGATGTGGAACATAGACAACGCTGACTCCAAGCCCCAGATCGTCAAGACGAAAAAACCGAACGAGCTCGGAATCTACGACATGAGCGGCAATGTTTGGGAATGGTGCTACGACAGGGCGGAGGATTACCCTACTGATCCCCAAGTCAATCCTACGGGAGCGAAGGAAGGTGGCACCAGGATTCTTCGTGGTGGAAGTTGCGCCAGCCGCTGGGACGCCTGCAGGATAAGTAACAGGTCATATATGCCCGGAAAGAATTTCAAAGGCACATTCGGATTGAGATTGGCTCTGTAAAATGGACAAAAAGACTTCGATAATCATACTGGTGATTCTGGCCATCCTCGGGACCGCGTATCATTTCATTTGGAGTGGTGATGAGACGGAGGGGGAAGTGGAAGATCCTCAAGGCCTGGTCATGGATCCATCTCAGGATGGGGTTGATCCCTTGTCCCGTCTGGAGATCCCTTACCGCTTGGAGGACAGCGAGGCTGAGATCATAGAGCACATGGGCTACACCCTGTCTTATAACAATAGCTACAGGGTGCCGAACTGGGTCGCTTATGAACTTCTTGAGACAGAGGTGATCACGGCATACAGGAGCAGGGAGGATGAGTTCTCTCCGGATCCGATGGTTAAGGGGAGGCAGGCTTATGACAGGGATTATGTCGGGTCTGGTTATGACCGTGGGCATATGGCTCCCGCCGCGGACATGAGGTGGAGCTCCCAGACCATGAAGGAGAGTTTTTACCTGAGCAACACTTGTCCGCAGAACCATAATCTTAATTCCGGCGCTTGGAACGACCTTGAGAAGCAAGTAAGGTACGAGGCCCGGTATTACAAATCCATCTGGGTCGTTTGCGGCCCCATATTCGAATACAACAACCCCAAGCATATAGGAAGCAACCATGTGATGGTTCCGGATGCGTTTTTCAAGGCCCTGCTCGCGAAGAGGAAAGACGGTACCTACGCTTCGATCGGATTCGTGTTCCCGAACAAGGCTTGCGAGAGGAACTTGACCCATTACGTGATGACGGTGGACGAGCTTGAGGCCAAGCTCGGTATGGACCTGTTCTTCAATCTTGACGAGAAGGCGCAGGACAAGGCCGAGGCTGAAATCGATCCCTATGGGGACTGGAGGATTAGAGACGAGATACTTAGAAACTGATATACCATGGAACAAACCCTTAATTTAACTTGTCTACATGACAACCATCTGGCCCTCGGGGCCAAGATGAGCCCTTTCGCCGGATTCGATATGCCGATCCAGTATTCATCGATCACTGAGGAGCACCTCGCCGTCCGCCACAAGGTCGGAATGTTCGATGTCTCCCACATGGGAGAGATCTTCGTCTGTGGCCCGGATGCCGAGAAATTCGTGAACCATGTGTTCACCAATGACGTGCGTCCGATGGTTCCCGGGCAGATCCTCTATGGGATGATGCTTTACCCGGACGGTGGCACAGTCGATGACCTCCTGGTCTACAAAGAGTTCGAGAAGGATCACTTCCTCCTTGTCGTCAACGCCGCCAACATTGAGAAAGACTATCTCTGGATCAAGGATCACAGCAAGGGTTTCGATGTGAAGATCGCTAACCAGTCCGATAAATGGGGACAGATCGCTCTCCAGGGCCCTCTCGCCGAGGAGACCCTCGTGAAAGTCCTTCCTTTCGCCGCTGAGGCCGCGGGACTTGCTTTCTACACATTCAAGGACTTCCAGGATGGTAGCTCCAGGGTTATCGTGAGCCGCACCGGTTACACTGGTGAGGATGGATTCGAGATCTACGCCTCTCCTTCGCTCATTGTCAACTACTGGGAGGCTTTCCTGGCCGCCGGGGTCGTCCCTTGCGGACTCGGCTGCCGTGACACCCTCCGTTTTGAGGCTGGTTTGCCTCTGTACGGTGATGAGCTTACCCCTGAGATTTCTCCAGTGATGGCGGGATTCAGCATGTTCTGCAAGCTTGACAAGGACGAGTTCATCGGCAAGGATGCCATTGTCGATCAGAAAACTAACGGTACTGCGAAAAAACTGGTCGGTATCGAGCTTCAGGACAAGGCGATTCCTCGCGCCGGTTATCCGGTCGAGCTCGCTGACGGAACCGAGGTCGGTGTCGTAACAACCGGTTACCACAGCATTTCTCTTGAGAAGAGCATATGCTTCGCCCTTGTGGACCGCGCTCACGGAGCACTTGATACCCCTCTTAATATCAGGATCCGCAAAAAGGTATTCCCTGGCAAGGTGGTTAAGAAGAGATTCTATCAGACAAACTATAAGAAATAATTAATAATCAACTAAATAAACTAATAAGACATGAGTAAAGTAATCGAAGGCCTCCGTTACAGCGAGGACCATGAGTGGGTTAAAGTCGAAGGCAATGTGGCCACTATCGGCATCTCTGATTTCGCCCAGAAGGAGCTTGGTGACATCACCTATGCTGACCTTCCTGAGGTCGATGACGAGTTTGAGGCTGGTGAGGAGTTTGGCGCTCTGGAGAGCGTGAAAGCTTCCAGCGAGCTTCTCTGCCCCGTTTCCGGAAAGGTCGTTGAGGTCAATCCTGACCTTGAGGATGCTCCTGAGAAAATAAACGAGGATGCCTATGAGGCTTGGATCATCAAGGTTGAGATGAGTGATCCCGCTGAAGTTGAGGCCCTTATGGACGCCGCCGCTTACCAGGCATTTTCCGAGAAATAGGAAGCGATGGCGACATTCCAGTATTTCCCTCACACGGAAGATGATGTCAAGGCCATGTTGGCCCGTATCGGAGTTGGGTCGATGGACGACCTGTATTCCGATGTGCCTAAAGACTTCATTTTCAAAGGTGAATATGACCTCCCGGATGCCATGTCCGAGCAGGAGGTCAGGGACTTTTTCGAGGCTTTGGATGCCAAGGACGCCAGGCTGAAGGTCTTCGCCGGACAGGGATCTTATGACCATTATACTCCCGCCGTTGTCCCTTACATCATTTCCCGTTCCGAGTTCCTGACGGCTTACACTCCTTATCAGGCTGAGATCTCACAGGGTACCTTAAGGTATATTTTTGAGTTCCAGAGCATGATTTGCGCCCTGACAGGGCTGGATGTCAGCAATGCCTCCATGTACGACGGTCCTACCGCCGCCGCTGAGGCTGTCAAGATGGCTCCTTCCTGCACCAAGAAAAAGACGAGGGTTCTTGTCTCCAAGACTCTCCTTCCCAATGTGGTCAAGACCATTGAGACTTATGCCAAATACCATGGGATTGAGCTTGGTTATCTTCCCGTGATGGATGGCCACACCTGTCCTCACCACATGAATGCCGAGCTTAAGAAAGGCGATGTGGCCGGTGTTATCGTCCCTTCGGTCAACCGTTTCGGTATTGTCGAGGACCTCACTGGCTTCGCTGACGCTATCCATGATGCCGGGGCGATATTCATCGAGTACTGCGATCCGTCCGCATTGGGAGTCCTCAAGACTCCTGCCGAGTGGGGCGCGGATATCGCCGTCGGAGATGGCCAGAGTCTGGGTATTCCTATGACTTTCGGTGGTCCTTATGTCGGCTTCATGGCTTGCAAGAAGGAATATCTGCGTAAGCTTCCCGGAAGGATTGTTGGAGAGACTCGTGACACGGAGGGACGCCGCTGCTTCTGCTTGACCCTTCAGGCCCGTGAGCAGCACATCCGCCGCGAGAAGGCCACTTCCAACATCTGCTCCAACGAGAGCCTTATGGCCCTTTTCGTGACTGTATACATGTCATTGATGGGCCCTGAGGGCCTAAAAGAGGTCAACGAACGCTCTTGTGCCGCCGCTCATTATCTCCATGATGAGCTGTTGCAGACCGGTAAGTTCGAGGAGGCTTTTGAGGGACAGCCGTTCCTTAAGGAATTCGCTCTCAAACCGTTGGTTCCCGTCGACCAGCTTCAGTCCAAGCTTTTGGAAGGAGGTTTCTTCGGTGCTGTTCCCACGGAGGAGGGATTTGTCACGTTCTGTGCGACTGAAAGAAGGACGAAGGCGGAGATCGACGCTCTCGTCAAGTTGGTGAAGGAGGCCTAGGAATATGAAATATTACGACAAACTTATATTCGAACTTTCCAAAGAGGGTCGTACAGGTTATTCTCTTCCTGATTGTACTGTCCCGGCCGCCGCTATTCCGGAGAATTTGATGCGTTCCGAGGCACCTGAGTTGCCGCAGGTGAGCGAGGTGGATGTGGTTAGGCACTACACCAACCTGTCGCAGATGAATTTCGGTGTCGACACCGGATTCTATCCTCTCGGGAGCTGCACGATGAAGTATAATCCCAAGATCAACGAGGAAATCGCCAACATGAAGGGTTTCCAGGGGCTTCATCCTCTACAACCCGCATGCTCAATCCAGGGAGCCCTGGAGGTCTATTATAATATGGATAAGGCCCTTTCCGCGATCACCGGGATGGCAGGATTCACCTTTAACCCTTGCGCCGGTGCTCATGGAGAGCTTACCGGACTGATGATTATGCGTCAGTACCATATTCTCCGTGGAGATCTGGCCCGTACCAAGGTGATAGTCCCTGACAGCGCCCATGGCACGAACCCGGCCAGCGCCGCTGTTTGCGGCCTGGAGGTTGTGGTCGTGAAATCCAACGCTGACGGCCTTGTGGATGTAGCTGATCTTAAGCCGCTTCTGGGCCCTGACATCGCTGGTATCATGATGACCAACCCGAACACTCTCGGCTTGTTCGAGAAGGAGATAGGGGAGATCGCGGCCCTCGTCCACGAGTGCGGAGGACTGCTCTATTATGATGGAGCCAACATGAACCCGCTTATCGGTATGGTGCGCCCTGGCGATATGGGATTCGATATCCTTCACTTGAATCTCAACAAGTCGTTCTCCACTCCTCACGGTGGTGGAGGCCCTGGTTCCGGCCCGGTTGGAGTCTGCGAGAAACTGCTGCCATATCTGCCTGTCCCCAAGGTCGTCAAGAAAGAAGACGGTTCCTTCGATGTCGTGTGTGATTCCGAGAAGGCCGCCGGTCAGGTATCTGGTTTCCTGGGCAACTTCGGTGTCATCCTCAGGGGATATGCCTATATCCTTATGCTAGGCAAGCAGAATGTCAAACTGGTCGGCAAGTACGCTACCCTTGGAGCCAACTACATCAAGGAGAGCCTCAAGGATTGCTACAAGCTTCCTATCCCTTCGGTCTGCAAACATGAGTTCGTGTTCGACGGACTTATCAATGACGGGTCGAGGAAAGGCACTGGTGACGAGAGGGAAGGAGCCACTACTTTGGATGTGGCCAAGAGACTGTTGGACTTCGGTTTCCATGCTCCGACTATCTACTTCCCGCTGCTCTTCCATCAGGCTATAATGATAGAACCAACAGAGACTGAGTCAGTCGAGACGCTGGACGCTTTCATCGAGGTCATGAGGAAGATCGCCGCTGAGGCCGCGGAGGATCCGGCTATCCTGAAAGCCGCTCCTCACAACGCTCCGATCACTCGTCCGGACGAGACGACCGCCGCAAGGCAGCCGGTTCTCAAGTTCCAGGATGAGGCTTAATGTGATAAAAGAATCCGGCCGGGAACCGGCCGGATTCTTTTTTCTTTAAAAATTTTGCGGATTCAAGGAATGTTTATATATTTGCAGTCCGAAACGGGGTATTAGCTCAGTTGGTAGAGCGTTTGAATGGCATTCAAAAGGTCAGGAGTTCGATTCTCCTATGCTCCACAAAAATCCCTCTCAGAGTAGTCTGAGGGGGATTTTTCGTATATTGTATCCCAAAACGATAATCAATTGATACGCAGAGCGTTAGATGTCGGTCTTTGTCCTAAAACGGACAAAGACCGACATCTAAACCATTGCAAAAGAACCAGTTACGCTATTTAAAGGAAATGCCGATCACTCCCCCGTCACCACCTCCACATCCTCATAACCCATCCGGTCCCCGTCGGCCAGGCGGTCGGCGTCGAATTTGAGCATGCGGACTTTCGCGGGCGGGAAGGTGAGGGTCTGCCAGATGGGGTTGTTGACGATGTTGGAGAATTCACCGGAGGCGAGTTGGGTCCAGTCCCGCCAGTCGGTGGAACCCCAGAGGGTGTAATGGGTGATGGTCCCGGGGCTGCCGTCCTGCGGAGGGAGATAGCGGAAGCCGGTCACGGTCTGCTGCGTATCCCAGTCCATAAGCATCTGCGTAGGGCTGCTGAAAAAGATGTGGAGGGCAGAGGATTTCTTCTCGCCGCTGTCGGGGATGTCTGCCGTCAGTTCGGGAGCCAGGTACAGGCCGATCTTCTTGATGACCGGTCGGGCCTTTGCGTCGGTTACGGTGAAGCGCAGTTTCGTCGCGGTGACCGTCGGGAAGCAGATGATGCGGCGATGGCCGATGGTCGTCAGGCCGTCGCCTTGCTCCGCCAGTTCATCCGTGAGCGGTTGCCAGGTTCCATTGACAAAGGCTTCCAGCGAGAACTTCTTCACGCGCTGGCCCAGGGCGATGTCTTCCTCGGCCAGGAAACGGTTGAAGGAGACGGGGCGCTTGAACACCAGCGTCGTCACCGTGTCTTTCCGGACGACCCGGGCCTTGTCCGCCAGGTTATCCCGGAAAACCTCGTCGATCATCTTCTTGAAAGCGATACCCCGCAGGCTGTCGGTGGGGTGGATGCGTCCGTTGGGAGCGACGGGGAAATTCAGCAGCAGCGTGGAGTTCCGGCCCACCGACTTGTAGTACGTGTCCATCAGTTTCGACAGGCTCTTCACGTGCGCGTTTTCCGTCTCATGATAGAACCAGCCCGGACGGATGCTGGTATTCGTCTCGCCGGGACACCAGACGTCGCCGTCCTCCACGCCGTAGTGCAGCATTGGATAGGATGTATCGCCGGTGGCGGGCATCAGACTCCAGTTGGTCTCCCCCACATTTCCGGCCTCGGTGCCCACCCAGCGCAGGTCGCCTCGGTCGCCGCCATCGTTCCAGATCACGGCGTTTGGCTGCAGTTCGCGAATCATCCGGAAGGTCTCCGCCCAGCCGTAATAGGTCTTCCCGTCGATGCGGCGCGTCTCGTTCGCCCCGCCATACCAGCCGTCACCGCCGTTGGCCCCGTCGAACCAGACTTCGAAAATGTCACCGTAGTCGGTCAACAGCTCCCGCAGCTGATTGCGGAAATAGGTCACATACTCCGGACGGCCGTACTCTGCGTGATTGCGGTCCCACGGCGACAGATAGACGGCGAACTTGAGCCCTTCCTCGCGGCAGGCATCGGCCAGTTCACGCACCACATCGCCTTTTCCATCCTTCCAGGGCGCGTTCTTCACGCTGTACTCGGTATAGGCCGACGGCCACATGCAGAAGCCGCAATGGTGTTTGGCGGTAAAGATAATGCCCTTCATACCCGCCTGCTTGCAGACGCGTGCCCATTGGCGGCAGTCAAGGTCGGAGGGATTGAACAGGGCCGGATCCTCATCGCCGAAACCCCATTCCTGGTCCGTGTACGTGTTCAATGAGTAATGGATGAACGCATACATCTCCATGTCCTGCCACCGCAGCTGGTCCTCGCTGGGTACCGGGCCGAACGGTTCGATGCGCGCATGACAACCGGCCAGCAGCAGGGCGGCCAGGACCAGGACAGAGAGTTTCTTCATAACGGAGGGCGCTATTGCTTCGGTTCGATGACGCGGTAATGACCGCTGAGGTGCATGAAGGCGAAAAGCCGGAGGATGCCGTCGTAGTAGGCGTCGAAATAACCGTCCTCATAGGGCTCGTTCTTGCTGTCCCAAAGGCGTTGTGCGAACTCGCGGGCGATGGGATGGTCCGCAGCCAGCGTCGCGGCGGCGAGGGTGGAAACCAGGCCCACGGAGTGCCGGGTGCCCGTTCCGCGGAATTCGCCCTGACCGGCCGGCATCGCGAAATCGACCTCGGTACCGTCCACGTTATACTGGTCGGCAAAGGAATCTATCCCCTTGGAATAGAAGAAGTTCTGGATGGTATTGGCGTAGTTCGTCTGCCACTCGCGGTCGGCGCAGGCCCAGGAGTAGTCGAGGGCGATGTTCATGGGCACACGCCAGGAGTCGAAACGGAAGGCAGGCTTCATCCGGCGGCCGAAGAAAGCGGGCGACTCGATGAAGGAACCGTCGAAATTGTTGGTGTCGGGATTCAGGCCGGTCTCCGGATTGATACTCTTGTGCAGGTATTCCCGGCTGGCCTTGGCGCATTCGCGGTAAAAATCGGCCCGGCCGTCCTGCGCCCAGCGGGCCCACACTTCATAGAAGGCAGGCAGGTGATAGGACGGGTCGGTATAGCCGACACCCCGGCCGTCTGGTGTGAAGATAATCAGGTGGTTCTCCTTGTCGATAAACGGCTTGATCCCTTCGGAACCGTCCTTTTCCCAGGATGAGTTCAGGATGAACTGCGCCTCGGCGAGGTAGTTGATATCCCCGTCATTGCCCCAGCGGTTGGATGCGAAAATGAGCGAGGTGATGAAGTACAGTTCGCCGTCGGAAGCCGGACCAGCCCCCCGGATGGTGCCGTCCGGGCTCAGGCTCCAGGCGAAGTACCCCTTCATAGGCCCGTCCTGATACTGCATGTATTTCTTGGCCCAGCGGAACAGGCGGTCGAACTCGTCCTTCTTGTCCAGTTGAACGGCAATCATCATCCCGTAGGACATTCCTTCGGTACGGGCGTCGAAATTCTTGACGTCAGACATGTATCCCATGTCGTCCCCGACCTGGAAATACACCTTGTCGGGTCCGTAGAAAACCTCCTGGAAAATGCTTTCGAGCCGGGCGTCGATCTCCGGCTGCGAATAGCCCATCTCGGCGAACACGCTGCGATACTTGTGCGTCTCGAACCCGCCCTGGGTCCAGGGCTTCAACGGATTCTGCGCCTGCACGGTCCCCGCCAGGCAAAGGCCTGCGGCCACGGCGGACAAAACGGTCCGCCCGAAAAGTGATGATGACATAAATACTGGTTTCTGGTTACAGAAACAAATATAGTGATTTTTACAAGAATAGTCCGGCTTTACGATGCAGTTCTCCCAAACCTGCCGGACAAACGCCCTATCACAAGAAACGGAAAGTTTACCCCTGATGCCGACGGATCGCCTCCATGTAGAACTCCTTCCGCTGTTCCTGGGTGAGGCGGTAACGGGCCAGGCGGGACGAAGCGGAGAGGCCGTCGTCGAGATTGCAGACGAAGAGGTCGTCGATGTCGGCGATATAGAGACGGTTATAACGGAGTTCCTGGTATTTCTGCAGGCTGATGGTGTAATTCATCGCCTTGACGGCATCGGTTTCCCCCAGGTTGTCCTTGCTGAAGACGAACAGGCCCATGCGGTTCCAGCGCCCATAGAAGCCGTTGCCGACCTTGGACACCTTGCTTTCCAGGATACGGCGCATGGGAAGGGCCATCCGCCAATAGGGTAATTCCTTGACACCGACGTACTTGCCCGTTTTGAGGCCGAAGGAATAGCCGCTCTCGAGAATCCGGTCGACATCGTCATCCGAGACGGACCTCGTAATGCCGGCGATGTCCTGCAGGAGCGACAGGCCGGCGGTCTTGCTCTCTTCCATCGCGCGGGTGACCTCAATGCCGATCTCATGGCTGCCGGGCGACTGCAGGTCGGGACGGTCCAGGTTCACAAGCGATTCGAAATCGCTGCCCAGGACCGAGGCAAGCACGATCTGCGCATACTTTTCGAAGAAGCAGGTGTCGTATTTTGTTTCATTGCCGGCCATACAGTACAAATATAGTCCTTTTCCAGGAGTATTCCATTGGTCTTGTGCAAGAAAATGCGTACATTAGCAGAAATGTAGAATCTTTCACCATGAAAACGTTCCGACTGATGTCCCTGATTTCCCTGCTGGGCCTGTTCGCCTGTGGAAACGGCTATAAGAGCCTGAGTGTAAACGAGTTTGAAAACACTGTCGACCAAGGTGGCATTACCCTTGTCGATGTCCGCACGGCAGATGAATATGCGGAAGGCCACCTGCCCGGGGCCGTGAACTGCGACTGCCAGGCCGAAGACTTCCTGGCCCAGGCGGAGGCCGCGTTCCCGAAGGAGACGCCCCTCGCCGTGTACTGCCGCAGCGGCAAACGCAGCGCCGAAGCGGCCGCCCGGCTCGCCAAGGCCGGCTATACCGTCTGCGACCTCGCGGGCGGCATCCTCGCCTGGGCCGACGCCGGCAAGCGCGTCACCCGCTATGAAGTGGAAACTTTCCGCACGGCGAGCGGCAAAAAGGTCGCCATTACCCTGATCAAGCACGGCTCGCTGGAGATCTGCTATGACGGCCTTTCCCTCCAGTTCGACCCGGTCTCCGGCCTGGGCAAACCCACGGACTACGCCGCCGAATTCCCGAAGGCCGACTTCATTTTCGTCACCCATGAACATGGCGACCACTATGACCCGACAGCCCTCGACGCCCTCCAGGGCGAGCAAACGCAGCTTATCACCAACGCCCGATGCGCGGAAATGCGCGGCGCCGGCGAAGTGATGGCCAACGGTGACACCCGCACAATCCGTGACGACATCCGCGTTGACGCGGTCCCCGCCTACAACTACACGGAAGGCCATGAGAATTTCCATCCGAAAGGCCGGGACAACGGTTTCGTCCTCACGATCGACGGCCTCCGCATCTATGTCGCCGGGGATACCGAAGACATTCCGGAGATGGCGGACATCAAGGACATCGACGTCGCTTTCCTGCCTGTGAACCAGCCTTATACGATGACGGTGGACCAGTGCGTCGCGGCCGCGAAAGTCCTGCAGCCGAAAGTCCTGATTCCCTACCACTTCTCCAGGACGGACCTGTCCGCGCTTCCGGAACAACTCCCGGGAATCAAGGTCCTTCTCCGGCAGATGCAGTAATGGACGGTAACAGCGGATTCTGAGCCGTTTTCTTGGCGATTCCGGCTCGATTCGTTACATTTGCAAGTTGATAAAGCATTTTTGTTATGGCAAAGACAGCAGGTAAAATCATCGCCTGGGTCATCGTCCTCCTTCTGCTGGTGGGCGCCGGCTTCGGGTATTACAAGTTCCTGTGGGTGTTCAGCGACGGCACCAAGACCGGCGAACTGAATTCCCTGACCTACACCGGTTATATCTGGAAGACCTACGAGGGCGAAATGATCCTCTCCGGCTATGGCAGCAAGAGTTCCGCCGGCGGATCCGTCCAGTCCAAGATCTTCAAGTTCTCCGTGGATGACAACGCCGTCGCCGAGGAGCTCCAGCAGCTCACCGGCCAGCGCGTGACCGTCCACTTCAAGGAGTATAAGGGCGCCCTCCCCTGGCGCGGCTACGAGCGCGCCATCGTGGACCGCATCGAGAATGCCGAACCCGTCGTCTCGGAACCGTCCAACCGGCTTCCGTATGACGCATCCGCAGAACAGGTTTTCCTATGAAAAAGTATCTGATCCTTCTGGGCGCCACCCTTGTGGGCGGCGTTCTTTTTGCCCAGCCGCGCACCATCGGCGTCCACCCCGCCCATGACGGAAAGCTCCTGACCATGGAAGACGCCGTGGCCAGCCGCGCCGTATCGCCGGAAAACCGCTATTATTCCTGGGTCAACGACAACGAATACCGTTTCCTGAACGACCGCACCTGGGAGTCCGTCCGCCTGGACGAGAGCGTGGAACTGCCGCAGGAAGCGGGCTGGACCGCCTTCAACGTAGGTAACAGCCTGTATATTACCGATTACAAGGACACCGTCGCCGTCGCCGTTTCCAATGACCGCGAGATCGTGTACGGCCAATCCGTTAGCCGGAACGAATTCGGCATCAACGGCGGCATCTTCTGGGCCCCTTCGGGCCGGAAACTGGCTTTCTACCGCAAGGACGAGTCCCGTGTGACGGACTTTCCGCTCCTGAACATCCGCACCCGTACGGGCGAGCTGGAGCTGATCAAATACCCGATGAACGGGATGGATTCGGAAATCGTTTCCCTGGGCATTTATGACCTGGACAAGGGCAGCACCGTGTACCTGAACGTGCCGGAATTCACCCCGGAGCGCTTCCTCACGAACATCAGCTGGTCTCCGGACGACAAGTCCGTCTATGTGCAGGTCCTGGACCGCACCCAGCACCACATGAAACTGAACCAGTACAGCGCCGCCACGGGCCAGTTCGTCCGCACGCTCCTGACCGAGGACGACGACCGCTGGGTGGAGCCATTGGACCCGGTGTGGTTCCTCAAGGGCCGCAAGGACCTGATGATCTACCGCACGGATCTCCGCGACGGCTACCGGAACCTGTATCTGCTTGATACGCTGGGAAATATCCGCCGGCTGACTCCTGTTGACGCCGATGTCGAATACATCGGCAACGACGGTGTGAATGTGTTCTACACTTCGGCCGAAGTCTCCCCCATCGAGAACCACCTGTATAAGGTAAGCGTCAAGGCTCCGGCGAAGAACGCCCTTGCGAAGGCGAAGTTTGGCAAGCCGGTGGCCCTCACCCCGGAACGCGGCTGGCACAATGTGTCCATGAACCCGTCCTGCACCTGGTTCTTCGACCGGTACGCGAACCTGGACACCCCGGGCATCACCCTGCTGCGGAGCACCGACGGCAAGCAGACGCAGAAGCTCTTCGAAGCACCTGATCCGCTCAAGGACTACGCCACCTGCGCCGTCGAACTGGGCACCGTCCCGAGCGCGGACGGCCGGTTCGACAATTACTACCGCCTGTACTATCCGAAGGATTTCGATCCCTCGAAGAAGTATCCCGTGATCGTCTACGTATACGGAGGACCGCACTCCCAGATGGTCCAGGACGGCTGGCTGGGCGGCGTACGGATGTGGGAGATGCTCATGGCCCAGAGGGGCTACCTGGTGTATGTCCAGGACAACCGCGGCACCTCCAACCGCGGCGCGGAATTCGAACGCGCCATCAACCGCCAGTGCGGCCAGGCCGAAATGGCCGACCAGATGGTGGGCATCCGCCGGCTGATGGACCTTCCTTACGTGGACAGTTCCCGTATCGGCGTCCATGGCTGGAGCTACGGCGGCTTCATGACCATCAGCCTGATCACCAACTACCCTGACGTGTTCAAAGTGGCCGTCGCCGGAGGTCCGGTCATCGACTGGAAATGGTACGAAATAATGTACGGCGAACGCTACATGGACACGGAAGCGACGAATCCTGAGGGATTTGCGAAGACATCCCTGATCAACAAGGCGAAGGACCTCAAAGGTAAGCTGCTCATCTGTCAGGGTGCCGTGGACAACACCGTCGTCTGGGAGCACTCGCTCAGTTTCATCGAAGAATGCATCCGGAACAACGTCCAGGTGGACTACTTCCCCTATCCGACGGACCAGCACAATGTGATGGGCCGCCGCCGGATCCACCTGATGGACAAGGTGACGATGTATTTCGAGGACTATCTGTAGGTCTCGAAACGGACGTTTTTCAGCTGAAGCATCCTGGCGTCATCGACCTGGGATGCTTCTTCCGTATAGAAGAAGAGGCAGTCTTCCAGCGTGATGTCATGGATCATCCGCAAGGTGCCGGAAGCCTTGACGCCGATGCGCGCGTCGCGACAGGTCACGCGGGCGATGTGGATGTCCTGGAAATCGGGCATGAAGTTCTCCGTCTCGGCGGCGACGGCGTCATCCCGCCCGACGGGACGGTCCGCATAGGAAGTCTCGAAGACCACCGCCTCACCCTGGATGTCGGACATGTAGATATCTGAAATCCAAATGTTTTCAGTCTTTCCTCCCCGCTCGGGCGCGGACTTGAACCGCAGGCCGGTGTCCGTTCCGGAAAAGGTGTTGTTCCGTACGACGATATTGACCATGCCACCGGAGAATTCAGAGCCGATGACAAAGCCGCCATGGGCATGGAACACGGTATTGTCCTCGATGAGGATGTTATCACAGGGGCCGTTCTTGAGGGCTTCCAGCCCTGCTCCGCCCTTCATGCAGATTCCGTCGTCGCCCACATCCACGGTGTTCCGGACGATCAGCACGTTCTTGCACTGGCCGATGTCGATACCGTCGCCGTTCTGTGCATTCCAGGGGCACCGGACCGTGACACCGTCGATGACCACATCCTTGCAACGCTGCGGCACCAGATGGAATTTCGGTGAATTCTGAAGGGTGACATCCTGGATGAGGACGCGCTCACAGTCCGTGAAACGGACGAGGTGCGTACGGATCTTCTCTTGGGCCTCATAGGTATCAGCAATGTTTTCGAAGGCCTTGAGATTGAAAGGGTACCAGAGGTCGCCCTTCTCCGTGACGGTACCTCCCATGCGCTTGTAGGCGTTCCATTCCGTATCACTTACCTTGGAGCGCTTTACGCCGCGCCACCATTCGCCGTTTCCGTCGATGATGCCCTCGCCCGTGATACTGATATCCGTCCGCTTGCTGGCCGTGATGCCCGGCACCGCTTTCCCGTCCTTCAGGTGCGCAGCCCGGTCGGGCGTGAGCAGGATCATCGCATTCCGCTCCAGGTGCAGGTCGATATGGTCCTTCAGGGAAATGGGCCCGGTGAGCCACACACCGGCCGGAACGACGAGATGTCCGCCCCCCTGCTTCGCCAAGGCGGAGATGGCCTTACCGAAGGCGGCCGTGTTGTCGGTCATGCCGTCGCCTACAGCCCCGAACTCAGTCAGGTTCACCGCATTATCCGGAATCGACGGCAACTGGGGCTCAGCCATCTTCCCGGCCACGGCTGCCGGCAGGTTACGATAATAAGTTCCGTAGGGGCCGGCCCAGGCGGTAAACGCAGCCACGAGAGACAGGATGGAAACAATGATTCTTCTTTTGCGCATGCCGCAAATATACGGAGAAACCGCGATAATCCAACGAAAAACCGTATCTTCGCAGCCTGATTCAAAAGCATCGGTCCCATGACGAGATTCAAAGCCGCACTTTTCGACCTGGACGGGGTTATTTTCGATACGGAGCCTCAATATACCCGCTTCTGGAAAGGCGAGTTCCTCCGGTATTACCCCGACCGGACGGGTTTGGAGCATGCGATCAAAGGAGAGACGCTGGTCCAGACCTTTGACCATTGGTTCAGCGGTCCGCTCGAAGCGGAGCGCGAGAGCGTAAGGACACGCCTATACGCCTTCGAGGCCAGCATGGATTTTCCCTATGTGAAAGGAACGGCCGACTTCATCGAGGCCCTCCGGGCGCAGGGCATCCGAACGGCGGTGGTCACGAGCAGCAACCAGCCCAAGATGCAGAATGTTTTCCGGACCCATCCGGAATTCACCGCCCTCTTCGACCGGATCGTCACTTCGGAAGACATCACCCACAGCAAGCCAGCCCCGGACTGCTACCTGAAGGCCGCCGAACTGTTGGGCGTCGACCCGGCCGAGTGCCTTGCCTTCGAAGACAGCTTCAACGGTTTGCGTTCCGCCATGGACGCCGGCACGACGGTCGTCGCCGTGACGACCGCGCATCCGGCCGCCGAACTCGTGGACCTGTCCCATTTCCAGATTCCGGACTTTACGGACGCCCTAAGCATCCTCGGGCTTTAGTTATTCTGCCCGTCCCTGCAGATAGGCTTTGAAGAAGCGTCCCTGCGTGGTGGGCGTGAAATCCCAGTCGCTGAACAGCATCGGGGCCCAGTGGGGATCGAAGCACCACACGGTGAAAGAGATACCCTTCTGTTCGAAATACTTCGTGATGTGCTCCCCATACACGTCCGTGGACATGACCGGGATATGGGCGCCCGGCTCGTCTTCAAGGCAGAAGCCGATCTCCGTGCAGATGACGGGATACGTATCGGCCACGAATCCGAAATCCTTCTCCCACTGAGGCTCCCACGGCTCGGAACGCTTCATGGGATAAGGGTGGGAAACATAAGCGACATTGGGACGGTCGATAGGCGCTTCAGCCACCGGCGTCAGGTCATAGGCCCAGTTGAAACCGGCGCACAGGCACACGGCGTTGGGATTATGGACTCGGACCGTGTCAATGATCTGCTCCTGCAGTTCCTTCCATTCTTCCCAGGTGCACTCCCCTGTGCCAGTTACCGTGGGCTCGTTGAAAAGCTCGTACAGCGCCACCGTGGGCTCATCCTTATAGCGCTCCGCGACGGTGCGCCAGAACTTGAAGGTCTCCGCCTTCGTGGTGTTGTACATGGGCGAGGTATACTTCTCTTCCTTGAGATTGCCGATGGAGTGCCAGTCCATGATGACGTACATTCCATGTTGTTTGGCCCATGCGACACCCTGGTCCATGGCCTTGAAAGCCTCCTCCCACCCCATGGCATTCAAGTTCGTGGGATGCACGGCGAAACGGACGACATTCGCACCCCAATCGGCGGCCTCGGCGAAATATCGCTCATTCCACTGCCCATCCCGAACCAGCTTCACCGGATCTGAAAAACACAGCCCGCGGAACACCAGTTCGTGCCCCTGCGGGTCGACAAACCTGTTCCCATCCACTTTCACCCAGCCTTCCCGGGCCGAGCACGCCACAGTCACCACAACTGCCACCATCATTGAAAGGATGCCTTTTCTCATAGTATCTTGCTTGTTGATTTCTCCGAAATCCAAAGATAAACAAATATATCTCCACCACCAAACTGCCACACGACACCCGAGACGTAAATCTGTATGATTCCTGCCGCGTTGGTTTGTTAAAATTCTTTCAAAAAACCGAGCGCGGCTCTTGTGCGATTAAAAAAAAGTTCCTACCTTTGCAATCCCCAAATGAATGAGGGCTTAGCTCAGTTGGTTTAGAGCGCTTGCTTGACAGGCAAGAGGTCGGCAGTTCAAATCTGCCAGTCCTCACCACCCGAAAGAGACACCTACAGCGATGCAGGTGTCTCTTATTTTATAGATATGTCCCTCGATGCATATATGCCGACCTCACGCGCTTTTTCCCCCTTAAGAACAGGGAAAAGCACACTGATGCACCCTATAGGCCCTCCAGAACCGTTGGGCGTGCGCTTGGTTTTGAAGTGGGAAGGTCGCATCGGTCGGCGGAGGGGCGCCGGCTCCATGCGGATTTCAGCGGGCTCGCACAGGGTCGGGAAGGCGCTTGACGGCGAACTCGCTCAGTTAGTCCGGCAAGCCGGTCTAACTAGCGCTCAGACAGACGCCGTCATCCCTGCCGGGCACACGGCTTCCCTCGCGGCTCGCGTTCGCTGAAACCCGAATTCCGCCGTCACCCCTCCGCCGACCGACCTACACCCTTTTCATCGTCGATATCCAGAAGTAGGCCAATGCCAAACCTTCGTGCTTTCAGTCGAAAATATGTGTAAAACAGGCATTTCTGCACATATTTAGACCAAATAAACGAAAAAATGTGTATAACAGCCCGTTTTACACATTTATGGACTCGGGAGTTTCCGAGGCAAGTCACGAATGCCGTAAGGGAAACGGAAGCAGGCCCCGCAGAAAGAAGACTCGATAAAAAAAGCGTCCGGCTACTCAGCCAGACGCTCCTTCGCATATTCCAGGGTCAGTTTGAATGTCTTCTTTTTCGACGACGGCGCTTCGAACATGGCGTCGTTCATCAGTTCCTCGCAGATGCTTCGGAGACCGCGGGCGCCAAGTTTACGCTTGAGGGAGGTGTCCACGATGAGGTCCAGCACTTCGGGCTCGATCTCCAGTTTCATTCCGTCCATTTCGAAGAGTTTCTCGTACTGGCGGACGATGGCGTTCTTGGGCTCGGTAAGGATGCGGCGGAGGGAGTCGCGGTCCAGCTGGTCCAGATAGGTCACGACCGGAAGACGGCCGACGATTTCAGGGATGAGACCATAGGCGCGGAGGTCCTGCGCATCGACATACTGCAGGAGGTTGTCCTTGTCCACGCGCTGCTTCTCCTCGGCACCGAAGCCGATGATTTGCGTGTTCTTGCGCAGGGCGATATGCCGCTCGATGCCTTCGAAGGCACCGCCACAGATAAACAGGATGTTCTGCGTGTTCACGTGGATGAACTCCTGTTCAGGATGCTTGCGGCCGCCCTTGGGCGGAACATTCACAACATTGCCTTCCAGCAGCTTGAGCATGGCCTGCTGCACGCCTTCGCCCGATACATCGCGGGTGATGGACGGGTTGTCGGACTTACGGGCGATCTTGTCGATTTCATCGATGAAAACGATGCCCCGCTCGGCCTTCTGCAGGTCGAAATCGGCCTCCTGAAGCAACCGGGTAAGGATGCTTTCCACATCCTCGCCCACATAGCCGGCCTCCGTCAGGACCGTAGCGTCCACGATGGTGAAAGGCACGTCCAACCGTTTGGCGATGGTCTTCGCCAGAAGCGTCTTGCCGGTACCCGTGGGACCGACCAGCAGGATGTTGGATTTCTCCAGTTCCACCCCGTCGTCCGGCTTGCCGATCAGGTTGTGGCTGATGCGCTTGTAGTGATTGTACACGGCCACGGCAAGGACGACCTTCGCCCGGTCCTGGCCGATGACATACTGGTCCAGGTAGGCCTTGATATCCTTCGGCTTCGGTGCCTTGTCCATCGAACCGACCGACGTGTTCCCCTTCGCAGGCGTACGGTGCTCCATCTCGGCCACGTACTCCGCAGCCAGTTTCGCGCAGTCCGAGCAGATGTATCCGTCGATGCCCTGAAGCATGAACGGGACTTCCGCGTCGGACCGGCCGCAGAGGACGCAGTGCGAATGGGAGGACGGATTCTTCTTGGCCATTACCGGGTCTTCTTGACGAGAATCTCGTCCACCATGCCGTACGCCTTCGCCTCTTCGGCGGTCATCCAGAAGTCGCGGTCACCGTCGGCGGCGACGCGCTCCAGCTTCTGGCCGGAATGTTCGGCAATGATACGGAAGAGTTCCGTACGGGTCTTCTCAATCTCGCGGGCGGCGATAAGGATATCACTGGCCTGGCCCTGCGCACCGCCGAGCGGCTGATGAATCAGGACACGGGAATGCGGGAGGGCCGCTCGCTTTCCCTTGGCGCCGGCGCACAGGAGGACTGAGCCCATGGAAGCGGCCATACCGGTACAGACCGTCGCCACGTCGGGCTGCACGATCTGCATCGTATCATAGATAGCCAGGCCGGAGGACACCTGACCGCCCGGGGTATTCAGATACAGGGTGATGTCCGCATGGGAGTCGTTGGACGCCAGGAAGAGGAGCTGGGCCATTACAATGTTGGCCACGTCGTCGTCGATGGGAACGCCCAGGAAGATGATGCGGTCCATCATCAGGCGGCTGAACACGTCCATCTGGGCGACGTTCAGCTTGCGCTCTTCGGTGATGGTCGGGTTGATATATGCGTCGAGGGCGGACGCATAGCGGGACAGGGTGGCGGAGCCGATGCCCTGGCCTTTCACGGCAAATTTCTCGAATTCGTTCATGTCAATCAAAGCTGGTATCACCTAAGAATACGGAAAACGTCCCCGTTTATTTCAAGGCGCGGAACTTATCCTCGGAAATCTTCTTGGTCTGGACAGCGACTTTCTCGCGGACGGCGGCGATGGTCTTGTTGTCCTCCACCTGCTCCTCGAGCCGGCGCATCTGGTTCTCATCCTCCAGGACATTGCGGGCGGAACTCTTGATCAGGTCCTGCGGGACATTGCCCATGCCGTACATCGCATACTGGTAGGCGACATAGCTCTCGGCGGCCTCCTGGAGGTCCTTCTGTTCGACCTTCAGGCCGAGTTTCTGCATGATGTAGCCGCGGGTGAGCTGCCACTTGAAGTCCTGGACGAAGCCCGGGAATTCCTTCTCGACCTCTTCGGCGGTGTACTTGCCGTCATTGGCATAGACAAGCCAGCGCTTCAGGAAGGCTTCCGGAAGCTCGATGGCGGCCTTGTCCACGAAATACTTGCGGACATCGTTGCCGAAGCGGTAATTGGCCTCCTGGGTGTGGTTCGCACGGATGCGCTCCACCACCTTTTCCATGAACTGTTCCTCGCTGGTCACGGTGCCCTCGCCGAACATGTTGTTCCAGGTCTCCTGGTTGGACTCGGCTGCCTTGAAAGTCTTCACGTTGACAACGGTGAAGGTGAACATCGGATCGAGTTCCGCGAGTTTCGCCTTGTCCACCTTGAGCATGGAAGCGCGGTCGGTCTCGTTCTCGAAGGCCTCGTTCACGTTGACGGTGATCTTCTCGCCGGCCTTCTTGCCGACGAACATCGGACGGGCAATCTCGGCGACGTTGGCGACGGACACATACACGCCCTCGACGCTGTGGCTCTCATTGGCGATGTCGGCGATGATGTAATCGTTCTCGCCGGCGGTCTCACCTTCCTGGAGGGAACCGTACTGCTGGAGCATCTGGGCCTTCATGGCCTTCTTGGCGTCCTCGGTGATGTTGATCTCATAGTAAGGGATCTTGTCGCTCTCGCCCACCTCGAAAGTGAGTTCCGGCGTCTGGGCGATGTCGAACTTGAAGGTGAAGTCGTTGCCCGCCTTCCACTCCAGCTGCGGCTGGTCCTCGGACGGAAGCGGCTCGCCGACGACGCGGATCTTCTCGTCGCGGATGAAAGCGTCCAGCTGGTCGGAGACAAGCCGGTTGACCGCCTCGTAAAGGGACTGGTCGCCATACAGGCGCTGGATGAGGGACATCGGGGCCATTCCCTTGCGGAAACCCTTGATGTCGGCGCGGCGGCGGTATTCGTTGAGTCTCTTCTTCAGGGCGTCGGCATAGTCGGCGGCGGCGATTTCGATGTTCACCTGATAGTTCAGGGCATCGGACTGGGTCTTGGTAATGTTCATTGTATCGTTTTGTTTTGTTTTTCAAAAAGGGCCGCAAATTTAGCAAAAAAACGGCAAAGCAGCAACGGCTACTCCCCTTCCCGCTGCGTATATTCGATCCGCTCGTGGTAAAGCTGCCGCAAATAGGTCTTCAGCGTGGCTTTCACGATGTTCATTTCGCGGATCGTGATCTCGGCTTCGGCGAACTGGCCGGACTTCTCCTTGGCGGACACCATGTCTTCGACGAACTTGTCGAACGAGGCGGCCGTGTACTCCTTCAGGGTGCGGGAAGCGGCCTCCACGGAGTCGCAGATCATCAGGATGACCTCTTCCTTGGTCCGGGGTTTCCGGCCCTTGTAGTAGAAATCTTCGACATCGTTCGGGTCGCCACCCTCGTTCAGGTACTGGTTGTAGAACGAAGCCGTGAAAGAGGTGCCATGGTGCGTCAGGATGAAATCGGAAACCTCGGTAGGAAGTTTGTTCTCCCGGGCGATTTCCAGGCCGTCCTGGACATGGGCGATGATGTCGCGGGCGCTTTCACGGGGGTTCTTCCCGTCATGATAATTGGGACTTCCGGGCGTCCTGCTGCTGTTTTCGATGAAACAGAGCGGATTCCGCATCTTGCCCAGGTCGTGGTAGAGCGCGGCGGCACGCAGGAGCGGCACGTTGGCATGGACCGAATGGCCGGCCTCATCCGCCATGTTCATGACCTGCAGGCTGTGCTGGAAAGTGCCCGGCGCCTTGGCGTTCAACTCCCGGAGGAGCTTGCGGTTGGTGTCGGCCAGGTCCACCAGGCGGGTCGTGGAGACCAGGTTGAAGACGCCCTCGAAGAGATAGACGACCGGATACAGGGCCACCGTCAGCATCGACCCGATGAACAGGAACAGAACATTGACCCACAACAGGCTCCGGCCGGCGTCGATCAGACGGAAGCCGAAGAAAACCAGCAGCTCCACGCCGAAGATGACCAGGGCGTTGACGAACTGGCGCCAGCCGCGGTTGAAGTACTTGAAGGTGTTGATGGACACGATGCCGGCGCAAAGGAAAATGGAGAACAGCTCCACGCCGTTTCCGGAGAAGATAAGCAGCGGCAGCAGCGAGACCATATACACCGGCAGCACCACCCGTTTCGGGAAGAAGGCCTGCAAGTAGAGGACGACGATGGTGAACGGCATCAGATACGCCATGGACGGCGCGATCCGTTCCACCAGGAAGGCGACGACCGACGTCAAGGCGAAGACCGTCAGCAGATAATAATACCGTCCGGGTTTCCGGAAGATGTCCCGGTCGGTGAAATAAATGCAGAAATACAGGATGACCAGCAGGGCCAGGGCGATGAGGATGTCTCCCAGGATCAGGAGGATGCGAGGGCCCTCATAACCGAACACCTTGTTGTATTCCGCCTTGTAGGAGTCCAGAATCTGGGCGATTTCCGGCGTGACGATCTCGCCCTTGGAGACGATCTTCTGCTCGGCGCTCACGTAACCGGAGGTCGGCGACACGTAGGCGGCGGATTCCGCATGGCTGAGCTCGGTCATCGACCGGTCGAAGATGAGGTTCGGGACGATGAGGTCATATACGCCGGAACGCTTGAACAGGGAGTCCAGGTTAATGTCGGGATAGGAACGGGTGACATCGACCAAAAGCTGGTTCTTGGCGTCGGACACCTTGTAAACCTCGCTGCGGGGATATTCGGAAGCCCGCTTGTTCCGCTGGATGTAGATGATTTCCCCGGAGAGTACCCCGTAGCCGCGGTCCAGCCGTTCCTTGGCGTCGGAAATCACGCCCTTGGAGAAGATGTCGGACATCGCGGACGCGACGGCGGGCCGTACACGGGCGTAATGGCCGAGGTCCAGCCCCTGCAGGGACTTGACCGAACTGTTCACGACCTCTTCCGAGAAGCGGTAATACGGAACCGTTCCCCCGTCGGCCCGGTCCAGTTCCTCCATCATCTGCTCCTCCGTCTTGAGGATCGGGAAGTCGAACTGGGAGACCAGCGTCTCATAGGGCCAGGGCGACCCTTTGCGGTAGTCATAATTGAATTTCGCGGTCCTCGGCATGAAAAGCACGAGGACTGCGAAAACAAGGGCCAGCGGCAGGAACCGCCGGGGTATTCTAGGCATCGATGTTCGCATAATGGGCGTTTTCTTCGATGAAGGCGCGGCGCGGCGGGACATCGTCACCCATCAGCATCGAGAAAGTACGCTCCGCTTCCGCGGCGTTCTCGATGGTGATCTGCCGCAGGACACGGCGGGACGGGTCCATCGTCGTCTCCCAGAGCTGGACGTCGGACATTTCACCGAGACCTTTGTAGCGCTGGACGGTCACGCCCTTGTCGGTGCCGCGGCCCAGGCGGGCCGTCGCCTCGTCGCGCTGGGCATCGGTCCAGCAATAGACTTCCTCCTTGCCCTTCTTCACCAGGTAGAGCGGCGGCGTAGCCAGGTACACATAACCGTTCTTGATCAGGTCGAACATATAGCGGAAGAAGAAGGTCAGGATCAGGCAGGCGATGTGGGAACCGTCCACATCGGCATCGGTCATGATGATGACTTTGTGATAGCGGAGCTTGGACAGGTCCATGCGCTTCTCGCCGTTCTCGTCCTCCTGCGCCACGGTGACGCCGAGGGCCGTGTAGATATTGCGGACTTCCTGGCTCTCGAAGGCACGGTCCTGGGCGGCTTTCTCCACGTTCAGGATCTTGCCCCGGAGCGGGAGGATGGCCTGGATGCGGCGGTCGCGGCCCTGCTTGGCCGTTCCGCCTGCGGAGTCCCCCTCGACGAGGAAGAGTTCGCACTTCTCGGGATCGCGGTCGGAGCAGTCGGCGAGTTTGCCGGGCATGCCGACACCGCCCATCGGAGACTTGCGCTGGACCATTTCACGGGCCCGGCGGGCGGCGGCGCGGGCCGTCGCGGCGAGGACGATCTTCTCCACGATGACCTTCGCCTCCTTCGGGTGCTCCTCCAGATACTGGTCCATGGCCGCGGCCGTAGCCTGGGAAACGGCGGAAGTGGCTTCCGGGTTGCCCAATTTGGTCTTCGTCTGGCCCTCGAACTGCGGTTCGGCCACCTTCACGGAGATGACGGCGGTCAGGCCTTCGCGGAAGTCCTCCGGGGAAAGGTCGCCCTTGAACTTCGCCAGGAGGTTGTTCTTCTCGGCGTAGTTCTTCAGGGAACGGGAAAGGCCCATCTTGAAGCCCTGCAGGTGCGTACCGCCCTCGATGGTGTTGATATTGTTCACATAGGAGTAGATCCGCTCGCGGAAGCCCTGGTTGTACTGGAGGGCGATGTCGATGGGGATGACCTTGTCGGAAGCCACGGTGACGGGCTCGGGGATCAGCTTGGGCTCGCCGGCATCCAGATAGTCGATGAACTCGCGGAGACCGTGCTCGCTGTAGAACACGTCGCTGCGGAATACTTTCCGGCCGGTGGCTTTGCGTTCGCCGTCCTCCGCGGTCTCGAACTCATCGACCTTCTCCCGCACGTCCGTCAGGGTGATGCGGATGCCCTTGTTCAGGTAGGACAGTTCCCGAAGCCGGTTCGCCAGGGTGTCGTATTTGTAAACGATGGTCTGGGTGAAGATGGTGGCGTCCGGATGGAAAGTGATGATGGTGCCGGTATCGGCCTCGGAGGTCTCGCCGATCACACGGACATCCCCGAGGGGCTTGCCTTTGGAGAAACGCTGCTCGAAGACCTTGCCCTCGCGGTGGACTTCCGCGACGAGGAGGTCGGACAGGGCGTTCACGCAGGAGACGCCGACACCGTGCAGACCGCCGGAAACCTTGTAGCTGTTCTTGTCAAACTTGCCGCCTGCATGGAGGACCGTAAGGACGACCTCCAGGGCGCTGCGGTGCTCCTTCTCGTGCATGCCGGTCGGGATGCCGCGGCCGTTGTCCTTCACCCGGACGGAATTGTCCTCGAGGATGGTCACTTCGATGTCCGTGCAGAAGCCGGCCATCGCTTCGTCGATACAGTTGTCGACGACTTCATAGACGAGATGGTGGAGACCTCTTTCACCGATGTCTCCGATATACATGGAGGGGCGCTTGCGCACCGCCTCGAGACCTTCCAGGACCTGGATACTGTTGGCTGAATACTGCTCCTCAGCCTGCTTCAATTCCTCGATATCTGCCATAATTCGCACGTTTGCTTATAAACATGCAAATATAGCAATTTTTTCCTAGAAATTCAATACGATTCCGGCCGTAAAATACATGCCCGCCTCGGCCACCAGCGGGGTCCGCTGGACCGCCTGGTTCAGCAGGTTTCCCCCCTTCGCCCAGAAGCCGAAACGATGGGTGAAACGGTATTCGGCGAACAGGCCGAGGTCCACCCAGCCGGGGATGGAGAAATTCTCCAGGACATCCCCGGATTCGTTCGTGAACGTCGCCTTCCGGCCCGTGGACCAGGAGACGTCCAGGCCGGCCTTCAGGCGGCCGCCCCAGTTGTATGCGGGACGGATGAAGCCCGTGATGGCGGCCGGAGCGAATGCGCCGTCACCGGAGATGTTCGTGCGGCGCCAGGCCAGCCGGCCGTCCACGGTGATGGTCTCGGAATTCCAGCCGTAGTCCAGTTCGGCAAAGAAGAGGTTGAAAGCCTTGTCGTACTGCGCAGGCAGCGTCCAGTACGCCTGTCCATCGGGATGATTGACGAAGACCGTTTCCCTGAAACCGTCCACCGGCGCGTGCGCCCAGCGGGCGTAACCGGCCTGGAGGTCATAGCGGAAACGGCTGGCGATGTTGCCCCGGGCGCCGATCATGGCCCGGATCCGCTCCAGGGAATGTCCGAAACTGCCTTCATAGGTGAAGGGTCTCGAGAAGAAGCGGCCGGAGAAGGAATTGAACCGGTTGCCGCCGGTCGCGGAGGTCTGGAGGACCAGCCGGTCATCCACCAGGTGGTAATCCACATAGACATCCGGGAAAACCGTCAGGCCCTTGTGCCGATACGCTTCCTCCCACAGGTTGAAATCATCCGAAAAAACCCGGTAGGAGACCTTTACGCCCAGGCTCAGACGCCAGCGGTCCGCGTTGAACTGGTACTTGGGCGTCGCGGAAAGGATACCGGTATAACCGTTTTTATCCTTCATGTAACGGGCCAGATCCAGATCCAGGTCCACCAGAACGCGGTTGTCGGCATCCAGGACAGGGCCGAAAGTGCCGTCGAAGCTGAAACCGCTCTCGGCGACTTCCCGTTCAATCGTGTACGTATGTGACAGGTCACCGCCCAGATAATGATACCGGAAAGCGGCGTCATACAGGAAATGCGGCTCATCCGTGGGCAGGGAACGCACGCGGCCGTTCACCTCGACGCCACCCATCTTCTGGTAGTGGTACGCATTGTCCGCCATCCGATGACGGAAGCCGATGTCCAGCGTAGCAATGCCGTCGTCCCAGCCGTAGGCGCCATCGACGCCGAGTTTCGTATCGGCCAGGTATCCGCCCTTTTTCTCACCCGTGGTAACGATGGTATGGACTCCGTCCAGGTCCTCTCCCCGGCCGAACTGATGGTAACGGCCGAAATAGGAATGATGCGTGGCGTACACGCCCAGCCGGTATTTCTCCTTCTGGATGGGCGTCCAGACCAGGTCCAGGTCCGGATGCAGGGTGAAACCCGCGCCCGTGCGGAGATAGAACTTCTCCTCCGTCAGGGGTTTCGGGGTGGGTTTGAGCTGAACATAATAGGGTTTGAACTCGTAGGCACCCTGATAGGGCTTCTCGAACACGGAGTAGTCGAAATCCAGGTTGAACCGCGTCACGGAATCCGGCACCGCCATCTTCTGGGCAGGCTTGGCGATGGAGGAAGCTCCGCCCTCATAGGCGTTCGTGACCTCCACGGTCGGGTTCAGATTCTGTCCATAGGCCAGGGCGGTCACCGCCGCCGCAAGGGCCGTCATGAGGATATGCTGTCTCATCTTGATGCCGTTAAAGTTTTCTGAGCCGCAGTTCCACCTGGTCGAGGACCTCGTCGCCGGGGCCGTACGGGGTGTAGCCGGACTTGATGCTTTCGAAGGTGGCTTTCGCCTGGGCCATGTTGCCGTTCTCGGCGAAGGTATCGCCCAGGACGATGAAGGCCTTCGCGAGCCAGTAGTTCTGACCGGCGGCCTTGGCCGAGAAGTCATAGACCTTCTCTTCAATGCCGGCGAATTCAGCGCGGTCGAAGCGGTCCTGGATGATCAGGTAGGCGGCCTCGGCGCCTTCATCGGTAGAAGGATCCTTGGCCAGCTGCTCGAAGATGCCGTAGGCTTCCGCACGGCGGCTCATGCCGAGGAGAGACTTCGCCCGGATGTATTCCGCTTCGCGCTTGAGGTCGTCGGAGGAAGTGCGGCTGGTGCGCACGGTCTGCGCGGCAGCGACGGCGTCCTCAAACTCGCGGGCACGATAAGCGGAGCGCATCATGCCCACGGTCGCAGCGGACTTGTTGTCGTCCAGTTGGGCTACGTCTTTCAGCTTGTCATAAGCGTTGTAGGCCTTTCCGAATCGATCCATCGAGTAGGAGAGATCACCCAGCCGCAGATAGGCGGACTCCAGGAACGAGCCCTTCAGACCGCGGTCGAGGGCGGAAACATAATAGTCCGCCGCCTTCTCCTTGTCGCCGAGCCCCCGGTAGCACTCGCCGAGGTAGAACTCGGCCTCAGCCACCTTGGCGCCTTCCGGATACTTCTCAAGATAGTTCTTGAAAGTGGTTTCCGCCTTGGCGTAGTTGCCGCCGAGGAAGATTTCCTCCGCCGTGCTGAAATAGACATCCTCCTTCTGGGCGTCGGTACGGGATGCCTTGTCACCCAGGCTGTTGACGAAAGCGAGATAGGCGTCGGGTTCCTGACGGGTGCGGTAGATGGATTCGATGGCGAGGAGGGCGTCATCGGCATAGTCGCCGCCCTGCTCCGCCACCTGCTTATAGTACTCGAGAGCCTTGGCATCGTCACCGGCGTTGCGGGCGATCATGCCCAGTTCCAGCAGGGCCTTGGTCGCATAGGAAGGGTCGTCGGTGGCGCTGCGGAGGGTCCGGAAAGTCCGGATGGCATCCTCGTTCTCGCCTACGGAGACATAGGCCCGTCCCAACTCGTACATCGCCTCGGAATAGTACGGGGCGGACGGGGAGGCCTGTTTCACCCGCTCCAGGAACCGGACCTTGCGCGGGGAATCATTGACCAGGCCGCAGGCGACACCGGCCCGGAAATACGGGTAGATATCGTCGGCGTCGGGATAGTCGGCCAGTTTCCGCTCGAAGGCGGCGATGGCGGTCGTATAGTCCTTCTGGAAGAAATAGCAGTCGCCGATGCGGGTCTCGGCGTCGGAGCCGAAGGCATCGTGGCGGCCGCCCAGATAGTTGTTGAACCATCTCAGGGCGGCGGTATAGTCACCTTCCTTGAAGAACGTGTAAGCGATGTTGTACGGAATCAGGTCGCCTTCGCGCTTGCCGTCCAGGGCGGACAGGTTGTACAGGTCCATCAGGGTGCTCCGGGCATCGGCATATTTCTCGTCACGGAAATAGGATTCCGCAATCCAGTAGCGGGAAAGCTGGTTGAAGGGATCCTGGCGGGGGCTGTAGTAGGCAGCGGCCTTCAGGTGGGGCACAGCGTCGCGCCAGGAACCGTTGTCGATCAGCTGGTTCGCCCGGAGGAAATAAGCCTTCATGTAGTTGGACTGCATCCGCGGGTCCAGTTCCTCGATGTTGTCATAGGCAGCCACGGCGGCTTCGTAGTCGTGGTTCGCCAGGGCGGCCATCGCCATGTAGCTGTAAATCTGGTCGCCCTTCGAAAGGGCGTCATACCGCTTCATGTAGTCGTTGAAGGCCGATACGTCATTGTTCAGGTCGAAGGCCAGTTTCGCGTAGTTGAAGTACGCATCCTCCTGGATGTCCTTGTTGAACGATAGGGCGGCCGCGTCCTTGAAGGCGTCGAGGGCGGCCACCTTGTTGCGCAACTGGATGTAGCTGTAGCCCATCTGGTAGTTCGCGATCTGGCCCAGGGAGTCCGTGCGCTCGGGCATCTGGCTGAAACTCTCCACAGCGCCCTGCCAGTCTTCCACGCCGTACAGGACGGAACCGGCATAAAACCAGTCGGAACGGGTGCGCGCCGCTTTCTCTTCCAGGTTTTTCTGGTAGTAGGAACGGGCCTTCTCCTTGTCTCCGAGAACCAGGTAGGATTCCGACATGATGCGGGCGAAATGCGGCTGGCGGTCCGCCGGGACCTTGTTGAAAAGCTCCTCGCCGAACTTCACCACGTAGTCGTAATCCTTTTCGTTGAAGCGGCATTCGAGGATGTAGTAATTCGCCAGCTGGGTGAAACGCGGGTCTTCCGCGGCCTTTGCGAACCAGTCGGCCGCCTCGCGGAAATCGCCCTGGGAGTAGCATACATAGCCCAGCGAATACTGGGACGGGGCCGTGTATTCGGAATACGGAAGCGACTGCATGTTCTCCAGGAGCATCCGGGAGAGGGTGAGGTCGCCGCTGCCGAAGGCGCTGTAACCCTTCTTGTAAGCATATTCGGGAACCTGGCTCTTCATCAGTTCGGACTGGGAGACGCAGCCGAAACGGTGGGAAGCTTCCTCATAGGCGCCACGGTCGAACAAGTCCTGCGCCCACCGGAAATTCACCTGCGGGACCAGGGGGGATTCGGGCCAGCGGTCCAGGAAGGCCTCGGCGCGTTTCTCGTAGCCGGGCGCCTGCATTTCGATGGCGCAGAGGGCCGCATAGCCCTCGGCTTCGCTGCCGGGTACGGCATCGAACAGCCGGGCGGCCTCCGCGTACATGCCGTGCCCGTAGAGATCCAGGGCGCGGCGGTATTCCGGAGTCTGGGCGGAAGCGGCGACCGTCAGGAGGGCGGCCGTCGCGGCCAGGATGAGTCTTTTCTTCATCTTCGTCGTTATTATTTTACAAAAATACGAATTTTTCTGATTATCTTTGTGTAATCCAGTCCAAAAACGCAATGGAACCCATCATCCAATTCAGCGGCGCTGACATCCTGGGCGGGGACAGCACCGTCATCTACGGCCTCGACATGTCCGTCTATCCGGGCGATTTCGTTTACATCGTCGGAAAGGTCGGCTCGGGCAAGACCTCCATCATCCGGACGATGACGGCGGAAAACCGGCTGGTCAACGGAGAAGGCTCCGTCTGCGGATTCAATCTCCGGACCCTCCGTACAAAAGACATACCGATGCTGCGCCGCCGCCTGGGCGTCGTGTTCCAGGATTTCCAGTTGCTGATGGACCGCTCCGTGGAAGCGAACCTCGAGTTCGTCCTCCGCGCCACCGGATGGAAGGACCGGAACGAAATCGACACCCGCATCGCCGAGGTGCTCGCCGGCGTGGGCATGCAGACCAAGGCCCACAAGATGCCGCACCAGCTTTCCGGCGGCGAACAGCAGCGTATCGCCATCGCCCGCGCCCTCCTCAACCGCCCCCAGGTCATCCTCGCCGACGAACCCACCGGCAACCTGGACGGCGAAACCGCCGACGGCATCCTGAAACTCCTGCGGAAACTGAATGAGGAAGGGACGGCCATCGTCATGGTCACCCACAACCGGTCCATCTTCGAACGCTATCCCGGCCGCGTGTTCTCCTGCGCCGACGAACGCTGCACCGAACTGTTCGAAGACAACACCTTTGACCTGGACCTGACGATATGACCCGGAAAGAACGCTTTGCGGCCATCGTGGACTGGTTCGAGGCCAACGTCCCCATCGCCGAAACCGAACTCCATTACGGCAATCCCTACGAACTGCTGGTCGCCGTCATCCTGTCGGCCCAGTGTACCGACCGCCGGGTGAACATCGTCACCCCGCCCCTGTATGAGCGCTTCCCCACCCCCGCCGAGCTGGCTTCCGCCACCTTCGACGAAGTGTATCCCTATGTGAAAAGCGTCTCCTACCCGAATTCGAAAGCCACGCACCTGATCGCGATGGCGCAGAAACTGCTGGCCGACTTCGACGGTGAAGTGCCCTCGGACATCGATGCGCTGATGACGCTCCCGGGCGTGGGTCGAAAGACGGCGAACGTAATCGCTTCCGTGGTGTATGACAAGCCCGTCATCGCCGTGGACACGCATGTTTTCCGCGTCTCCCACCGGCTGGGCCTGTCAGACGGAAAAACGCCCTTGGAGGTCGAACGCGACCTGGAGCGTCATATTCCGGAACATCTTCGCGCCCGTTCCCACCACTGGCTCATCCTCCACGGCCGCTACACCTGCACCGCCCGCGCACCGAAATGCGCCGGCTGCGGGCTCAGCGACTGGTGCCGGGAGTACGTTTCCAAAAATACAAAAACAAGATAGCGAAAGCCAGGCCTAAGACAAAGGCAGGGATGGAAGCCTCGGCGCCGAAAGGACCGCCGGTAAGCCATTCCGGCCCTTCGATGACGGTTTTCAGGAGTGACTGCGTCTCATTGCCGGAGACGGCAAAGCCGAAAACCGGACCCTGGAAGAAATTCCAGGACCAATGGATGCCGATGGGAACCCACAGGTTACCGGCCCATTTGTAGGCCGCTCCGAGCAAAAGACCCGCCTCGACGGCTATGGCAACGGAGGACCACACCGTGGCATTCTCGTTGGTAATATGCACGAATCCGAAAATCAGCGCGGAAACGATGAGTGCGACCGGCGTTCCCCAACGCTGGTCCATCATCCGGAACACGATGCCGCGGAACAGGACTTCTTCCCCGACGGCGACGACCAGGAAAAGGAACAGAGCCCTCGTCAGCGCATTCCAATCGTTTCCCATCCCGGTAACTTTGTAGCAACCGGCCAGTGCGATACATCCTGTCACGAGCACAAAGAAGAGGATGCCGATACCGAATCCGATGCAAGTATCGGGGAGCAGGCGCCGCATCGGCAGGTCCTGCGCCGGTCTGTTTTCCGTTATCTTCCACCATATGGCATAAAGCAGCAGACCCAGGGCCGACGCCATGATGCACAGCGGGCCCAGGATCCACAGAGGCATCTTGAGCTCTTCGTCCAACCCCGAGGGAATGGAGATGATGCCATACGAAATCGAGAAAAGGATGAAGCCTCCGGCAAGCAGCAGCAGCCACTTCCACCAAACCAGTTTCTTTCCTTCCATGATCATCTGTTTTTCAGGATGGAGGAAACCGTGTCAAGAAGGCGGACGGTCAAGGCATAATGGTCTGACAGAACGTCATATACGCCGTCCTCCGAGAGGACGCCGCGCTTGAGGTCCGCGGGCAGGAGACCGGCCTCGTCGGCCTCGAAATCCTCCCGCCAGGACTCGCCTTCATAATAGGCGGACAACTCCTGGACATCCGTCTGGATGTCATCGAAGGCGTCCAGCGCTTCCTCCAAGTTTGTCAGGACGGGGCGCACCCGGTCCAGCAGCGACTCGAAATACTGAATTCTCTCAATCTGTTCCATATCGTTTCTTCGTTACGATCAAATAATTCGCCGATCCGGACGCCGCGTCGATGCGGACACCGAACAGGTGGATGTCTCCGCCCGAAGCGCAGCCGAGTTTGCGGCGCAGCAGGTCGGAGGTCATCGGCACGTTCCGCGCCGTCACCTCAGCTTGAGGCCAGCGCTTCCCCGCCTCCTTCATGGTCCGGTTCCCGAGCGGCATGACTTCCAGGATATCGAACACCTTCCCGAAAGGTCGCAGCCCGTCCGGAACCGACTCTCCGGCATACAGATGCGTATGCTGCCCCATTTTTGTCAATCCGAACCGCTCGCACGGCAGGTTGAACGCGCCCGCTTTCAGCAGGGCCTTCCCAGGTTCGAAAAGCGCCCCGGACAAAGCAGGCGATTCCGGGAAAACCGGCGGGGCCGATGCTTCTTCTTCCGGGGTCCAGGACAGGGTATGCCCATTTTCATAAGCCGTGAGGGAATACCCGCCGGACCATTCCCGGTCCAGCAGGAACAACAGTTCCTTGCACTCCCCTCCGGACGCCACGACGTGTACTTCTTTCACATGCTCGCCCAAACGCTTGCATGCCATCGTAATATCCGCCATCGGTGACAACTTCAGCAGCACGAACCGGCTCGCTGCAAACAACTCCGGCAGCAGCCCAAGTACATCCGGCTGGCACTCCTCAATCAGGAACACCTTCCGCCCGTCCCCTGCCCTTCTGGCCGGGTCCAGATAAATGACATCGGGTCGGAACCCGTCCAGCACTTCCGCCACCTTTCCCGCCTCCACCATGCATCTACGGAACGCCACGTTTTTTACTCCCAACTCCCTGAAATTCAGCTCTGTCGTACGTGCCAATCCCTCCTGCATCTCATTGTACAACACCGCCCCCGCCACCTGCGCGAACGCCCATGTGTCCACTCCCATTCCGCCGGTTAGGTCTGCGATTTGGATCGGAGAGGGTATACCACCGGAAACCGCCTCCGCTGCGCTCCGGCCCCTCCCACCGCAAGCGGCGGGCCCCTCCCTCTTATGCGGCCGAGGGTGGCCACAGGTTTCCGGTGGTACACCCTCTCCGATAGAGCGAGCAATCAACGATGCCTTATATCTTGCTGTCTCCGATGAGCTGCATTGCTCGCCGGATAAACGGGAGGGATAAACCAGGGAGGGAACGGCATACCACTCAGGGACTTTCGTCTTCAGGCGGCGGCGGACTTCGAGGGTGGTCACCGCGAGGTCCAGGTCGATGTCCGGATACCGGTCGCGTGCCAGGAGGAGGCCGACGGGGTCGTCCGCTTCATGTTGCAGTATGAAATCGGCAAAAGACATTTGCATTGCAAAAATACACATTATTCGCTATATTTGTACGATAG
>JAEEGK010004438.1_pt1 | contig 34378 bp, 22 predicted proteins | sample 8958771 | NCBI WGS metagenome assembly JAEEGK01 (sample SAMN16246547, study PRJNA631951) | gut metagenome | biome: gut microbiome; feature: rumen; material: SC-attached | host: Bos | place: Iran: Karaj | collected 2018-10 | reverse complement strand
TAAATAGTGAAATATAAATAAAAAATTATAAAAATTTATCACTTACAAATTTAAAAATGATTATATTGATATTAATTAATAAATGACAAAATATTGTTTTGTTATTCATATAAAAAGATAAATTTTGAAAAAAATGATTTAAAATTTATTTTAAATAAATATTAATATTATTTATTTATTTTTTTACTCTCTAAAATATTCCAAATCATATTTTCTGAATCTTCATCAATTTTATAAAAATTAATTTTTTGTTTAATTAATGTTTTAATATTAGAAATATCATTTCCAAATTCAATCATATTATCAGCTAAAGTAACTAATTGTGAAAATATAATAGTATTATATTTTTTGTTACTATCTTTTTCACTTTCTTTTAAAATTATTCCATTTTTAGTATCATATTCAATTGATTCATTAATTGTATTTGTAATTGTAATTTGAATAAAATTTTGCCAAAAATCCAAATTTTTAAAAACTGAATGATTTTCTATATTTTTTTGTAGATAAATTTTTTCTTTTTTTTCATTTAAAATATAGAAAGTTTGTGATAAAATTATAATATTTTTTGCACAAAAAAAATCTTCATCTTTTAAAATAAAATCTAACATTGCCTTCATTATTATTGATATTTCATTATAAGTTTTTTCTGGAATAGAAAAATTCCAATACTTCTAAATTCATTTAATTTTGTAATAAAAACTTTTCTATTTTCTATTTTAGACATTAAATTTTTTAAAATTTCTAATTCTTCATCTTTTATTTCTGGTAAAGAAATATTTTTATTTGAAAAAGCAAATATTTTATTAGTAAGCTCATTTGTTTGTAATTTTTCTTCTTCAATTTCCATAATATAATCTTTATCTTTTAAAATTAAATATTCAAATAATTTTTTAACAACTTTATTTACATCTTTAACTTTAATTTCATTATCTTTTTTATATAAATCATTAGAAAAAGAATTCCCATTATTAGAAATTATTTTTATTTTATAAGGTTCAGTATGAATGTTATTAAAAGGGAAATTATAAGTAAAATCATTTTTTAATTTTTTTTCAAATTCTTCTCCTTTTTTCACACTAAATAAAATAGGAAGAAAATTATCAATTTCTATACTTGGAACTTTATATGCATTTTTATTTAATATTAAAAAATCAATTGTTATTTGTTTTAATTTATCACAACTTTCTTTAAACATTTCTATTGATTTTTGTATATAATTATTAGAAGTTTTTAGAAATTTTTCTTCAAATAATTTTGCTTTATTTACATTTATAATATACTCATTTTCTATTTTTTTTGTTTTTTCTAAATTATTTTTTATTTTTTCTTTTTCTGTGTTTTCTTGTTGAAAAATTGGATCATTTATATCATTTTTATTTTCTGTATTATTATATTTTTTATCAATTATTTTATTAGTCAGAATATTTTTTATAATTAAATCTTCAGATTCATTTGCTAAATTATAATAATTTTTTTGTGTTTTATTTGATATATTATATTGATTTTCTAATTCTTTTTCTATTATTTTAAATTCTTTGGATAATTTGTTAATTAAATCTCTTTTTTTATTTATGAAATCTTCATAATTTAATATTGTTTTTTCTAATCCTTCATACATTGTTTTTATATTTTCTAATTGAAAAAAAATTATTTTTGGAATATCTTTTATAATGTCATTTGTAAATTTTGAATTATCTGATAAATTTTTAATATTTTTATTATAAATTTTATTTAATTTTGAATAATAATCTTTTGTGGCATTATTAAAATCTTTAATTAATTTTAAACTATTACTAAAAGTAAAATTAAATTCTTGCCAATAATTCTCAATAATCCAATAATTTGAAATTTCATTACATTTAATATTCATTTATAAAATAAAAATAAATTATCTAAAAAAAAAACAAAAATATTATTTTTTATATTCTTTAATATTCAAAAAAGAAAATATTTAAAAAAAAAATAATAAATAAATAATCCCAAAAAAACCAAAAATAAAAAAAAAAATAAAAAAAAATGAGTTGTCTCTGTTGTCTTGGAATATGTCTTCGTCCTTACAAAAATAAAACATCAATAGTAAAAAAAAATATAAAAAACTTAAAATAAAAAATTAGTCTCAAACTCATTCAATATCCCATCGTCGAAGTATGGTAAAATCTTCATATCGTCGAATAAACAAAACAGAAAAAAAAATAGAATCCTTTTCTCCAAAAAAAAAGAAAATATTATATACATTAAAAGACAAATTTCGTTGTTTATTTTGTGGTGGACGTGAATGTCCAAATGAAGATTACCTTAAAAATCCAACATCAAGTATAGAAGGATTAAATTGTAATTTAATAGATAATTCAATATATGCATCACAAAGGCCATCAAATTACTTAATAGAAAAATATAATCTAATAAATATTTTCAAAGAAAAAAATATAGGTTTAATAATAAATGTACAAAGACCAGGTGAGCATCCATATTGTGGTAAAAATACTTTAGATGAACAAAGTGGTTTTTCATATACTCCTTCTTTATTTTCAAGTGAAGGTATTATTGTTAAGTTATATGGATGGAAAGATATGGATGTTCCTGATAGTTTATATTTTATGTTAGATATTGTTAAAGAAATGCTTTTTACTGTTAATGAAGAAAAAAAAAAAGTTTTAGTTCATTGTCATTCTGGAAAAGGAAGAACTGGAATTGTTATTGCTTGTTATTTAATGTTTAAATATCATATTAATGCCTTTGAAGCTGTTAAAAAAGTTAGAGATGGGAGAAAAGGTGCTATTCAAAATAATCAACAAATGAAGTTTTGTGTTAGATTTTATCAATGTAATTTTTATATTTTATTTTTTTATTTTTTTTTTTCATTTTTTTCAAAATTATTATTTTCATTTTTTTGAAATTTTGAAATTCTGTTTGTTTATTTTTATTTTTTTTATATTTTTTTTCTATTTTTTTGTTTATCAGAATTTTGAAATTTTGAAAATTTGAATTTTATTTTTTTGAAAATTTTGAAAAAAAAAATTAAATTTATTTAGTTTTGTCTGATTTAAGAGAAGTTTTTACAAAAGAAAAAAAAGATGTTTTTGTTTTTATAAAACATCAAAATGACCTATTATTAAAATCATATAATAATCAAAAAGAATATGAAAGTACTTATATTCCTTTTATTATTCCAATTTGTCTTTCAAAAATTTTAGAAATGAAAAATACAAAACAAATATCAAATTTAACAATTTATAAAGCATTAAATGGAACAATAGAATTAAATGATGAAATTTATTCAAATATAAATTCAATATCAAAAAATATTAATTCTGGAAATTGGAATTATTTAAAAAGATGTCAAGATATAATAGTAATTTCTGAATTATTATTTATTTGGTTTGAAGATTGTGTTAATGCTTGTATTTTTCCTTCAACTATAAAAGAAATTTTTTCTCCTGATAAGAAATTATTTGATGATAGATTAACTTTTACTGATTATATTTTAGATTATAAACATTTAAAAAAAGATATTATTTTTCAAATGTATCAATATATAAAAAGTATTTTTAAAAAATATGAATGGGAATTAATTAAACTTTTATGTAATTTTTTTAGAGAAATTTACCCTGTTTATTCTGATAATGAAAAAGAAAATAATAATTTACATAATGAATATAAATATATGATTGAAAAAATTGTTATTTTTGTTTTAGGTTATAATATTGATATGTTATATGAAAATGAAGAAGAAAATAAAAGTTTTGATATAATAAATCTTTCTTCAACTAAAAGTGAATTATTTCAAAATGTAAAAATGACAGTTATGTTATTTAAATTTATTAGAGATACAAAAACAAAAAAATTTTCTACTATTATTAAAGCAATTAATTCAACACAACAACAATTAAATATTGATATGTATAAATTATTACAAATTGATTCTAGCTTAAATAATCCAATGAGTTATTCAAATATTTCAAATGAAAATATTGTTGGTAATCAAATAGATATATCTAGAATTAATAATATCTTAAGTTTTAATAACAAATCAAGAAAAGAAAAAGGATTATATAAAATTTATCAAACTTTAAAAAATCATTTTGAAAAATTTCCTTATAATGAATCAAATTCAAAAAATAATATTGACGATAAATCAGAAAATTCAATTAATAAAATAATTAAAATAGAAAGAGAAAATATTTCTATTTTTAATAATTCATTTTCTTCATTTAATGAATCAATTAATAGTAAATCTATTTTTTCAAGAGATAATAATTTTAGTTTTAATGATAGGAAAATAAGAAATTTGAGTTCTAATAATTTAAAAGAAAAGCAATCTTTAAATAGAAGTTTCTCAAAAAATACTAAAAAATTATCATTAATGTTTCGTCATTTTATTAGTGAGAAAAATTTAAGAAAAAGAAATACTAAAAATTTAAAATTAGATAATTCTTCTATAACAAGTAATAAAAATATACATTCAAGAAGTAGTTTTTATATGCCTGAAAAAAATAAAACTCAAATTGAATAATTTTTTATTATTAAATTATATAAACAATTGAATCTTAATTTTAAATGTATAAAAAATTAAATTATATATTTTTTGACTTAAATAAAAATTTATTTTTCAATTTAATGATTTTAATTTAATATAAATTTCAAAAATTTTTCAATTAAAAAGATGGAAATAATGAATATAAATGATGAATTAAGAACAAAATTATCTTCTGTTCAAAAATCATTATATGAATGTGAAAAAGATGAAAATATTTTTGAAGCAATGATTTTATTAGATGAAATATTATCAAATAAAATAAATGAAGTTAAAAATAATGAAATTACCTCATTAGTATTATCAAAAATTTTAGAAATATTTGATAAATTAAATAATAAAGCAATGATATGTTTATTAAAAATAATAAAAAGATACAAAAAATTATTTGAAAATAATATTTATATAAAAAATCATTCTAATAGTTTAGTGACATTTATTATAAGATTAATTACTTGTTGTGATTCAATTACAAGAAGATGTTGTATTAATTTAATATCAATTTTACCTTTTTTATTAAATTTAGAATTACTTCATAGATTATTTAATCAATATTCAAATCCTTTTGTAAGTGAAGATGAAAAAATAGAAATTAATAATTTATTTAAAATTATAATAGACAATAATTTTCCTTTAAAAAAAAATATATTAAATTTTATAGAAATAAATAAAATAAATATTTAAAAAACTAATTTTAAAAATAAAATTAAAATAATTTAAATGTCAATTATAAAATTATGTGCTTTAGGAAATTTAGATTTAGAAATAAATTTAACTTTAAGATTATCAGAAGCAGAATTATTTAAATTTGAAATTAATGAAATAAATAAATCAATTGATTTAAAAGAAATTTTTTATAATAAAAAAGAAGAAATTAAAGTAAATTATTTAGATTATATTTCTTTATCTTCAAAAAATGATTTTATGAATACAATTTTATTTATTAATAGAGCATATAAAGATAAAGTTTTTGTAGAATTTATAATGTTAAATCAATTAGAATTTAAAAAAGAAACTTTATTTGTAAAAGATTTGATAAAACAAATATGTATGAAAAATTATATTTTTTTAATAGAAAATAAAATTTTTGATATTCCTTGTAATGTAAAACTAAATATTAAAATATTAGAAGATGATTATGATAAAATAATATCTTTTAAATCAATTAATTTATTTGAAAAAAATTCAGAAATTGAAGAAGATGAAACAGAAACTTTTAATTTATTTAATAAAATAAATTATAATTTTTCAAATACACAATTTTTTTTAACAAATTTTACAGATTTAATAAAATATAAAAAAGAAGAATTAGAAGAAATTTCTTTATTTTTTAAATATTTAATTCAAAATATATCAACAATAAAAATAATATCAATATTTAATTCTTCAAAAAATTTATTTTCTGAAATAGAATATCTAGATTTATTAAAAGATATAATAGAATATTCAGATTATATTTTTTCAGATAAAAAATTTTTAAATGAATTTTATAAAATATATTATGAAGTTTATAATATCAAAATTTCAAATGAAGAAAAATTAGATTATATATTAAAAGATAAAGATAAAAAGAGAAAAGGAATAGAAAGAAAAACAATTTTAATAGACAATTTAGAAAGTTTTCAAATTTATATTCAAAAAGGTCTAAAAATGGAAATGACATATAATGAATATTTTTCAGGTAAAATAATTTATAAAAATAATAATGAAGAAAAAGAAAATGAAAATAAAAAAATATTACATTCAAAAAGGAAATTATTAAATGGAATTTTTATTGGAAGTTTTCTTTCAAGATTATTAAATAATAAAACTATTAAAACTTGTATAATAGCAGGTTGTTTAAGTGTAAAAAATATGATTGAAATGTTAAAAAATAATATAGATTATATTACTGATATTGATTTATTTAATGTAATTGTTCCTTTTAAAAAAAAAATATCAAAAAGAGAAAAATTAGAAAATGAAATTATACAAATTAAAAAAAAATTATTACAAAAAGAAAAAGGTTTTATTTTAGATTGTACTAATTTAAATAATAATAAAAAAAAAGAATATAATCCTTTATTAGATGTATATTGTCAAAGATTTGTTTTTAGTAAAAATAATTTTAATTATTTAAGAAAATTAGGTTTTATTAATAAAAATGGAAATATTATAAATGAGCCAGATTTAAAAAATAAAAAATCAGTTTTGACAAAAATTAATATAAATAATAACTTATATAAAACAAATAGTAATTTTTTTCAAAAAAATTTTTCTTTTCATAATAATAATAATTCTGAAATTATGAAAAAGACGTTTAATTCATATTCAAGAATTAGAACAGGAAAAAGTCAAGATAAAAATTATTTTACAAATTTGCCTTTAATGAATAAAAGTAGTAATAATTTGAATAAAAATGATCATTTTAAAAGATGGAGTAGTAAAGATAATAATAATTATATAAAGAAAAAAAATAATAGTTTATGGAATTCTAATTATATTGAAAAAGATGTATTTTTAAAAATTTTAAATTCTTTTGAAAAGAAAATTAGTTAAATCTTATTTTTAAAACTGAATTTTTTTTTATAAAATTAAATAAATATAAAATAATTAAATAAAAATAAATGAATAACACTAAAAAAAAATAAAAAATAAATTACATAATTTATAAAATATAAAGCAGTAATCAAAATTGTATAACAAAAAAAAAATCCAATAAAAATGAAAAATCCTCAAAAAAATAAAAATAATAAACCATAAAAAAAATATATAAATTACCAAACCAAAAAAAATAAAAAAAATGTCAAATATAGATGAAATAATTGATGAAGCAAAATTAAATGAAATAGCAAAACCATGTTTTGTTGCACTTGATATAAATAAATCAGGAACAATTGATGAAAATGAATTAGCAATGGCATTTAATCAATTGTCACAGTCTGTGGGTCAAAAACCTCCTTCAAAATCAGAAATTAAACAATTAATGGAAATTTTTGATGTTAATAAATCTGGAGCAATTGAATATGATGAATTTAAAGAAATTATTAGAATGCTTCTTAGTGAAATTGAAAATAAGTAAATAAATAAAGTTTCTTTTAAGACTAAATATTTTTTTTTTTTGAATTTAAAAATTTTAATTTACGTTTTTTTTATTTTTTTTCATTAATTAATTCTTTCTTTATTTAAATATATTTTTTATTATATAATTAATATTTAAATTATATAAAATATATATTTTTTCATTAAGTTTCTTGATTAGTTAATAATATGATTATATTTTAAGTATAATTTATTTTATTTTTAATAAGTAAAAATTAAAATGAAAAATATTTTAGATGAGAAATGAGAATCAATTATTTTATAATTATAAATTAAATAAATGATATGAAAATATTTTATTTTTTAAAAAAAAATTTTAAATAATGTGTATTTAAAATATGAAATAATATAATTATTAATATATTTTTTTAATTTATTAAAATTTTTGCTTTTGATTTTATTTTTTTATTTATTATTATTCATTTGTATTTTTTTTGACTTTTTTATTTATTAAGATATATTTTCACTCTAATATTTTTTAAATTTATTTATAATTAAATACATATAATTTTTTGTCTAATTTAACCCTTTTATAAATATATAATAAATCATTGACCAATAAATGCTCTAATTTTTCAATTTCCAATAATTCATTTTGATTTAAATTATTTAAAAAAGAATAAAATGAAATAAAAGGGAAATCAATAATCTTATTATCATCATATTTTCTTTCTTCACATTTATAACCTTTAAAAAAACAATTCAAAATATGAAAGTTCAAATTTTTTTTAATTGTATAATCACTAAAAATATTATTTTTTTTCATTTCAATTAATACATTAGCACAATAAAGATGATATTGTGTAAAATTTTCCTTATTAAAATTTTTTTTTCCATCAATTTCCATATTATAAAGTTCAACCATGTTTTTTTCTTTATATATATTATTTTTGGAAATATTGAATGTTTTATTTAAATATAAATTCTTGTCATTGATAAAATTATTATTATTTTTTTCATTAAAAAATATATTTTTAATAATTTCATCATAAAATTGATTTGATAAATTATTTTGTAAAAATATTTCATCTGATTGATTATTTTTTATTTTATTCATTTCTTCTATAAAATATTTTGAAAAATTAATAAATCCATTTTCACCAAAAATTTTAAAGTCTGATGTATTATTTTCATTAAAATAATCATTTATATTTTTTAAAATAAATTTATAATCATTAAACCATTCTTCTATTATTTCATTTTTTTTAAATAAATCAATAAAAGGCTCTGAATAATTAAATAAATTATAAACAATAAAAAAAGAATTTTCATAGCATCTAACTTCATTTATTTTATCTAAATATAATATATTTTGATAAATATTATAATTAGAATCATTTTGATATTTTAATTTTTTATGTCCTTCATATGATTTTATCATATTTGTCTTTTTTGTTTCAATATATAAAGAGTCATTTTTATCATTAATTTTTCTATAAAGCATTTCAGAAAAAATTTTATTAATTTGATATGAATAACTTCTAATAAAATTATTTTTTTTAATCTTTTCATTTAAATTATTTTTATTGAATAAAAAATTTTTTTTTTTCCCTAAATTTAAACCTTTAATTTCTTGTATTTTAGTTCTAAATTCAACTTTTTCTTTATCAGATAAAGTTAATTCAGGTACCTCAATTTTTAATTTATTATTATCATTACAATCAATTATAATTTCCCCATTTCTTAAAAAAATAATTGGTTTAATTGAATTATTTTTTATTTCAAATTCGTATAAACAATTATTATATTTATTATATTTTAATAAAGTATCATCTTTTTTTAAAGCACTTCCAGGTAAAGGAACAAAAATTCCATATTCCTTATTGTTAATAATTTCATTAGTATTACAATTTACTAAAAATATATTTTCATTTTTTATTTTTTCAATTACTTTATTATTATAACTTTCTCCTATAATTCCTGCAAAAATTACACTTGGAATTTCAATTAAAATTTCTTCTTTATTTTTTGGAATAACAGGTAAAACATTAAAAATATATTCTAAGGGAAAAAATAATTTTAACATTCCTGGAATAATTGAAGTTAAAATTGAAGCATCATTTGATAAAAATAAAGTAGTATTTTCAGTCAATAATTTAAATAATATTTTTATTATTGTTGTTAAATCTAAATAAGTAAATAAATCAGAAATTGAATTATCTTCTTTTTTACAAGGAATTTCTCCTAAAGAACTAAAATAAAAATCAATTTCAGGTAATTTTATATTTAAATCTAATAAATTATTAAAATTTAATTTTATTGTTGAATGAGGAGAAGGTAAAATTATATTTAAACAAGAAAAAATGATATTTAATAATTGTAAATTTTGATAATTTGATATTTTTTTTTTTAAATTAATATCATTTGAATTTATAGGAAAATTAAAAATTAATTTATAAATTGTTAATAATAATTTTCTAAATACTTCTTGATCTTCGATTTTAGAAATAATAATAAAAACAATTGGAATATCAATTGAATTATATTTTTCTTTAAATTTTAAACAATAATTATAAACATGAATACCTTTTTCATTTGTGTTTGTAGCAACGAAAAATTCGGGATGATAATTTTCATATATATCTTTTGGATAAATTAACTATTTTTTTAATTAAATAATTTTTTTCTTACATTAAATGTATCATCATAAAAGATTAGGTCAGAAGGAAATTTAAAAGAAATATCCATTTTTATATCATCGTTTTTATCTTTATTATATGTTCCTATTATAAAACCTTCAATTAATTTTTGAGAGTTGTTATATTTTTGTATTTTAAAAACATCAAAATATTCTTCTTCTTTTTTACTCATAAAAGAAATTGTCTTTCTCATTATTTTTTTTTAAAAAGTTTATTTAATAAAAATAATTTTATTATATTATTTAATAAATAATACAATTTAATTAAATTTATAAATGTCTGAAATAAATTCTTTAAATAAAAAATATTTCACTTTAATTATGAAATCAATACAAAATGAAATTAAAGACACAATAATAGATAAATTTATATCAAAAATAATAAATCAAAATATAGTAATAAATATATTAAAAAATAAATGTGAAAATTTGGAGAAAATAACTTCAAAATGTTTAAAAAAATTATTATCAAAAAATGAGAAAAATAAAGAATTAAATGACTTAAATATAAGTAATGAATTTTTATATTCAAATTTTAACTCATCTCAATTTTTTACAATCACAAGTGATTTAGATTCTACAAATTTAACAAGTACTTTTTCTCCAAAAGTTTCAACAATTGAATGTAAAAAAATAACTTTTAAAAAAAAAGAGAGTTTCGATAAAAATGAAAAAAATAAAAAAAAAATTTATAATATTAACAATCAAAAATTTACAAATAATAATTTGAATCAATATAAAAATATTGAATTAAATTCTCCTTTTTTAAAAAGAAAAAAAAGTACTTTCATTCAAAAAAATAAAAATTATAATACAGAAATAAATTTAAAAAAAACTAATAATGTAACAAAAGAAAAAATAAAAATAAAAGATACTACAAAAATGATAAAAAATTTAACTTTAAATGAAAATTCAACAACTGAAAACACAAATAATAAAATTAAAAAACTATCTTCAAATAATAAAATAATACATTCTTCTTCATCAAAAAGTTATTTGAATAATGGTAATTTTACCGAACAAAAAATACATCATATTAAAACTTTATCTGATATAGAAAGCATAAAAAATATAAAAAATAAATTAAATAAATTAAATACTATTCGTAATGAAAATAATGTAAGTAAGTCACCTGAGTCAAATAGAAGTTATTTAAATAATGAATTTAAATCAAGTATTGTAAAAATTACTCTTGTACCAGAAAATATTTTTAGTGTTGGTAATGTTAAAAAAAATTTATTTAACTAAAAACTTATTGATATCCTTTTAATATTAATTTTTATAAATATATTATAATGATATTATTTTTAAATAAAAAGGATATTTGGTATTTTATTTTTTTTTGAACATTTAAACAATAATTTATTTTAATATTTTAAAAAATGAATAATCATTTTTAATGATATTTAAATTGTTATAAATATTATAATATATAAAATAAATATATTTATTTTATTATTTTTATTTGAAATTTGAGAATTACAAATTATTAAGAAAATATTATTTTTTCGATTAATAAATATATTTTTTAAATAAATAAATTGTTTGCTAATTTCATCTAAATAGTTTAAATAATAAAATATTTTATTTAAAAAATTAAAAATTAAATTTTTATTTGTTTATTATATTTATAATAAATAAATAAAAAAATTTAACATATTGTTTGATTTTTTTTTCTTTTGTATTCTTTTAATTTTTTTATTTTTTCATTAATATCAATTTTACCATTATCATTATTATAAGATTGCATCATTATTTTTTTATCAATACAAATTTTATATTCTAAATATTTCATTATATCAATATTTTTTTGAATATCTTTTCTTATTCTATCATATTCTTTTTTATTATTATTTTCTAACACTTTAAAATTTCCATAATCATGAATTTTATATTTAATTGAATTTAAAAAATACTTTTTTTTAATTTCTATATTTCTTTTTCTCATTTTATTTCTACTTTTAATCATATCATAAATAAAAGGTTGATTAATATTTTTTAAAGTTTTAATTAATTTATTATCATATTTTATATTTTCAAGTCTTAGTTTATGATAAAAATTTTCTCTTGTTAAATTATCATTTAAAATTTCTTTAATTGAATTAAATTCTTTTTTTTTTTCATCTAGCATACAAAAATCTTTTGAAAATGTTTTTGCTCTTTTTTTATTATTATTAATAAAACTACATATATTGTTTCCAATTTCTTCGGAAGACATAATAATATCATTTAAAATTTGTTGAAATTTTTTTTTATTATTTTTATTATTTTTCTCTAAAGAAAAATTTATTTTTTCACATTGTTTTCTTGAAGTCAAAAAAAAATTGTTTTCAAAATTATTTTTATTAAAACTTATATAGGAATTTTGAATATAAGATTTTTTAATATCATAATACTCAGGAATTAATAATCTTTTTTGACTATTAGAAACACTAATAAGATTTATTATTGTTTTTTTATTATTCTCATTATTAACTTCTGTATTTGAAATAGCATTTTTTAAATTTAAAGAATTTAAAACTATATTTGAATTATTTTTTGTATAACTAATACTTGAATTTTTAAAAGAAGATTTTGTAATTCCAAAAGAAGAAATATTATTCAAACTACTATTAACTGAAGTTGTTATTGTTTTATTATTTAAATTTTTTATATTATTATCATTTGATTCATTTGAATTTGTTTTTTTTTCATTTTTATTTGTCTTTTCATATGATTTTGAATTTGATAAATAAAAAAAACTTGATGGTTCATTTTTATTTTTATTTTCATTTGAAAAATTTGTTTTATTTGAATTTGAGGATGAAAAATTATTATTTGAATTTATTGAAAAAGTATTTTTTGAATTTGAATTTTTATCGATTCCTGTTAAAGTACAATGTGAATTAGTAATTGAATTGTTATTTATTATATTTGAATTAATTATTTTTTTTTCTTGAGGAGTAATTATTATATTTTTTTTCCTTTTTAAATTTTCTGTTTGTGAAAAATTATTTTTTGATATTAAAATAAATTTCTTTTTCTTATTTAATTCATTAATTTTTTTTTTTGAATTTTCATTATAATTTTTAAAAGTTGTTTTAAAAATATTAATTTGATTCTGGTCATTTTCATTATTAATTGAATTTTTATTTAAAGAAGAATATTTTTCTTCTTTAAATAATCTTAATGATATTTTTTTTTCTGTTTTTTTAGAATAATTTATCATATTTTTTATTTCTTTATTTTCATTTTTTAAAATTGAATTATTTGAATAGTTATTATATTGATTATCATTATTCTTTGAATTTTCATAATAATTTCTTGAAATTTTTTTATATGTATATGAATTTTTTTCTTTTGATCCTTCATAAATCATTTTCACTAATTTCTTTGTTTAAATTTCAAAATTAAGCTAATTTCATATATGAAAAATAATTAAAAACTAAAAATAATAAATTAAAAAAAATTTATATATAACAATATTAAATTAAATATTATAATATAATAAAAAATAAAAAAAAGATTTAAAATAAATATAATTATTTATTATTAAATAAATAATTAAAAATTAATTTAATCTTATTCATTTGAATTTATAACATTAATAACATAAAAGTATTTTTGTTCAAAATAATCAGCAATACTTTCATTAAAAATTAAATTAAACTCAATTTCATTTTGATTATCAAGATAAATACACATAAATTTTCTTTTATTAGTAATATTTCTTCCACAAGAAGTTAATTTTTTAACATCATAACTTATTTTTTCTCCTTTTTCATTGAGTAAATTTAAACTAAATTTTTTTGGATTTTGAGAATCTCTTTCAAAATAAACATCATATCTTGTTTTTATTCCATTAACTTCTTTATCACAAGGAAATTTTTCACTTAAATTAAAAATATCATCATCACTTACTTTAATTTGTTCTTCTACTTCATTGATATTTACAACAAGATTGTTATATTCTTTATTTTTTTTTTGTATTTTTAATTCCACATTTGAAATTTCATCATTTATATTTTTTACTTTTTTTTCTATTTCATCCATAAAAGTTGTTGAATTCATTTCTTTTTTTTTTTGATTTTTTTCTTCTTTTATACTTTCTATTCTTTTATTTAAATTTTCAATTGAATCTTTTATATCTTTATTCTGTTTTTCAATTGTACTAAATTTTTCATTTAATTTTTTTAAAGAATTTTTTTGCCCATTTATTATTGACATAAATTGATTTTCATTTTCTAAATTTAATTCTTTTTGTTTCATTAATTTGTCTGATAAACTTTCATATCCATTTTTCACATAATTTAATTCATTTAATAAATCTTCAATTAATTGATTTTTTTCAATATTTTTTTGAAAAATATTTCCTAAAAAAACTGAAACTTTTGAAGAATAAAATTTATAATTTTGTTCATTTAATGCTAATGTTATTTTTGAATTTAAATCTTCAATTGATTTTTGCAAATCATTTATTTGATATTCTTTTTCTCTTGTTAAATCTTCATAATCTTTTAATATTTTTAAAGTGTTTTTACTTTTTATTTTTTCTTTCTCATATGCTTCAGTTATTATTGATAATTTTTTTTGAACTTCTCTTAATTTTTTACCATTATCATTTGTTTCTTTTGAAGTCATTTTTGATTATAAATTTTTTAATTATAATTCTAAAATCATTTGTTATAAATTTTTATTTTTTTAATTTAGATTTAAATAATTTTTTAATTTAATTTCCTATCAATATAACTAAAAATTTATATTATATAATTTGTTTTCTTACAAATATTATTTTTATTTTTTTTCCCTTTTTTATTTAAATTTCCACTATTACCATCATTAATTAACAAAAAATATTTTTTTGAGAATTAATATTAATAAAAATTTCTCAGCTTTTTTTCCCATTTTTTTTTTTAATGTATCAATTGAGTATTCGCCCAATCCCCAATTATAAATATATTTTTTTTAATAATGATTTGAAAAATTATTATATTATATATAAAAATTAAACAAATTTTAAATGCTATTTAATTAATTATTAAAAATATATAAAATTTTGTAATTCAATATACTTTAATTTGACAAGATTTCATTGTTTCTAATGCTGCCTCATATTTTTCTTTTGTAATACCTGCACAACATCTTCTATCCAATGAAATTTTTAATTCTGGAATAATAAGTTTTTAATAACAAAGCATTATTAATAATACATATATCACTATATAATCCAAGATTTATATTTCTATTTTTACTTTTTCTTTTTAATATAAATTTTTAATAAATTAATAGAACCAAAAGTATTTTTTTCAAATATATTTTTGGATTCAATTAATTCTTTTATTCCCTCATATATTTCAATTCCTTTTATGAAATGTTTTACAGGCAAATTTATTCCTTCTTGAGCTGTAGATGTTTATCATCAAAATGAGTGTCTTTTATAGCATAAAAAAATTGTTTGTCATATTGTTTAATTTTATTTATTATATTTAATATAATTTTTTAAGCTTCTTTGCTTCCTAAAGAACCATCTATAAAATCTTTTTACCTATCAATAACTATTAAAATTTTTTTCATTATTTTGTTATTAATAAAATCCCATCCTTAGTTAATCTATATTCAATGCTTATAATGAAAAAGAATCAATAATTAAATAATTTTTTGCTAAGATATAAAATACATAAACTGAATTTAAATCTTTTCTTCTCTACAATTCCCATCACAAAAAAATATTTTAGCACTTTCTCCATCTTTAATTATAATATTTCTTTTTTAACCATTGCACCATTTAAATCTGTTGTTTTAAAAAATGAATTTTTATTATTTCCATATAAACAATTATATATAATATATTTTTATTTATGAAAAATAAAATATTTAGTTTAAAAGTTATTTCTAATTTAAATTTTTTAAATTTTAAAAAATTATGGAGACTGAAAAGAATATTATTGATGATATGATAAATTCGTTAAAAAAATTGGATGGTGATATTACATTTAAAGAATTTATAGAAAATCATATTGAAAATACAAAAGAATTGATATATTTAAATGCAAATAAAAAAATAAAAGAAAATTATGAATTACTTGTTAAATTAAAAACAGATTTTGAAAAAAACTTATATGAAAATAACAATAATTAAATATTGATATAATAAGTAAAAACTACTTAAGCTCATTAACTTAATATTATATAAAAAATTAAATTTATAAAAATTATTTATATAAAAACTAATTGTATTAAATATAAGAAAAAAATGTTATTAAACAAAATATATTTAATTTATTAATATCCAACTATTATTTCTTTTTCCTTTTTCTAGATTTTCATAATTTATTTATAAAATAAATGTTTATATAAATTAATCATAGTAACAATTTTTTTATTTTTAAATTTATTAAATTATTTATAATTACTTTAAGATTCTTTCTTAAATCTTACCTCAAATTAAAAAAATTTAATATTATATTAAATTATATTTTTAGAACTTTATAAAAAAAAAAAAATTAAAAAAAAAAAATAAGAAAAATAAAAGAAAGTATGGAACTAAAAAACAAATCAAATCTAATAAGAACATTACTTCTTTTAAAAACAGCATCAGAAATAAAAAAATTTATATTATTACCAACAAAAATAAATTCTATTTCTCCAAAAAATTTATATAAATTATACAATAATATAGAAATTTCAATAGAAAAAAGAATTTTTTCTACAACAGAAAGAAAAAATAAACAAATGTGTAAAGAAAATAAAAGTCCTATTATAAATACTATAAACGACTATAGTCCAATTAATGAACCTTTTTATAAATTGAATAAATTATTAATTTCTTTTAAAAAAAATAAAAATTTTTATGAAACAAATGACTTTTATGATAATAAATATAATAATATAAAATCCCAAGAATCAACCGATACTTCAAATAGTATAAATGATAAAAAAAATATTACAAATTATGAAAATGATGAAATTAAAAATGATCTTGATTCAATTAAATATTTAAGAAAAATGGCAAAAAGTTTTATTCAAAAAAAAAAGATAAAAAGAAAAAAAAGAATACATTTAAAATCATTTTATGAAAATGATATATTTCGTTCAGAATATAATTTAAATAATTTAGAAAGAAAATTAAAAAATAGTTTTACTGTAAATTATTCTCAAAATAATGATAATATTATTATTAAAAATTGTTTTACACATATTAATATGAATACTAATTTAAATATTAATAATTTTACTAATAATCAAGAACCAAAAAAAAATAATAGTTTACAAAAAATGAATCATAGTATTTTAAATAAAGAAAATACTAATTTTAATCAATGTTTATTTTGCCCTTCACCTTGTGAACATAAAGGGATTAGTTTTTATAAAAATAATAATTATTCAAGTTCATGTAATTTAAATTGTAAAAATCATATTTCAAAAATTAAAAATGAAAATAGTAATTTAAGAAAAAGTGCTTTTATGTGTATTCCATATAAAGACATTATTCGACCTAATATTTTCACTGGTAATAATCATTATGATAATAATGGAAATATAATAATTGTAAATGAAAAATAAAAGGAAAATTTATTTTTCAATCAAAAAATTTTTGTATTATTGTGTTTATTGTTTTAAAATAGTAAAATTATGATTAAAAAATATATTATTTCTTTCAATATATTTTTCTTTATTAAATTTAAACATTATTATTTATAAATATAAAAAATAATTTAAATTAATATTTAAAGTTTATTTTTTTGGAAAAAATGTATTTATAAATAATTTAAGAAAATGAGAATTTGAATAATAATAATAATAATTATAATAACAAAAATAAAAAAAATACTAAATTTTTTTATAAAATACCATATATCATATTTATCTTTTTTTTTATTTTGATTTTCATTATCTTTTTCTTTTATATTTTCATCATTATTTGTTTTATTTATATTATATTTTTTTATAATATGTAAGTTTTTTCCTTTATCATTTATATTGTTATTAATAGATAAAATATTTTGTGTTGTTGCATCATTTCTATTTATAGAAGTATCAGTAATGTAATTTTCTTTAAATTTATAATTATTAATATTTTTCTTTTTAAAATATTCATTATTAAATTTATTTTCTAAAGAATTATCATTATTATAAATTCCATTTTCGTTTTTTGTCAAATTTTCATTTAAATTATTTACTTCTATATTTATAATATTTTCAAAATTAATTGATTTTTCTATTACTGTTGATTTATGACTTTCAAACTCTTTTGAATTAAAAGAAGTATTATTTTTTAATTCATATGAATTTAAAGAATTTTCTTCTTTTTCTTTTATTTTATTCTCTTCTTTAATATTATTATTTAAATTTTCTCTTTCAAAATTTAAATTTATTTCTATCTTATTTTGTTTATTATTTGAATTTAATTTATTAAAAATACCATTTATATCTTCTTCTATTTTTATTTGTTTTCCATAATCAATTTTTTCTTTTGATATTTTAAATAAAGGAATTTTTTCATTTGATTTTAAATTTTGCATTATTATATTTTATTTAATTATTATATTTTTTTCAAAAAAAAATAAAATTTAAATTTAAAAAAATGAAAGAAAATGAGTATGAAAATTATTCAGAAGAAGAAAAAGAAGAAGAAGAATTAAATGAAATGATAAAAAATTTTGACGAAATTAAAAATGATATTCATATTAATTCAAATGTAAATTTTCCTCAAAATGTACAAGGTGAAATTACTTTACTTTTATATAATAATATTTTATCAAAATTAAAAAGTTCTTTAAATCAAATAATAAAGAAAAAAAATCAAAATGATAATTATTTATGTGAAATAGGTTTTTCTGAAGAAAATCATTGTATTTATTTAAAAATAAGTTTTAATTATACTTTTTTAATATTTAAAATTCAATATTGTGAAATGCTAATTAATAAAAACTTACTTAGAAATATAGAAGAATTTACTTTAAAATTATATTATGATGATTTAGAAAATACAATTTTTAATGAAATATTTTTTACTGACAAACAAGATTTAGAAATTAATATTTTTTTACAAAATGGAGAAATGAATGTTATTCAATGTATTGAAAATGAAAATGAAAATTATCAAATTGAAGAAAAGTGTAATTTATATAAAGATGATATTGGAAATTTTCCAAAAATTCCTTTGAATGAAGATTTTGTTTATTCCTTTTTTATTGGTGAAAAATTTGTTGATAAATTAGTTTTAATTTTTAAAAAATTTGTTGAAATTAATAATGATAGAAATACTAATTTTTTTGAATTACATTTATTTTCTAATGAAAAAATATTAATTGTTAAAAAAGATAATAATAAAGGAATTTATATTAAAGTTTATTTTAATATTATACTTCAATTCATGAAAAATGATAATTTAAAATTTGGTGATTATTTTACTTATGGAACAATTGATTTTTCTAAATTTTTATCTTCATTTATTAAAGGAAAAAAACAAAAAATATTATTTTTCCTTACTAAAAATGGAGAATTAAAAGTAGAAACTGAAATTTATAATATTGAAAATTCTGAAGTAATTCAAATGTTTAATCCTGTTTTAAATCAAATGATTGATGATTATTAATTATTAATATTAAAATAATATTTATTTGAATTATAATTAAATTTAAAAGAATTAATTTAAATAAAGTATTTTTTTCGAAATAATAAATAATTAAAAAAAATTAATAAAATGTCAAATTCAGAAGAAAAAGAAATAGAATTTATATCAAAATTTTCAGAAAATAAAGAATATTATAAGAACTTATTACAAAATTCAAAAAAAATTCCAGAAATAATTAATGAAAGGAAAGAAAAAATAAAAAATATAGATTTATTAGAAAACACTAAAAATAATTTATATGAATGGAAAAATTTATTTTCTCCAATTTCGATAAAAAAATATACAAAATTAAAAAATAAAACTGAACAAAAAAAAAATTTATTATTGAAAAAAAGTAATTCAGAAAAAAAGCATATTTTAAAAAAAGATAATTTCCAATTTCCAATTGCATTAATAGATTTACCAGAAGAAAAAATAGAAAATATTATTCCAAATTATAAAAAAATTGATGATTTAAATACTAGTAAATCAAATATTATAAGACCAAGTAGTGTTTATACACGACCAAATAAAAATGATATTTTTTATTTATCAAAAGATTTTAGTGATTATTATATTCAAGATTTTCAAACTTTTGTTAAAAAAGTTCCAATTCTTCAACCAAAAAAGAGATGTAAAAGTGCAAAATTAAAAAAAGAAATATTAAACAATAAAAATATCGAAAAAAAAATAGAAAATAAAATTAATAATATGAAAATAAATTCAAATCAAAACTTAACTATTGTAAATCAATATTTAACTCTTGCAATGAAATCAAATAATGTTCAACCTTTATTAAGTAATATTTATAAACAAATTCATCCAAATAAAAAAGATATTTTAATCAAAAAAGAAAAATATTATAAAAATACAGATAAACCTCTTGGAAATGATTATGGAAATGTAAATTATAATTTTAATAATAGATATGGTCATTATTTATTATTAAAACAAATTAAATTAAATGAAAGTTATTTAAAGGAAAAAAATGAATTGGAACAATATTTTGTACCTTTAAATTTAGATACTTATGATATTAATGATCCAAGTTTAAAAATATTTAAAGATATTGAAGATTCTGAAAATATTATTAATTATAATAATCAAAATTTTGAAAAGAAAAACAAAACTATTAATATTCATCAATATAATAAACCTATTGTTTTATTTGATAAAGTTTTACATTCTAATAATAATATTAAAAATAATATATTTAGATTACAAAGACCTTTAAGTGTTAAAAAAAAATAGAATTATTATTAATAATAAATCATATCTTAATTAATACTATATAACTAATTTTTTTTTATAAATTTAATTTATATTTTAAAATATTATTTTTTGATGATTTTTTTTTATAATAAAAAAAAAAATAAAAATAATGGGAAATGATTGTCAAAGAGAAGACACTTTAAACTATAATCAAATATTTTTTTATAAAAACTTATCTTCAGAAGCACAAATAAATGAAGAAGAAAAAGAAATGACTCAAAAAGTAAAATTATCCTTCTCTTTAAAAAACGTAAATGATTCTTCATCAAAATCAATAAATTTATTATTAGAAGATCCAGATAAAAAAAGTTCTCATTCAGTAGGAAATACAGAATCAAAAACAAAAGATGAATCAAATTCAATAAATTTTGTTCAATTTTTTTTAGTTGAATATTTTTTTGAAAAACAACAACCTTTAATAATCAAAATTTTACAAAATAATTCATTTCAAGAACAAATAGAAACTAATATAGGAAATATTATGGGAAGTAGAGGTCAAAAATTAAAAAAAGTTTTATCAGATAATTCAACTTTAGAAATAAATGGTTTACATTTACAAAATAATAATATGAAATGTACATTTGAAATATCTTTAAATGGGAATTTTAATAATATGGCAATTTCATATTTAATAAAATATTTAGGAACACAAAATATTCCTAAAAATGATCCAATTTATAGAAGTGAAATAATTAAAAATTCAAATAATTTTAATTTTAAAAATATAACAATTCCAACAATGTTTTTATGTCCAGATGGAAATTATGATAATAATATAATTTCAATTGAAATATTTGATAATATTTCCAAAACAAAATTAATTGACCAAACTGGACCTTTAAATACATTTTTTTTAAAAAATATAAATCTAACTTTTACAAAAGGTACTGCATTATTAAAAATTAAAAATGAGAAACAATATACATTTTTAGATTATCTCCGAGGAGGAATTCAAATAAATTTAACAATAGGAATTGATTTTACATCATCAAATAAAAATTATAATTTACCAGAAAGTTTACATTATATAGGAAGTGAAAATATGAATAGTTATGAAATAGCAATAAAATATTGTGGTGAAATAGTCGCTTATTATGATTATGATCAATTATTTCCTGTTTATGGTTATGGAGGAAAATTACCAAATGAAAATGTAGTAAATCATTGTTTTCCTTTAAATGGAAATATTAATCAACCAGAAATAAATTCTATTAATAATATTCTTCTTACTTATCGTCAAGTTTTACCTATGATAACTTTATATGGACCAACTTTTTTTGCTCCTTTAATTAATAATTTAAATGAAAATGTTAAAAATCAAATTCAACAAGGGAATTATAATAATTATCATATTTTAATGATTTTAACTGATGGAGTTATTAATGATATGAATGAAACTGTTAATGCTGTTGTTGAAGCTAGTTATCTTCCTATTAGTATTATTATTATTGGTATTGGATATGCTGATTTTAGTAATATGAATACTTTAGATGCTGATGATGAAATTTTAATTGATTCTAATGGGAGGAAAGCTGATAGAGATTTAGTACAGTTTGTTCCTTTTAATAAATTTATGAATGATGGAAGGAGATTAGCTGCTGAAGTTCTTGAAGAAATTCCAAGACAAATTGTTGAGTATTATCAACATCAGAAAATGCCTCCTGGAGATCCCATTATTGATATTGTTTAGTTTTTATTTATTAGTTAAAAAATAGGTTTTTTTTAATGCTTATAGGGATTTTAAATTTAAAAATTTTTTTAATCAAATTATTTAGACAATATATTTTTTTAAAAAAATAATATTTTTATTTTTTAAAATAAAATCAATAGATATATGAAAAATTAAAAAAAAAAAATGAATCCTCAAATCTTTATTCTTTTCATAATAAACACCTTCATTTCAATGGGTTATTCATTAATAGCTCCATTATTTCCTATCTTAGGTCAAAATTTCAGAATGTCAGAAAAACTCTTAGGAAGTATAATATCAATATACTCATTTTCCAATTTTTCAATAACTCCATTTTGTCCTCAAATAATATTAAAAATAGGTCGTTTAAAAATATTTTACATATCAACAATAATTCAAGCATTATCAATAATATCATATGGTTTATTTAAATTCATATCTAATTTTTCTTTTTTTATTTTTATTTCATTTACAATTAGAATTTTACATGGTTTCGCAGGTGGAATTTCAAGCACTCTTTTATATTCACTTGGAGTTAGTTTATCATCACCTGAAGAAATAACAATATCACTTGGTTACTTAGAAATCGCTTGGAGTGTTGGTATTTCAATTGGACCAGTTTGTACGAGTTTTTTATATCATTTTGGTGGTTATTCTCTTCCTTTTTATATAATTGGTATTTTTTTCTTTATTCCTATTTACTTAATTAAATTTTTAAATATTTCAAATGATGATAATTTTCAAAAAGAACAAAATCCAAATTTTTTCCTTTTTTTCAATTTTGAAATGTTAGTTAATTTCCTTCCAACTGTAGTTTTTCAAATTGCACAAACTTATTATTTTCCTTCATTAACATATCACTTAATAAATAAATGGTCATTAAAAATAGAATCATCATCATTATTTTTTATGATACCAATGGCAGCTTATTTTATAGGATTACAAATATTAAATAAAATATTATCAAATTTTGGTTTAAAATTAACAATACTTTTAGGTCAAATAGTAATAATAATTGGAGCTCCTTTTGTTTTTCCAATTAAATTTCTTCCTCAAAGTATAATTTCTATTATTTTTGGTTTATGTCTTTTAGGAATTTCAGGAGCGTTTACTTGTGTTGCAGTAATAATTGAATATGGGAAAATTTCAAAAGGAATTAATAATAATTTAAATGAAAGTTCTATTAATGATATTTCAAGTGCAGTTTTTAATTTAGGAATTGGTTTTGGAGATTTTTTAGGTCCTTTTTTTGGAGGATTTATAAGTACTAAATATGGTTTCTTATATAGTAATGTTTATATGAGTGTTATTGCTTTTTTTAATTCTTGTTTTTTTTTCTTTTATTATAAAAATGAAATTATTTTTGTGATTAAAGATATTTTATATTTTGGATTTAAAGATAGATTTTTACAGAATGATATTCATCAAAATGATAAAAGTGATTTTATTTTTTATAAAGGAAAAATTGCTAATGAAAGTTTTAGAGAAAGTTTTTGGGTTGTTGATAAAAATTTATTTTTGAATGAATCGGAAAATAATGGATGATATTTTAAATTAATGAAATTATGTTTTGTTTAAATGTATTTGGGTCTTTTTTTGTATTTTTTTTTAATTATTATATAATTATATAATAGAACTATTTAATTTATATATTTACTTTTTTAAATTTTAAAATGAATTTATAAAATTATTTTTTAAAAAAATAGAATTATATGTCTTTTTCCAAAAATACAAATACAAAAATTGAAGAAAAAAAAATTAAATTCAAACAACAAAATTCAACACCACTAAAACATGTTTTTCCAAAAAGAAGAAATTCAAATTTAATTTCAAAAAGTTTAAAAGAAAGAATTAAACAGAATTTTGAAATTCCAAATATAGAAAATTTATATACTTTAGTAAATAAAAATAAAAGAGATTTAAATGATAATGAAAGAATAATTCAATTTTTAAATAATTTGGAACCCTTTAATTCAAGATTAAATTTATGTTTAGAAAATAATAAGGAAGATTGTATAAGAAGATTTATTTATGATTTTAAAAATAAAATTTATGAAAAAAATAAAATAATATATAAATATGGAGATGAGGCCAATAACTTTTTTATAATTGAAGAAGGAAAAGTTGATTTAATTTTTCCTTATTATGAATATGTAGAGTTAAATATTGATGAATATTATATTTATTTATTAAAATTAAGAAGATTTAACGAAATTGAAATTTTAAATGAAATAATTTTATTAAATAATAAAATTTATTTAGAAGATATTGATAAAAATTTTAGTTTTGATGATTGGATTAAAACTGCTTTTAATACTTTAATACAAATGGAATTACTTTCTGAAATTATAAAGGATGAAAATTGGAAAAGTGAGATTATTAATATGAAATTTAATAAAAATGAAAATGATATTTTATTTAATGAAAAAATTAAAACTTTTGATAATATTGAAATTAAAGAATCTTTATTAAGAATTAAAAATGAATTAAATTTAACCATCAAATATTGTTTTCCAGAAATTTATAAAGAAGTAAAAAAAGATAATTCATTTTTAAAAAGAAAAATTATTGATAAATCAGATTTTGATAATTCAAATTTAATAAAAAAATTAGAAAATGTAACAACAAAAGAATATATTGAAAGAATAAAAATAACAAAAATAACAAATTCAAATTTAGAAAATAAACAAATAAAAATAATAAATTATTTACATATTAATACTCTAAATTCTGGAGAACATTTTGGAGATATTCAACAAGATTATATGCATATATTTACATATGAAGAAATTGAAAAAACAAAAAAAAATAGTGTAAATTTTAATTTACATCAATTTGATTTATTTAGAAATATGAGTGTAATTTCTAAAGAAAGATGTGTTTTAGGTTATATTAGTAAAAAAACTTATTTTACTTCTTTAAAAAGATTTAGTGATAAATGTAATTCTTTTAAGAGTAATTTTTTATTAGAAAATCAACTTTTTAAAGGAATAAATAATGAAAATCTTTTAAAAACTTTTTCTTTATGTTTTAAAGAAAAAAATATTAAACAAGGAGAAAAATTAATTAATCAAGGAAAAATTTTTGATGAAAATAATATAAAAATTTACTTTATTCAAAAAGGAGAATTTCAAACAAAATGTATTAAATCAATAGAACAAATTGATCAAATATTAAAATTGATTGGTTTTGAAAAAGAAATTAATCAAACTTTTCCAAAAGAATTAAATGGGATTATTGATACTCATTATTATAATCAAATTATTAAAAAGGTTATTTCTTTAAAATTAAATTTTGTTTCTCAAAATGAAATTGTTGGCTTATTTGATATATTTTTTAATAATTATTTTAATGATGTTATTTGTAATTCAATTAATGGAAAAGTTTTAGAAGTTAATTTATGTATTGTTAAATTATTAATTAATTATGATTCACAAGTTAAAAAAAATAAAAATCGTATTATGAATAATAAAATTAATTTATTAAAAAATATTTTATTAACTCAAAGAAAAGTATTTTTTTCATGTTTTTTTGAAAAAGAAAAATTAAATATTTTTGAGAAGAAAAAAATAGAAGATGAAAAAAATAATAATACTAATAATCATATTAATAATTTTAAACAAAGAAAATTAATTATTTCCCCAATTAAATTAATAAAAAAGATAAATGAAAGTTTTGAAACTCCAAAAATTAATAAAAAAGATAATTTATATACTTCTCTAGGTGATTTAGATATAATGTTAGGAAAAATTAAATCAAAATTTACTTTATTAGATTATAGAGAACAAAGAAAAAAAGAATTTAGGAAAAAATATCTAGAAATGCAAATTTTAAATAAACAATTAATTAAAAGCAAAAGTACAAATAATTATTTTTCTCCAAAATTTGAAAGAAAATTATACTTATCAAAATCTTTAAAAAAATTACTGCCAATACTGAAAATAAAAGACAATATTAATGATAGTAATAATATAAATTTAGAATATAATTTAAAAAAATCAAATAGTGAAAAAAATATTAATCCATTAATATATGATAATTTTATGAGAACTTATAATACTTCACAATATTTTTCTAATTTATTTAATAAAAAAAGAAATAATAGTCAATATGAAGGATTTAAGTTTAATATTAAATTATCTCCTACAAATGGTACAATTAATTTAAATTCATTTAAAAGTACTCAAAAAAACTATTTGTTAACTCAAAAATTAAGAAGAATTTATAGTAGAAAAATTAATAAAATCTTAAAAAGATTAGAAGATAAATAAATAAATATAATTATATATATTTTAATAATTGTTTTAATTGAAATATAATAATATATAAAATGAAATTAATATTTTTAATAAATTATATATAAAAATAAAGTATGATAAATAAAAAATATTAAAATTGAATAAAAATATAAGATTAATTATGAGTCATAACAAAAAAAAATATTTAATAAAATATTAGATTATGATTTTATTAAAAATTTATTAAATATAAAAAAATATATAAATAAATATTTTATATAAATATTGTTGAAAATAATATTAAAAGAGGATCAAAATTTCATTCAATTGAAATTGAAAATAAATTGATGATAGTATAGGAATATAAAGTTAATTAAGTAACTTTTACATATCATATCTAAGAAAAAAAACATGAAAATAAAATAATAAACAAAATAAACCAATATTTTATTAAACATTCTTTATAAAAAAATTTATAAACAAATTTTTCATTTTTCTTTATTTTTTAATTCAACATTTATAATATATTATTATATTTTTATATATTTATAAATATTTTTATTAATTATTTATTATTAGTTTAAATATTATTATATTATCTAATATCAATTTTGATTATTCAAATAAAGTTCTAAAATTAAAAAGGAAATGTTAAATATAATTTCTTATATTTAAAATTATAATATTATTAAAAGAAAATCTAAACATAATTTTTTTTTTATTTTAAATTTATATATTTTCATTCAAATTATTAACGGAAATTTAAATTATTTATAAAAATTATTTTTTAAAAATAATTTTATTGTTTATTAAATGTCATTTAACAATTAATAATTTAAACTAAAAAAAAGATATTACAATATCAAAATTAAAATATATCCCATAAAATTTATCAAATATATTTCGCTATTAAAAAATAAGTGAAAATATAATATAGTATTTTTTTTATTTAAAAAAAAGGATATATATAAAATAAAATTTTCCAAAAAATTTGTTTATCATTGTAATTAATGGTTTATAATAAATAAAATGGAGTTAGAAAAAAATCGAAACAAAATAAATCAAATAAAATATAAACCAATATCTCAAAGAGCATATCCAATAACAAAAAATGAAGAAAATCAAAAAAATTCCATTGAAGAAAAGAATAAATCATTCTCACCAAATCCAAATCAAAATCAAATAAAAAATAAAAATTCTATAATAAAAAAGAATTATATTCATTCATTATTAAAATCATCAAGTACATCATGTATAAAAGAAACAATAAAAAATTCCCCTTCAAAAAAAATAGAAGTAAAAAAAATAATAAATCAAAATTCTCCAAAAAAAAAAAATCCATTTCAAAATAATTTTCTTCAATTTCAATCATCAATAAATAACATAAAAACAAATATTAAAAATAATAAAAAATCAAATAAAATAAAAAGATCAAATTCTTTTTCAAATTCTTCAGATAAATTACATAAAGATTTAATTCTAAGAGAACCTGAAAAACCAGCAAAGACAAAAAAAGATTTAAAAATTCATCCTTTTCTTTCAAGATTATCTTTAAAAACTTTAGAAACTGTTCATGAAAATGCAGAAATTGAAGAAAGTGAAGAATTTAGTGTTACTACTTCTGCTTCTAATACTCCTTTAAAAGAAGGAAAAAATTATTCTTTATTAAGGAAATATTTAAATAATACTAATAATAATTTTTTTGGGAATTCTAAAATTTTAGAAAGGAAAAAAATTATTAAGAAACCTGTTTTTAAAAAACATTCTAAAATAGTTATGAGAAGTTTTAATAATAATAATGTTAACAATAATAATTCAAATAATATTAATAATAATAATACAAATACTATTTGCAATATTTATAATAATTATGTTAATGATGGTAATAATTATATTAATGATAATAGGATTAATAATTATAATAATAATTCATTTGTTAATTGTAATAATATTAAAGAAAATTTTTATTTTCATTCAAGAATTAATAAATCTTATGATTATATTTCCAAAACATATGATTTTAGGAATAATTATAAATTAAATAATAATAATAATAATAATAACTGTTGTTTAGAAGAATCAATAAAAGTTGAAGATTTAATTATTATAGAAGAAAAATTTAAAACTATAGAAAAATTCTTAAATGAAGCTAATTTTGATTTAATTAATAAAGTAACTTTAGAATGGTGGAATTATTATTTTAATTGTTCATTAAAAGGAAACTTGAGTGAATTTTTCTTTGATAAAAAAGTTCAAGCATTTATTGAAGAATCAAATATATTTACTTTAATATCAATATTAATAATATATGAATTGTCTTTTAAACCAGAATATTTTAATTTATGTTTAAAGTTAATTAAATTAATATTAACTTTAATCAATAAAAACTATTTATTATCATGTAATAATCTCCTATCAAAAATTAAAAAAGAAAACAATTTCTTTATTCAAAAATTAAAATCAATAATTCAAAGAGAAATAAACAATAGAGACTATTTCATAAATCAATTAGATAAAAATATGAATGAGATATGTGAAAAAATAAATACAATGTTTTCATCGATGAAACAAAATTCAAATATATTAAGTATTCAAATCAGAGAAATTTATACTAATTATAAAAAATATACTTCAGAAAATATAAACCAAATATTTTTAAAATACATATTAAGATTAAACAATAAAGGAGGCTCAATATTATATTCATTCCAAAAAACAAATTATCCAAAAACATTCATGATAAAAAAATCTCAATTAAAACCATTAACACTTTTTTTAGATTTAAATGAAACATTAATATCATTTGTATATACAAATGAAAATGAAGGATTTTCAAGAATAAGACCATATTTATTTCAATTTTTAAATTTAATAAAAAATTATTATGAATGTATAATATTTACTTCATCAACAAGAGATTATGCAGATCCTATAATTGATTGTATTGAAGAGACAAGAGGTTCTATTTTTAATTATAGATTATATAGAGATAATTGTACATATTTTAATAATTATTATATTAAAGATATTTCAAAATTTGGAAGAGAACTTTCAAAATGTATTATTGTTGATAATATAATACAAAATTTTATTTTACATAAAGAAAATAGTATTTTAATTTCGTCTTTCTGGGGTGAAGATAAAAATGATAATTCACTTTTGTTTTTAGGAAAAATTTTAGTTACAATTGCTTTAGAAATGATTGAACATAATTATACTATTGATATTCGAGATGTTATTTTTAAATATAGAGAAGATATTTTAGGAAAAGTTTCTTTGAAATAATAAAATAATTAATTTGTTATATTTTTTTAAGGAAAAAAATTTTTTTGTTTATTTATTGAAGATAAATTGAATTTTTATAATATGTGAATAATAATTTATATAATAATAAAACATTTTTTTTTGAAACATGATAAATATAAAAAATATTAAAAAATAACTATATTTTTAATTTAACTTAAAATTCAAAGTTCAAGTAATTTACTTAATTTATGGACTTTATTAATAAGAATATCACTATCTCTAATAATATTATGATATAAATCAACTGTTGGTTCATCTTGACTACATTCAATAACGCCAGAAACTTTATCAATTTTAGCAGAAATTCTTCCTTGAGAAATAAAATTACTTAATTCATCATCAATAAATTTTTGACTTACTCCAAATACATTTGCCATATTTTCCATTGTAACAGATTTATAAGATTGTAAAAATTGAGAATAAACTTTTATTCTCATTTCATTCATAAAAAAATTATAATGTTTTGAAAAGAAAAAATCTGTTTTTAATCTTTGAACAATTGCATAAAATTCTTTTAAAAATTCATTATAATTTCCTTCATAAAAAGTATTTAAAAAATTTTCAAGATGTGGAATTTCATTTATACAACTTACAACATCACTATTATCAATTACTCTATTTTTTAAAGTATTTCTATCAACTGTTATAATATTTGTAATTGCAGTATAAAAAACAAAAGTTTTATAATCAAATAATTCATATGAAGTAAAAGTCATTAAAGCTTCTAAAAATAATTTTCCTGCTTCTTTAAAATTTCTATTTAAAATATAATTTAACCCATCATATACTTTTAATCTATTTCTTTTTTCCCAATCTCCTCCATCTTTTAATAATTCTTTCATTTTTACTAAATATTCTTTTAATAATTCTAAATCTTTATTTAAAATTCCTATATGTAATATTTCGAAAATTGCATCTATTTTTGTATTAAAAGATTGAGTTTTTTCTATTGTTGCTTTAAATTCTTCTATTGCTTCTTTTTTCATTTTTCTTTCTTTGTATATTTTTCCTATTTCAAAATTGTAATTTGCTTTATCTATTTCTTCCATACTGTCTACATCTTCATTCATTTTTTTTCTTAGTTCTTCTATTTTTTTATCACTTGTGTCCATTTTTTTTTAATATGGAAATAATATTTAATTGGTGGAGAAATATAATTAATACTTAAATAAATAAATAATAAATGAAAATATTAATTTTTAAAAAAAAAATTTGTTTTAATTATTTTTTTTTGAATAAAATTAAAATTTAAATTTAAAAAAAATGAAAAATATTTTCTTTAAAACCAATAGAAATTTTCATTTAAAACATAGTAAAACAGAAACATCAAAAATAATAAATACAATTTTTTTTAACAATTATATAATAAATAAAAGTCATTCTTCAGATAAAAATAATAACCAAATATTAAAACAAAGAAATCTAATAAATAAAAAAATAAGAATTCCCATATCACCAAATTTTATATCAAAAATTAAATCAAAAAAAAGTTCTCTAACAAAAACAAATGCATCAACCTCATTAGATTCAAAAATAAAAAATTCAAAAAAAAATTCTATTACAAATATTAATATTAAACCTTTTTTAATATATGAAGAACAAAAAAATGAAAAAATAATCAAAAAAGAAAATAAATTAAAAAATAAAATTAACTTAAATAATAATATAATTAAACCAGAAGAAATTTTTCATTTAAGTAATTATCAAAGTAATTTAAATAAATATTCTCAAATTAATAAAAATCAAAATGAAAAAAAAAGATTAGGAAAAATAATTTTTGCACAAATGAATAATAAATTTTATACTTCTAAAATATCTATTAAAAATTCAAGAGATAAAACAATTAATGATGAAACATTAAAAATAAAACAAGTTATTCGATTTTGGAATGGAGTAATGAATATTTCTTTTCCTTCAATTATTACTAGTAAAATTCAAAATAAATATGAAAATAAAGAAAATACTATTTTTAAAAATACAAAAAGAAATACTACTTATTCTTTTAGAAGATTTAATTTGTGAAATTTTTATTTAATTTATTGTATATTTTTATATTTATAACAATTTCTTTTTAATAATATTATTTTATATTATTATTTTATTTAAAACATTTATATAATACCAAAAGATAAAATAATTTAAATTTAAAAATTTTAATTATATTTTATTTCATTATAAAATAAAATGTTTACTTTGACTACTATTTCCATTATTATTATTAACTGATTTTTTTTTATATAACACTGTTTCTGGAGTTTTTGATCTTGTTGTATTTGGAGGATATATTTTATAATTAAATTTTTGAGCTTCTTTTTGTAAATTATAAATCATAATGTTTAAATTAGCAATTAAAGCTTCTTGTTTTATATTTATATCTTTTAATTTATTTAAGTCACTATCTTTCTTTTGCATTTCTTTATTTTTTATTTCATTTTCTTTTTCTAATTTTGAGATATAAACTTTATTGTTCTCTATTTCTTCTATACTTCTTGAATTTTCTTTTTGTAACTTTGATAATTTTAAAAATAAAGAATCATAATCTTTTTTTAAAGATGATATTTCAATTTCTAATGAAGAAGAATCATTATTACTTTTACTACTACTTTTCTTATAACTATTTTCTTTTTCATATTTATAATCATCATTAATATTATAATAATTTCCATTATTATTAGTAGAACTTTTATTAGAATTTTTAGTTGAATTTTTAGTAGAACTTTTAATTGAAGTTTTATTAGAATAACATCCTTTATTACTCATATCACTATTATTAGTATTAAAATTACTATTAGTATTAAAATTACTATTTGTATTAAAATTACTATTTGTATTTAAATTAATATTTGTATTATAATTATTATTAGTATTATAATTAATATTTGCATTATAAATAGGATAACGAGTACGAGTTTCTAATTGAGGTCTCTTTCCAGGAACAGGACTAATTTCTCTATTAATAACATTTTTTCTCTTCTCATTTTTTTTCTTAACTTTTCTCCAATCATATGCATCACCAACAAAAAAATCTTTACTAACAACAAAAGGTCTTTCAGAAGAATTATCACTTTTAATTAAACATTCTTCAGGATTTTTAAAAAATTTTTTAAAAAATCGATGTTCAATAATATCTTTTAATCCAGGTCTAATTCTATAATCAACTTTAAGTATTTTTTCAATTAAATTTTTAGCATCATCATCCATACTTTTAGGCCAATTAATTTTTCCAGCAATAATATTATTTTTTAATTCTAATCTATTAGTTCCAATAAAAGGAGGATTGCCAGTAATTAATTCAAATAAAAGAACACCAATACACCAAATATCAACACGATAATCATGTCCAGCCATTAAAAGCATTTCTGGAGCTAAATAAAGAGGAGTTCCACAAAAAGTATTTCTTTCTTCTCCTAAATCAACATAATTTGACCAACCAAAATCAGTTAATTTTACCTTTCCCTTACTTGTTAATAAAATATTTTCTGGTTTAATATCTCTATGAATAATTGGAGGATTCATATTATGTAAATAATAAACTGCACTTATTATATCTTTTATAAAAGAAGCAACTTGAAAAGTATTAATTGAATTATTTTTCATATTTGATAAATATGAATATAAATTTCCATTTGGTATATATTCCATTATAAAATAACAATATTTTTCATCTTCAAAATGACCAAATAAATGAACAATATTTGGATGATTTATTTTATACATTATTTCTATTTCTCTTCTAAAATATGGTTTACCTTCTAAATTGTTTTTATTTGTTTTATCTATTACTTTTAATGCAAATTTCATACGAGTTTTTATGTGACGAGCTTCTACTACGTAACCAAATGTACCTGAACCAATATGATTTAATATTTCAAAATCAGAAATTTTTGACTCTGGTTCTAAACCTAATGATACACTTTTACTTAATGGAAGGAAACGAGATGTTACTGAGTTTAATTTTAGTTTTGACATTTTTTTTTTTTTGATTATTAAAATAAATTTTTTTTTATTATATTTTTTTATGATG
>JAEEGK010004437.1_pt1 | contig 34385 bp, 35 predicted proteins | sample 8958771 | NCBI WGS metagenome assembly JAEEGK01 (sample SAMN16246547, study PRJNA631951) | gut metagenome | biome: gut microbiome; feature: rumen; material: SC-attached | host: Bos | place: Iran: Karaj | collected 2018-10 | reverse complement strand
AGCATCCATATCTAGCGATATAAAATAACCTAATCTGGAAAAACTATCTACTGTCCTTTTAATACAATCTCCCGCATCTCGGTACATTTTGTATGTTAGAACCTTGTTATTATGTTTAAGTTTTTCCTCATCAAAGGCCTTAACCGTGCCATCCTTCTGTGAATAAAAGAAATTAATGCCCACCGTCTCAGCCATTGGTTCCGAAGTCTTTTTACATAAATCATATCTTCCGAGGGATAAACAAACTGCAATATACACTAAATCCATTCCTGTAGAATATTTGACCAAGCTACATATGTTATCACCACCAGGTCTTCCATTTACCTCTATTATTTTTGGTCCTTTTGTAGACAATTTGAACTCTACATGTATTACAGCATCGTCAATATTGATTATCTTTACAACTTCTTTTATCATTTGTTGTATTTCATCAAATTGTTCTTTATTGATAGCAGCCGGTACTGTATGACTAATCTCAACTGGATTATCATCTGAAAGTACCTTTTTCTCTGTTATAGCTACTATATTTACTTCTCCAGTTGTGATGTACACTTCTGCGCTATATTCGTTACCATCAACGAATTCTTCAACTAAAATATCAAATTGCTCTACTCTGTTTTGAATGTGCTCAATTGCTTTTCTTGCTTCATCCTCATTATTACATAAATAAATATTCCTACTTCCTGTATCAGAGGAAGGCTTAATGATTATTGGATATTCAAGCTGGTCAATATTGTAATTAACCTCGCCTTGTTTTATGACTGCATATTTCAGAGCTAAAGAGGGATACCCACATAAAGCCTCTCTAAGTTGTTCTTTATGTTTACACTTTTGAATAGCCTCATAACTAGGGCCGTTACCTATTTTTTCCTTGCTCCTAATATATGCAACTCGTTCTATGTAATCTTCGGCTAATGTAATTATTCCTTCTATTGAATATTTACTTTCTAGCTCTCTGATTTTCTTTACTACAGATTCTATATTTGACATATCCATTTCAATAGGCACATCAGCATTCATGACATGCTCTATATTTAGATTGTCGCCAATTACAATAGTCTTATATCCAATTTCATTGGCAGCCAAAATTTCTCTTCCTTCAAACAATGGCTTAACAATAATTATGTAACTCATATCCCCATAATTTAGTCATAGTCTCAAAACTGTCATCTCTAAAATATGCTAAATAAATTTATCTTTGGTTCTTCCATCTGAAGGTCAAATGTTGTGTAAATATGTATTAACTCATCCTTTACTTCATCATAAGAATCACCATGTATTATTGCATATCCAGTTCTACAAGCAGTATTTCTGTTTTGAGAAATAACATCTCCTTCCTTATAATTAATACGAATGGTATCAAGCTTTATTTCATCAAAATCTTCCGCTTGGGAAATCTTACGAATAGTTCCTTTTTTATATGGAAGCGCTACATAACCACTATACTGATGTTTTGAAATATCAATATCTAAATCTTCTGACAGCCCAAGTTCAATAAATTTCTTGTACATATTAATTCCATATGCACTCTCAATAGCACGTCCTATCAGAGGTCCACCACCTAAACGGGATGCTATTTCTCCAACTACTAGATCTCCATTGTTTTCAAACACTTCCAGATGGCATACGCTTGTCTTTATTCCCAAAACCTTTATAACTTTTCTGTTTAGCTCTTTAATTTTGTCCACTATAGGATTGTTTGATGTGTCAGGAAATATAACGGCAGCTACAGGCTTTTCTGTAGTAACAGTATCTATGCAATTAGTATAGTATTTACCAACAGATGAAAAGCACACCTCTCCATTAACCACAATTGAATCACAATGATATTCTTCTCCTGGGTTAAATGATTCAATAATAAACTTTTCCAGTGCATCTCCAATTCTGTCTAGAGAAGCATCCAACTCCGATTCATTTTTAATTAAAAATGTGTTTACCGTAGCAGATCCGTTTCTTGGTTTAACAACAACTGGAAAATCATAAGCCTCTGCGAATTTTCTAGCATCTTCTTTTTCTTGTAATAGACTTACTTCAGCAGTTTTAATTCCTCCTTCGTGGAATCTCTGCTTCATCTTATATTTATCTCGAGTTAGAATAGCCGTATCTTCATCTATACCTTCAATGTTATACTTATCTCTTATATACCCACAGACATTAACAGCCCATTCAACATTTGCATATATTGATCTAATTATGAATTCTTTATTAATCTTGTCTATTACCTCTGAAATACATTCCTTACAGGTATAGTCAGAAACAATAAAAACTTTATCTAGCTTAATATCTGCTTTTATCTGAGGTTGTTTCTCTGCGATTAGTATAATTTCAAATTCATCAAAATTCTTACATTCAGAAAATACTTCTTCTAAATAACCTACAAAGACAAGCGCTTCTTTCAACTTTGACCTCCTATACTAGTTCCATTGCTTAACAGCATCTTTCTGAAGAACAGCAGCTCTCCTTTTTGGCTACCATCTTAATGTTTCTACCCGTTTGAAGCATTGATACCAAATAAGAAACATACTCGATTTGGCAATTAGTATACTCGCTCTGCTTTGCAAGCATGCACGCATTTTTATATGCGTCATTATCATTACTAAGGATTGATACTGTTAATGAAATAAGTGCTTTTTCCTTGTCACTGAGTTTTGTGCTCTCAAACACTTCAGTCATTAATTCTTCTTGTTTCTTTTTAATTTCTTCCATTTTTACTTTCCTCCTTTAAATTGTTAAACCAATTCTACACATAATCGTTGTAATATGCAACTATTATTTTTTACATCTATTGAACAAAGCAACTTTTAATATGTTTTTGGACAAAAAAAGACCATGGACAAATCCATGGCCTACAGTACATATTCAATTATATATCAAAATTAAAATTGTGATTCTTCTATTTCTCCTGTTGAATCAATGAAATAAAAATGCTTTATCTGATCAGAGCTCAAATCTCTGATGAAGCTTCTATACTCATTTACAAATTCATCATCCTCTGAGACAGATGCAGGTATGACAATCCATTTGTTATATTTCACTGGATATAACTCGATGCCAAATCCCTGATCAATAGTACGTAAATACGTATCAAGCTTTTGAGCATTAACAAGGATACGCTCTACGCTGTCACCATTTTTATCTATCAGCTGATATGCACCATACTTATCCATAGGAATAAGTACAAAATCATCAGCAGTATTGTCATTAACCGCCATAAGCATCTCTTCTATTTTAAGATCAAAATATGCCATTATATCTGTAGATACATCGAATCTATTAAATGCGTTGTAGTAATAAAACAGCCCTGTATATTGATAGAAGTCTATAGTTGCTAAATTAGACAACCCCTGCGAAGATGGTGATTTTTTATTAACATGTATGTATAGATTTGCTAGAAACTCGTCTTTAGATAATCCCTTATAGTAATAACCCATTATGCCGCCCCTCTTTGTTTATAGCAAATATTATATTACATTTTTTCACATAACAGCAATAGTGTATCGCTTATTGTTGTAGCTTCTTTATAAAATTTTCTTTTAGCTGCTGCATTAGTGCCCATAAATCGTCGTATCGTGGAAGCGGATTAACAAAACACCATACTATACCCACTATACAAAGAACAATCGCAACTATTCCAAAGGTTCTACGCTGCTTAATATAGCCAATTACAGAACATATCAGGCCAATGATACCTGCTATATAGCTATTGCCTATAATAAATCCAGTTATAATAGAAGCTATTCCAAGGAAAAATCCAAAATAGAGCCAAACGCTAGTAGAATGAACTTCTGGAAGTGGCTTCTCCTCAAATTCCTTATCGTCTCTTTTTAATACTGCATCATAATTTTTTCTGAAATCAATATCCATAACTATTTATTCGCTTCCTTTATCGCTGCTGCAATTTGTTGTGCAAGATCCATATTGTTAGCAGCTAAAATCTCACCCTGAGTCATGGTCTGAGCCTCTGCTACCATTCTCGCATTAGTATCATTTAATCTAGTTTCAATGATCTCATTAATGAGAGCTGAAACTTGCTCCGCCTTATGCTTTTCAAAAATAAGTATGTTGAGTGAATAAGTCAATGAGCCAGTAGTATAGATATTAATCCTATAATAAAATGCAGTGATAACAATAATAACAGCCAACGCAATATGTACTATTCCCAAGCCTGAAACAGCAATAACACTAGGCAAAGGCTTTGGCCCCTCTGCCTGAACAAGTGCAGTAAAATAAAATAATCCCATAAGTGCTGTAAGTACACCTACTACAAACTGCTTGAACTTTAGACCAAAAGACTGGTCGTGTGTAGAAATCTGATGAACATAAAGACTATGTTTTTCTGAACCAAATGGAATAACACCTAAAATGGTATTTGGTATACTGAGGAACAGGCTGTTCCGGCTAATCTCCACCTTTCCCTTCAAATAGAATGTCAAAATACCAGACATAAAAGTAACATTTTTCATTACTATCTCCTCCCTATCGGCGCAATAATGCTCGATATTTATTTAATACTAAATTAGTATAGTATAAATTATTTATTCGCACAAGCAAAATTATTTTTTCTAACTAATAGTGCGTCCTCTCCTCATATTAAGAGTTTGCTTAGCATGCTGTTCCTGTGCCTGTATCTGCGGTCTAATTCGTTTATCTTTCGCCCTCCTATTCTTATCACTAATAGGTTCATATGGCTTAGACGTCACTCCTTGGCCTTCTTTAGCTATAATCTTATTGTCTTTTATGTACTGCCTAAACTCTTTACTTGTTTTTCCTTCCATCTCTGGATGGTTCTTTGTGATATCAGCGCAGAGGCTGGAGTATTCCTTGGCGTTAGCTGTAATGCCAAGTTTTCTTTCATCTACATGGATGCCACCACTACCTCTATGAATACTCCTTGGAACTGCAACAGCTTGACCGTCACCTCCAATATGGTGATGAATCATTTGCTCGCCTTTATATTTTTCGTATTCAGGAAAATGCTTTACAAACACATCATCAACCTTTGGTGACTCACCGTTCTTAATTCTCGCCTTATTGTATCTACTAAAATACTCAGGATGCTTTTCTAGCAATTCTTTAAAATAGTATTGTTTACTTCTTTCCCATCCTTGGGCATTACTAGTCGATTTTTCCTGTCCCTTATATTTCATATCAACCAGTAAACCATCTGGATGATTTAGAGTAAATTCCGTTCCTTGTTTTGTTTTTCTACTAGCTTTTATTTCACTTTCGGCTATACCATTATAACAATCAACTCCCATACTATATCAGCGCCTCCATATTTGCTATAACCTCTGTAATGGAATTGGATACTTCTACAGTTTTATTCGTGTCAAACTCACGGGCAAAAAGTCTTCCATCTTTATTATCAAAATAGAGAGTGTATCCATCATCATCTCTTATCTGAGCATCTCCAATAGCAAACACTTCAGAATTTGGGAAATCATCCTTACCCATCTCATATGCATCTCTTACCATGACTTCAACACCTTTTTTTATATTAATACCATCAAAGTTAATAAACATTTTGTTGTAACGGCCATCTAAATCAGCAAACGAGTATGTAGAATAAAATTCTTTTAATTCTTCACACAAACTAAACCCTAACTCTCTTTCGATAGATACCCAGTCAATATCATCAGTCTGAAGTTTTGGTTCCCATTCAACATATCCCTCATCGTCAGGTTCCGATACTAATAAATCCCTGTTCCATTTTTCTGAGTAAGGTATCATAGGTTTGGTCCCAAACTCCTCTTCATATACTCTATTCAATTTTTCAAAGAATATATCAAACGCTTCTTTCATCATCATTTTATTCTCCTTTTACTTAATAAATATTTATTGTGCCATTTTTTTCCTTTGACCTTGCACATTTTTATTTGAATCATTCTTTTGTTTTTGTTTTCCACCAGTTTGTGAGGTTTTGTTGTTCGAATAGGTGGTATTGCTAATCGTATCTCCATCAGGTATGTTTGTGGTTTTGTATCCCTTATCAATACTGATAGATTCCTGATTCTGTTTCGCCTTTTCCCGCGCTGGCCTATTATCAGCCTTTTCATACGGTGTCATCTGGACAAAAGGTGTTGCAATAAAGTCTACTCCGTGAACAATATTTTTTGCCTTATCGATTGTCTGTGCTCCTTTTTCATCGACTTTGAACTGGTCAAGCACTGCATCAAACTGGGCCTTGGAAACGTTATTCTCTTTTGCGAAGTCACTCATTATCTTTCTGAATTTTAGAACTGCCCCAGGATCTTTTATTGCATTGAGTCCGAGTTTTAATTTATTGGAGTTTTCCATTCCAAGAGCTTCGCCTGCCAGTGGAGCAATATAATCTGATATTCTCTGCAATTCCTTTTTATCAGCATGGTCCATTGTGTATGATATGAAATCTCTAATTAATTCCATGTTTTCATTTTTCTGGTCCAGCTGCTTAAATGAAAATACCTTATTATTATTTTCATCTACAGGAATCCTGCCTTTTTCATCTCGCATAAAAATGGAATTTGGGCTATGAAATTCGCCCGGACTAGAAATTCCATATTGCTCACATGGAATCTGTTTAGAATTATCAACCTGCTTCATCAAAACATTTACAAAATCATTTTTTGCAAAATAATTTGTTATTTTGGAACCATTATCATCTATCTTATCTGCGTATTTATCGATAAAGTAATTAGAAAAACCCTGACCATCAAATGCAACACACTTTGATATCTTGTTAGCATTCTCCGAAACAATGGTTGAGTACATTGCCTTGTTGGCTCCTTTTGAATGTCCAGTCACTATAACATCTTTATATTTTTCCTTACTGGCGTATTTATCAAAAAAAGCCAACGCCTCTGTCTGGGACTGTGTGTCTGATTCAACTAGCCCATGTACGTTGTCTTCCCATTCATTTTTACCTGATGTTCCCTTATATGAAATAATACATTGATTTGTCTGTGGGTCTTCGTAGGCAATATTTAAATTGTACCTTCTATGGTCAGAGGTCTCTAACTGCTGGCTGCCGATAATTTCTAACTTACTTAACTCTGGATCATTTTTTATCCCCTCGATAATATCAGCCCATTCATTACCAGAGATGTAGGCTCCCTGGACATTTTTATCTCCCACAGCCCTGAGGTTTTGGATTGCTTTATCATCGAAAACAAGCATACTCTCGCCTAATGGTCTATTATTACGCAGGGGTAATATTTCTCGATTTATACCAGCTGCTTGTAGCACATATTTATCTATATATGGAACGTGGTCTAATACCGCTAATTTTTCATCTGTCATATTTTACCCACCCGCGTTCTGCATCCCTGATATATATTCTGTTGCTCGAATACATACCATTGATATCTTCTCCTTCAAAGCAATCTTGATGATTTTTCTTGTCCATCTTTGGCAGAATATCATCCTTTAGCCAATACAGTAAAAAGTCATAGTCGATTTTGTCACCATCTATTTCTTTTACGACTAAATCCATTGATTTTTCAATTTTCTCTTCGCTTGTATTTTCGATATACATACATATATCTACTGCTTTCACATGTCCGTCATCTGCAACACCTGTAATTTCAGCAAATATCTTGTAGGTCTCCCCAGCAAATATTTTTCCAAAACGCTTTTCAATATCTGCCTGAACTATAGGGGCCTGAGTTACCCATGCATAGCCATCTGTAAATCCATCTTCTGTTCTTTCCACTGAAAATGTAGATGTGGCTGGGTCATCTCCCTCAGCATATGTGAATAGAGCTTCCTCATCTCCAAACAATGCATTCTTGGCAGTATATCCGTTGTAGCAAAACTTTTTATTATATTTTGCCTCCACATACTGCAGCATCTCCTCGATTGCTGCAATCGCTTCTCTCTGAGTAAATGATAGCTTACCCCATTTTGTAGGAAGATTCTTGGATGCTAAAATCTCACACTGTCTTTCATTTAGCTTATGGCTTTTAAATAAACTCATAAATAACCTCTCCAATTTATACTTAATCGCATTAGCCAATCATGTATCGTAAATACGGATTAACCTGTGCACTATATCCAAATCTGATTATTTCAGAAATGTCGTCTCTAGACAACAATTTTTGGAATTTATAAAGCAATTTAGATGCTGTACTAGGATTAATATATTTTTCACCTTCTGGATTAGTCAGCACGTACTTCGCACATTTTTCATCCTTAGATGCGCGTTTTAAAACACGAACATCGGAAAGATATTTATAAAATGGCACAAATCCATTTGAGCAATCTTCCATCCAGATATTGAATACGATTTTTAATAATGGATGAATCTTGTCTAGCTTTGAAATCAAATTCTTGTCGAGATTAACATTTTCAGCATCAACTTTATTGATGATCATGTCCTCGAATCCCCTTGAGCTCTCATCGACAAAGCTATTGCCTTCATTTACATCCTCTAAATATTCATAAGATGTAAACTGAACCATCTTACCATTTGTACCGTAATAGCTTTTTTCTCCGCTTTTTCTTGTGGATGTAGATACTAAGTGATCATTGTCAGTCTGCTTACTTTTTGCATAAAGCTGTCTACCAGTTGGCAATACAAACTTTGTTACATACACTTCAAATGGTGATGAACCATCAAATGGTCTTCTGTCTTTCAGCTTTCTATAAGCATCCATGCAGTAGAACAATAATGCATCTAACTCATCTCTACTAAATGTGTTGTATAGACTTGACTTATCACGAATACGGGCAGCTGCAACATTTGCGCAAGTAAAGTAAACGATAGTTTCAACCTCATCGTACATTCTTCTAACCTGCTCATTTGCCTCTATGACATTTTCCATACCAATAGCACTATATGCTACATCAGAATTATCAAACCCCGCTCCCCTGCTTGTTGATTTTTCTGAGTAAACTCCCATTACAATTATCCTTTCTTAAACCAATTTGTTCATAACTTCATTAACTTCAATCCCCTAGTATTTTTTATGCTCACCCGTGTGTCACGATTGTGACGTTTATTTAATCATTTCTGCCCGTTTTTTATATTAAACTAATATTCAGTTTTACCTGTTCAAAGCTTCTGCCTGCTGCTAGGCCAATAAATAATGTGTCTGTTTTTATTCCTAAATACTTTTCATCATCCTCTGTAATATTTCCCAGATTTTGCTCGAGCAAATAAGCTCTTACTTCCTGGTACAGTTTTTTGTTAAATCCAACTGCTTCATTAAAATCATTAAATTTCTTACCTGCATATTCGGATGATTCAAATCTCATATCTATTTCTGTGATACCATCCACATCATCATAGAAACATAAAGCTACGTTAGTCGGAATATTTTTCACTGCATCATGGCATTTAAAGCTTATAAATACACGCTCCTCATAATCATGTTCCAACGATTCAACTTTTTTAAGAGTTTCTGCAAAAGTATCATCAATTGAAAATGCTAAACCATTATCAAATTCTATTGTTTTACCTGATAGCTTCATTGCTTTCTCCTTTTATTAAGGTGTTCTAGTTTTCGGTTTTAGCCTTTGGGCATTACTATTTTTCATTGGAGGTAATTGTTCCTGAATCATCTTCTCCTTATAAACTATAGTTCTAGTACCATTATCAATGCCGTCAGCACTAACTAGATTTGTTTCATGGGCTGCTGTTGTTTCCTGTGTTGTACTGTTGGAATAGGCAAATGAAGGGTCTGGCCTTGCTATGTATTCATTTGGCCCAGCCTTTACTTCATGTCTGTTATTCTGCTCAGACACACTTATGCCCAGCTTTTCTCGCTCCCTCTGCGACTCACTAACTTGCTGATTCCGCAGCGAGTGAGCTATTTTGCTACGCTCACGGTATTCTCTATCAAAACGATTTAAATCTATGGACTCCCTCTCAATAGGCTTCAAGCCGGGAGTAATATCGCTATTTATACCATATGATTCATTAGGATTGTACTTAAATACTCCGTTTTTAATAGCATCTCTAAATGTATCTGGATCAATATAGTACTGATGGCCTCCACCTGGACCGTTTTGTGGGTTAGCACTAACTTCTCCGTAGGCTACCTTTATTTCTCCTGATGTTTTCCCATCTGGAGCGGTTAGTTTATCGTATAATTTAGGGTTGTCTTTCTTCAGCTCATCCAGCCTCTTAAAATCCACATCATATGCCGAAACATTTGAATGAGCTTCTGCAACTCCATTATATGTAGATAGACTTGTCTGTATCTTTCCATCTAGCTCATTTGTATTGAGGACGCCGTCATGCACACAGCTTTCTACTGTTGCTCTATCTGTAAAGAAACCGCTGTTGCCTTCTGAAGCTCCCCAGTTTTCTGTCCAACCAGCTGTATATATTGTGATATTCTGTGATCTATCTAGAACACCATTTTGAAATCTATCATGTCCTTCATAGCCCTGGCCCTTTCGACCCTGAGTCATATACGCCTGGTTTGCCATTGATTCATTCATAACTTCTCACCCGCCTTTTTCATAACTCAGCTACGCTAACATCTTGATTAAATCATCGCTGTGACAAACAAATCTGCCCTCATCGTTGTCGATGAATGTGTATTTACTGTTGTCAACTACCATTTGAATTCCATCTGCATTTGACACTGTCATATCGAAAAACTCATGTGTCATCTGGGCTTTGTTCAAATCTGCAAATTCCTTTAGAGCTTTTTCTGTAGCAAATAAAATTGGCAATCCCTGGCATCTCATGATGGCTCCAGAGTCATCATCAGCTGCTAAAATATGAAGTTCCTTTCCACCAACCAGACTCTTAAGCTTCTCTGTTCCAACTAGGAACTGCTTCCATACATTATTGGCAGCTTCTATAATCTCCCAACCATATACAACCTCGCCGTCGATTGTGAAAACTGTTGTATCAAGAGGTGGATTAGTAATCCATCTTTCAATTGTATGCTCGCCAACTCCCGCTTCTGCAATGGCTCTAGCATCTTCCTCCTTGGTAAAAAATGATATTGTCGCGTGAGTATTACCAACCGGCTGACTTATTGCCTTGCCTTCTTCGGTGAGTGCTACATATAAGCATTTACTTCCGTCGTACATTCTCTGAATTTTTGCAACCACATCTCTTCTTTTCTCGTATAAAAGATCCGCCGCTGCAAAGAATCCTAAATTTACAATTTCAAAACCCGGATAGTTATTATCAAACAGTAAACTAAAATATGATATGTCCGGTACTTCAAAACCAACCGTCGAAAACTCGTATTCTCCTTCCGGCAATTCGCTTCTAACTATTTCACAGAAAGCTTGTGCCTCCTCATCATTAAGTGCTGCGAAAAAAGCACTGTCTCTGTTTCTAAGTAAGCCGCCATTCATAGTAACTATTCGAAGTGTTCTTCCTTCTAATTCTTTTAACTCATCCCTTGTTATTGTCTCCATAACATACCTCACTATATTTCTCTCTATTAAATAAAAATTTATGATTTCAGTTTCATCTTGTAACGCACATCATTATAGATTGTAACAATTTGAAACTATATTGTACATAGTTTGTTCATAAATATTTCATAAATATTTCAAAACATGCTGTTAAACTGTGAATTTTCTTTGTTTTGTAATTATTTTTGATGATTAGGTATCGTACCAATACCTTAGTGGTATTGTACACATATTATTTATTTTGTTGTCCCCTGTCAATAGTTTTTTGTAAAAAAGTAGTAAAATAATAATTTTTGTACATTTTTACGAAAAAAGCTCCAGAAAATACTGTCCACTTAAATGGTCCAGTACCTCCGGAGCGCTTATTTATTCGTTATTTTTAGCCTTATAATATTTACTTAAATGGTCTATTTAGTTTTAAAAGCCCAGAACTTATTGATAAGGAAATTAATAGGAACGCTTACCAAAAGATTAATGATTGGCGAAAGCATTTTAGATATACCTACAATATCTACCCAGAAAAATCCAAGTAACCAGTTAAGGAAAAGTCCTGTAAAAGAGTATGAAACATATGTCTTAAGAAGAGTCTTCCACATGTTTCTAGACTGACCCTCCTCTACTACGAATACCATTTTGTTATTCCAGTAGAATGACCAAAGAACACTGAGCACAAAGGCAACAAATGTAGCTATCTGATAGTCTACCTTTGGAAAAAGTCCTGCCTTCTGAAGTCCTAATAAAGTGCCAACATAAATAACATATGATACTACTGTATTAGTGACACCCACGATGCCAAACTTAACGAACTGTAAAGTAGCCTCATGAATCCCGTCAGTGTATTCCTTATGCATTATTTTGAATATGAATCCAAAAATCTTCTTAACAATTATATCTAATAAATCAAATGCTTTATTCATTTTATTACCTAGTTCCTTCTATATTATTATGAGGGCTATACTTTAGTGCATAGCCCTCTAGGATTATAAGATATAGAAGCATTTTAATCAATAAGTGGATTTCTCTAGCTCTCAGTCATGGCTGCAGGAAGTGGACGATGCTTTGCCGAAAGTTCATCCACGTCGATACGCATGACGCTGACGATGGATACCATCCTCTCATCAAACTGGAAATGGTCGTGGCCAGTCTGAGTCTTCATGATAGCCTGAAGTGCACGGTCCTTCTCAGCAGGGTCGTCTATGAGATGAATCTGGCCTGTGCCCATAACACACTCATAGGCCACACCGTACTGGCATGCCATCTTACCCTCGAATGGTGTGATATTACACTCCATTGTGAAGCAACAGTCAGAGTTCTTTTTAATGATGTCTAGCTTACGGCCAGTGTTAGCACCGTGAAGGTAGACAATCAAATGCCCATCTCCATCGTCATGGTCTATGCCGTAATTCATTGGCACCACATATGGCTTACCGTCATCCACTAGACCTAGATGCAAATACTTGCAGGTATCTAGGATGCGGTTGATTTCATTTGTATCTGTGATTTCTCGTTCTCGTCTGGTCATGGGTCCCCCTTTGCAGATCAATTCTATTAGCCTACAATCTCCTCATATCTAGCACTTACTTTTGCCCAATCAAGCACCTCAAAGAATGCCTTAATATAGTCTGGGCGGAGATTCTTGTATTTTAAGTAGTAAGCATGCTCCCACACATCAAGGGCTACAAGTGGAATCATACCTGTGCCCTCAGAAATTGGGTTGTCCTGATTGGCCGTCTTAGAAACAACAAGCTTGCCTGACTTGTCAGTAGAAAGCCAAGCCCATCCAGAACCAAACTGTGTAGTAGCTGCTGTAGTAAGCTGCTCCTTGAGAGCGTCAAGTCCGCCAAATGTATCGTCAATCGCCTGAGCCAGCTTGCCTGTAGGCGCCTTAGCTGGGCTAGGTGAAAACATTTCAAAATAAAGATTGTGATTGTAGAAACCGCCGCCCTGATTCTTAAGGCCCTGGCGAAGTGTAGCGTCGCCAACCTTATCAAGGGATGCAAGCAACTCCTCTGCAGATAAGTCTGCCATGCCTGCCTTCTCAGCTAACTCGTTGAAAGTCTTGGTGTATGTAGCATGGTGCTTGCCATGGTGTGTCTCCACTGTGAGCTGGTCGATATATGGCTCAAGGGCATCTGTTGCGTATGGTAATTTGATCTGTTCAAACATAGTAAAACCCTCCTTAAATTGTGTTAAATAATATTGGTTTGATTGTAGCACGGATTAGGGGCAGTTGCAAACATTTAATTAAATAGCGGAATGAACTACGCTCCCGTGCTCCACCTTTGTCCCAGCAGCCACAACAGCTCTGGCCGTAACTACTGCGTTGCATCCAATCTGGCAAAAGTCTCCTACTGTGCTGTCATGATTAAGCACAGCGCCTGCATTAATAAGGCATGACTGGCCAATGGTGCATGCTCTGTACACTACGCAGCCAGGCTCTACAATTGAGCCCGCCCCGATGGATGCATCACCACTGACATAGACTCTAGGATGAATGATAGTGGCAAGCTTAAAATCTGCCGATAGCATCTCCACACATTTCTTTCGCACCTGGGGATTGCCCATGGCTACGATAAATTCATCATATTCTCCTACGAACTTTTTGTAGTCTGCAATTTTTCCAATGGCAAGGGCGCTGTTATCATCTAGAAAATCCGCCTCATCATATCCCGACTCTAGTGCCAAGTCCTTTACAAGACGTCCGTACTCGCCGGCGCCGATAATAAGTAATTTTTTCATGGTGGGTTCCCTTTTCTAAAATACAATAGTTATGGTTGTTCCTTTATCAAGTTCACTTTCTAACTGGATTGTTCCATCATGCAACTCCACAATGTGTTTTACAATGGAAAGCCCTAGGCCTGTGCCACCGCTAGCCTTGGAGCGGCTTTTATCCACTCTGTAGAATCTTTCGAAGACCCTCTCAAAATCCTGGCTTGGGATTCCAATTCCATCGTCCTCAACAGATAGAATCTTTTTTCCATTAGCCTCCTGAACTTTTACCCACACGTGTCCACCAGGGTTGTTATAGCGGATAGAGTTTTCCACAAGATTATCTATAAGTTCCACTAGTAGATCTTTGCGTCCAAGAAAGTATGTGGGCTCCCCCTCCAATTCTAGCAAAATGTCTTTTGCATTTGCATTTATTTTTAAAACCTCTATCTCTTCTTTTGCCAGCTCGTACAAATCCACTTTTTCGAATTTGTCCTGTAGCTCATGGGCGTCTAGATTTGAAAGAGCTATTATGTCATCTATTAATTTAAGCAACCGATTAGCATTTTTCTCAATCTCTCCTGCGAAATGCTGTAGTCGCTCTGGCTCTATTTCGTTGGTCTGAATAAGCTGGGCATAGCCAGAAATTGCCGTTAGTGGAGTCTTTAGCTCATGGCTGGCGTTGGTTGAGAAATCCTGAATTCTCTTGGCGGATTCTAAGACTTTGTCGTGTTGCTTTCTAATCTCGCTAACAAATGGATATAACTCAGGATATGGTGCCTCCACATCATCATCCAAATTCTCAGCCACCTTTATGATTGGCGCCACAAGGCTTTGGGTGAGAAGCTTCGAGAGGATGGTTCCTATAATAGAAACAATGATGATGATGGACATGCAGTAGGGAATCGCCGATATTATCACAGTCCAAAGGCTGTCCACTTCCTTTGAAATCCTAAGTATACAGCCGTCGTCTAGGACGATTGCATAGTAATAATCCACTCGATCAATAGTATCGGATTTACGTATTTCCTCTCCCCAGCTATTTTTCATAGCCTCCGCTATCTCAGGGCGGTCAAGGTGATTGTTCATTGATGATGCAGGTGTGGTGTTATCAAAAAGTACCTTGCCATCGGTGTCCACTAGGGTAACACGAAGCTTTTCTTCCTTTAGTTTCGGATTGGCCTCAAATGCAGCAATATCTGCATTTTGAAATACCCCTGTATCCCTGAGAATTTGAGCAGTCACCTGGAGATCCTCGTGAACCTGCTTTTCAAAAAGCGCATAATATGCCATAGCCCCACAGCTTGTTGCTAGCAAGGCCACAAGAATAATCATAAATACAAATCTAAGATAAATCTTTCGTGCCATAACACCTCCATATGTCACTCAAACTTGTAACCTACATTTCGCACAGTGAGAATCCTGTCTCCGTAATTACGTAGTTTTGCTCGCAGGGATTTTATATGCATGTCTAAGGTGCGGGATTCTAGCTCATAATCCATACCCCAGATTTTATCCATTATCTGAGCACGTTTGAGAACCAGCCCTCTATTCATTAACAAATATTTCAATAACTCATATTCTTTAAATGTAAGCTCAACTGGAGAATCCCCAAGGCTTACTGTATGTTTACCATCGTCTAATACTAATTCGTCTATGCGAATTATTTGCTTGCCGTCAGAGCTAGTGCGGCGCAACAGAGCCTTCACCCTAGAGGTAAGCTCAACTACAGAGAATGGTTTTTTAATGTAATCATCTGCACCGATTTCTAGGCCTCTAGCCAAATCCAGCTCAGTAGTTTTGGCAGTAACCATAATTACTGGAATGCTCTGAGTTATTTCGCTTGCTCGGATATTTGTCAAAATATCATTACCATTCTCATCGGGAAGCATAATGTCTAGCAAAACCAAGTCCGGTAATTTTCTCTCAAGAGAGGCAAAAAAGCTTGCAGCATCAGAGAAGCTGTTTACTAAAAATCCAGCATTCTCAAGGGCAAACTCCTCTATTTCTCTGATATTCTCATCGTCCTCTACTATATAAATTAAAGCCATACTATCTCCTTTAGATAATCAAACTTTCATGCCTGCCCGCAGGTCAGTTACGTGAGTATAATCGTCTTTTATGGTCTTCTCTGCTAGGGTCACTACCCTGTTTGCGAATGGGTAGAGAACCACTGTGCAGCCAATATTGAAAATGCTATGGATTATAGCCACTGATACCGGGCTTGCTGCCTGGTACAAAAAATCAAAATTAAAAAACATGTTGGCAGTATAAAAAGTTCCTACAAAAACAATAGTTCCAATCAGGTTGAAATACAAATGTATCATGGAAGCTCGCTTTGCATTTTTGCTAGCCCCTACCGATGACAGCAGGGCTGTGGCGCAAGTTCCAATATTTTGCCCCAAAACTATCGGTATAGCCGCCGCAAAAGTGACTGTACCCGAAAGGCAAAGAGCTTGAAGTATTCCAACTGATGCTGAGGAGCTTTGGATAACTGCTGTAAAAATCATTCCCACAACTATTCCAAAAATCGGATTGGACACTGCCATTAATATAGAAGCAAAAGTGTCACTTTCTGCCAATGGTGCCATGGATTTTGACATAGTCTCCATGCCATACATTAGGATTCCAAACCCTAGGCAAATGCTTCCGGCGTGAGTTTTCTTAATATTCTCACGGGCTGTCATCAGCAATATAATGCCGATCATTGCCACGATTGGAGCAAAGGATGATGGCTTTAACATTCTCACCCAGAAGGATTCGCTTTGGATTCCAGTCATGGAGAATATCCATGATGTCATGGTGGTGCCTATATTTGCTCCCATTATAACACCAACCGCCTGTCTGAGGCTCATTATTCCTGAATTCACAAAACCTACAACCATTACCGTGGTGGCTGAGGATGACTGAATTATAGCGGTGATGGCCGCACCTAAAATTACCGCGTGAGATGTCCTGCCAGTAAGTCTGGCCAGTATTTTCTCAAGGCGATTTGAGGCCAGTTTCTCTAGGCCTTCACCCATTAGGCGCATGCCGTACAAAAACAGGGCCAGCCCGCCTAATAATGATATTATCGAAAATGCATCCATATTTTCTCTCCTTATGTCTCATCTAACTATCCCGTAGGTCATGGCCTGGGCATAGAATGCAAGTACCAATATAAAAAACCTACTACCTGTCATAATCGTTACGGACTCATGGTAGTAGGTAAATGTAAAGTCTATGTAAATTTTTTGTGAGAAATTTGGATCAATTAATCATTAGGTTTAATCATCAGGCTCTCGGCGATTTTGGATTTCTTGGAGAATTTTAGCGTGGTGTAGCCAATAATGCTAAAAACTACGGCGCCTACTAAATTTACAAGAAGATCCTTCATAGTATCGATGATGCCGATATCCAGGTACCCACCAGGAATTGTATAGGCGTTACCGTCGGCGGTATTTACAACTGTGTCAGTTATATTTCCAATGAAAAATGGTATCCCAGAATTGTTTGGATCAAGGGTAACTGAGCCAATGTTTTGCACTATGAAATCCTTTTGCATGTCCAAATAGAAAAAGTAGTCCATGGTGAATTCAAAAAACTCCCACAGAACACCTACTGTCATAGAAAAGCAAAAAGCCACTAGCGTCAGATAGAATGGGGACAAATTAATATTCTCACTGCCACGATTGAGCAAGTAAATCAGTGAGAATCCAATGGCTGCGCACAAGAATCCATTCATTGTGTGGAGCATCGTGTCCCAGCCAGGAATCAGCACGTAGTAATGATTTACCTCACCTAATATTTCTGCGGCATAGATGAACCCAAATATGATACCCTGAAAAACTGCGGGAATCTCTATTTTCATTTTTTGCTGCAAAAATGCAGGCATCAAAAATAGTAACAACGACAAAATGCAGATGGCCGCACTTTCATAATTCCTTGTGAGAATGCACCTGATGAGTGTCAGGATTACAAGTGCTCGCAAGATTAGGTAAAAGATAAAGGTGCGCCTGTTCTTTTTATAGTCGTTTATTAGAGAATTTTTGTAGTCAAGTAGTTTCATTTTGCTCCCCCTGTGTGGTAACTCATTAATCTATTGTCCCCACACATTTCGCACTGACATTTTGTACCACATATAAATAACAAAAAAGCTGAGCACCTCTGCCCAGCTAATCCTTAGTACCTGCAAGTACTAGGCATGTTTATTAACTTCATATTAGTTTATTATATTGTCATTTGCAACATCGTTTGGGGAGCTTGAAATTTTTATAATTATGTATTCTATCGTAAAAATAATGGCCTATGCATAGACGAGTATTATAATAACTCCTTTCTTTTGTAAAGCTTACACTTCGTAAATGCGAATAACCATGTGATGATTGTGGCAATTTGTTTCTTCTAATTCTTCCTCCTCTCTTTTCTATAAAAATGTAGGCCAAACAAAATATATCGACAGCCTACCATTAGCATGATAAAACCTACTGCCAAAAATATAATTGTCATAATCATCATGGTGCTATGGTAGTAGGTGAATGTAAAGTCGATGTAAATATTTTGTGGAATTTTTATGATTTAATTCCCTTTCAAATAAAGCTATATGGTCACGCTATTCCTCTCAGCTTTTTTGGATTTTCTCGTATACTTTTCTCATTGTGAGCCCTGTAATCTTCTCATTAAAGAATCCAAGCCCCACCACAAGTAACATAATCACCACAAAATAAGGCAAAAATGTAGTCATAGTCGACCCCCATAATTACATTATATTTCATCCCCAGTTTATATTGGTAATTATAACACATAGATATTAACTCTCTATAACTTTTGATGTATTAGTTGATTATTTTAGAGATAGAGCGTTTGAAATCTATACATTCTTCAATTTATTTTAAATTTTGGCACTTAAAACCGAACCTCAGCGCCACATTCTTAACTAGTAAGAATGATAGGTTTTCTGCAGACTTTTAACACTATATACAAGAATTTGCTCCTTCATAATTTAGACCTTGAACAATTATCCAATAAGAAATAACAGAAACGAACTAAAACTATATCAATGAACAATACACCAACTGTATCTTTAATTAATTTATAAGATATAAGTCTGCACGGAAATGACTTACCACTCTACATCAAATTCAAATGTTTGATTGAACTTATCAAGCGCAATTTGCATAGCTGCAATCTTTGAATCAATTTCCTCATAATCCTTCTTCACTTCATCAATACTATAATTTACGTATTGATATTCTGGTGCAGTTTTTCTTGTTCCGTAAAATCCGGAATCTACTCGTCTTTTCTCCTGCTGTTTACGCATGTTATCAAGCATCGAGCGGCGATTGTTTAGCTGCGCCATACTAATAAGTATTTGATCAATGGTCATGCTTTCATCACCAATTTCGATTTCACTCGTGGAATTAATTACGTTAATTGCATGTTTGATTTTTACTATTTTCCGATCAATATTCTTAATCTCATCAGATATCTGATTGTAATCATATTCAGGTATCACAGGCTCTTCATCAATGGCTGCCACATAAAGATAGCCATCTCTTTCCTTGCTTAACCAGAATGATTTGTCATCCTGAAGTTTCTTTAACACTTTATTTGCATATGCTGAAGTCATCTTTGCCATAATCATTTCCTCCGTTAAATTTACTCGTCTTTTGTTTCTGTAAACAGATTATCATCCCACCTACTGTATGTCATTGAACGGATAGTTCAATTTTATATTTAAATCCTTTAATGCCAAAAGGAGAAGGCTTTAAGCCTTCTCCTTCTACATCATGTCGTATAATCAAATCATTGATATCAGCATCATATAGCTGCATCAATGCAAACATTGTATCAACCTGTGGATATCCTCTTCCGGTCTCATACTTGTACACAGCTTGGTCAGATTCAAATCCAAGATATTCTCTAACCTCACTAACTTTAAGATTCTTTTCCTTACGAAGTCGTCTGAGATTTTTCCCCACAACTTCCATATTAAAGTATGGTCTGCTCTGCATGCTCCCTCCTTCTGCACTATTAAACTAGTGCGCGATAGTTTTAAAAAAGGATCATAGCCCAACAGATTAACATTTACTGGCAGTTGGGCGTTATTACAGATTAGCATTTTAGGCAAATGGTGTAAATAGTTTTTTTCTAAGCAAATCTTAATTCGTAATACGACAAATATACATCCAATATTTGCAGATTTTATGCAAAAGCCGAATTTATATTTTCCAACTAATAAAAAATATATATGCCCCTATAAATCTAGAAGAGCTTTTGCGTATCCCATTATTCTCTCACGTTGTTTTGGGTTCATATTATTATATGCAACCATCAGCTCACCCATTTCCGATTGTTTATCTATTACATAATAATTAGGCTTTTTTCCTCTGCTTCCGTCTTCCTCAATACCAGAAAGAAGCCACTCCGGTGTTATGTTAAGCACCTTACAGATAATCAAGATTTTATCTGTACCTGGATTTGTCTTTTTCTTTCGCCAGTCACTTATCGTGCTCTGCGGGATTCCAGTCCATTCAGAAAAATCTTTTTGAGATATTTTTCTCTCATCTAATATCTGAAGAATACGCTCACTTGCCGTCATGTCTCCGCTCCTTTTTATAGTCTTCTATAAATTGCACCATATGTACTCGATAAACCGTTCTCATTCACCCCAATAATCTACACTCTCTTGTGTCCTTAAATTTACTCCGAACATCACATTTAAGAAGTCCTCACGTTCATTAAACACTTCTGTTATATAGATTAACTGTTTATTTATATCTATTCTGTAAAAAATATAGTGTTTTAAAATATGCAAACTCCTATAAGGGTTAGGAATTCCAATATAGTCTTCTACAAGCGCACCTTTCTCAGGAAATGTGGATAATTCTTTAATTGATGATCTAATACTTTTGTATATTTTACCACCATATACAGTCTTTATTTCTTTTAATTTATCAACTGTATCTGGTGAATACTTTATTTTCATTAACAATTACTCTCCAATCAATTCATCTAAGTCATCATCATCTATCCATCCCTCTGATGAGGCTCTTTCTTCTGCCTCCTTAAGATGTGAAAACAACGAGTACGCTGCACGATATTTATCCAATTCGTCTATTTCCTCCATTTTCAGGATTGCATACTCTCCCCTACCATTTCTAGTTAAATAAACTCTACTTGTATTATCTACTTCGTTTAAAACTTCAGTGTAATTTCTTAAATCTGATATAGGCTTTATGTTTGGCATACAGAACACCTCCTTTTTTCTAATTGTAAGACCCTTGCTGCAAATTTGCAAGCGAATTTACAGCTTGATATAGAATGCATTCCGCGTGTACTGAGTTGCCTCCCTTTTTTAAATTAATCCTATTTTACGTATTTTATCACCTAATAAAATAGGTGTCAACGCCTTTGTATCCACCTATTTCATAGTCCCATTTTATCACCAATGTGGTAATCGTATTATTTTACAATCTCCTCATATCTAGCACTTACTTTCCCCCAATCAAGCACCTGCAAGTACTAGGCATATTTATTAGCTTCATATTAGTTTATTGAGTTTCTATTTGCAACAACTTTCGGGGAACTCGTGTGGAAAAGCCTATGACTAAGTGCATAGGCTTTTTGCATCTATAATTTGTACGTTAAAAATTAATTCTCATATAAAATATTCTCCCCATGTCTCAGGGGATATGTGGTTAATTTATTTCCGTCCAAGTTCGTTTTATGCATATCAATAGCTGTAATCTGGTGATTCTCGTAGGTGTTGTAATAATAAATACCTTTATCAAGGTTGCAGCATGAGGTATATATCGTAATTTCGCATTTGTCTCCGCCTAGGTGTACGCAGCCCCGCTGCTGGTCCACCGACCCGAGAATATGAAAGAATTGGCTGACGCTTTCAAGCTCCGACTCTCCCGAAATCGAATTCATTCTAGTAAAAGCTGCCTTTACAAATCTAGAGGTAGATGATAAATCTCCAGGTAAACCAATGGCGCCCATCCCTCGGCTGTATTGCTGTAGTGGAATATTTGACGCAAATGTATTCTGAGCTGGCTCAGTAGAAAGAGACATGTATTTATTCAGTTCAAATAACTGTATATCGAATGTTGGATTGTTGGTCATAACACCCACTGGATTATCGTATATACGTAGGCCCTCTTCGGTCTGTTCTACAACTATGGACCCTGTCTTGTCGGAAATCATCCAATGCAGTGGCGATAATGGTAACTGCTCACTGAAATTTTCATTTAAAAGATTAATCTTTTCTACTAGTGCCCTAGCCTCATCTAAGGAAGCCGCCTGACCCAGTATCCATGGAATAAATTCAAAAGGAGTAATGTTGTCTTTCTCCGATTCTAACTCCTTGTATACTGCATTGGTAGGGAAATTGAGACCAGCCATCCCCACACCTTTTTCATTGATGGCATCATAATAAAGCGGATAATCGTCCACCACAAAAGCCATTCCTATCAGCGCATAATGACTATCCAAATCATCGGCATGTCTAATAGGGAATTTGTAGCCCCTAGGCATGATGGTAACAGTTTCATTGTAAGAAAACTCTAAGTCTAAGTTTCTCCCAAAGTAATGATCTCTGCTGTAGTATGTTGCTGCAGTACACATAGGCCCCCTCCTTTTTGCAAATTAGATATTTCTTGTACCATTCCTATCCACCCGCTCCGCGGCCAGGCTGCCCGACTCCACAGCCTCTCGCTAACGCGAGCTAGGAAGGATTGTAATCGGCTTCGCCGATGGCCTCCTACAGCAACAGTTCAACCAAGTTGCCTACATCCGTCCTAGGATTACATTCTTTTGCTGGCCACCTTTCATCACCATAATTCTTAGCCAACTTATCAGCATTTTTTATTGCCTCACCCACATACTCCTGAGTTAGTATGAAACAATCCATATTTTTCTCATATACAGGAATATATTTCTTTAAATCTTTAATCACTGCATTACCATCTGTATAGTATTTTGTTGTGTATTTATAATGCAACAAAAACCATAACTCAAAAGTAGGATTAGAAACAATAAAATTTATCCCAACAATTGTATTGTCCGCAATCAGTTTTCTAACACTTTGAGCCTTAAGGTCATCGTTATCGATATCCAATACAATAAAACCTCTGTCGCCATCTGTTTCAGATAAACCAAGCTCCTGCCATTTAGATTTCAAAGTCCTATACAAAGATTCAGCATCTGTATTACTACCAGCTTTAACAAAATGAATGCAAAAGGCTTTGCCTTGCTCCTGGAAATTTGATAAGTATAAAGATTCTGTTTTATTTCTCCCCTCAGCAATAATCAGATAAACCGCTTTACGCTTTCTCTGTCTACTGCCTCTCTTCTTAATATCAAAATTTCTAGCCACTATAACTCCTCCCCTCGAATATATGGGATTGCACCATAACGGCCTAATAGATATCCCTTCTCGATATTCTCAGTCTTTCTAACAGAAAATTCATCAAGTGAATATAAATCTGAGGCGCCTGTTTTATTGTCTTTTTCTGTGAAATACACTTGATCTCTTCTAAATGTAGACAATGATAGCAATGACGTATCATGTGTTGTAAATATTAATTGAGCTCCAGACTTATTAATCTCTCTATCTCTAAACATATTAATAACATGCTTAACAATAAATGTATGCAAGCTCTTATCAATCTCATCTATAAAAACGGCCATACCATTTTCAAAAGCATTCTTTAATATAGGACCAAGAATAAACAACTGATTTGTTCCCAAAGACTCTTCTGTTAGAGCGAGGCTATACACTGACTGGTCCTCACCCTCGCCTATCTTGTGCTCTGTCATAACCTCAATCTGCTCCAATTCCTGTTCTGCTACAACAGGTCCCTGTTGACCATTTGTAACAACCGCTGGTGTCATAATTCCAAATGGTATCCCCATCTTAGTTCTCTTCACATTGATATTTATCTTTGAAATATTAATATCAGCAGCCTGTAACAGATTCTCGGTAAAAGCTAAATACTCATCTTGCTTAGATCCTTTATACAAATTCAGAGATAAGTCCGTCAAAACATTAGCATCTGTGAATGTAATAATTTTTTCGGAAAGCCACTTGTAAGGAATTATCGTACTCTCTGTATTCCAGTTTGTCGCAGTAGCCAAAAATAGCTTGTTCGGTGTGTTGAATCGTACTAATGGCTCTAATAACGATTTCTGAGATTTAAATTCATATTTTTCTTCCTTACGCTCAAAAATCATCGATGGCTTCTTACTCTTGTATTGATACAGATATTCTTCATGAATCTTTTGCGAATCCGCTGTAAATCCATATACATATCTATTTCCATCATCAGCGACAAAAATAAATTCAAACTCTGAAGGCTCATTAATGCTTTTCTTATCAAACTTAAAAGGTACAACAGAATATAAAGGCTGATTAACCTGAATCATATTAGAATTCTTAATCAGATTTACCGCTGCAGTCATCGCTCTGAAGATGCTAGTCTTACCAGATGCATTTGCTCCATATATAGCAATAGTATTAGCAGCCTTAAATCCATTTTTTTCATTAATGTTCTCAGGATGTTCCTTATCTATAGAAGGATTCAGTGCTAATACTGCCTCCTCCTTAAATGACATAAAATTCTTAACTGAAAATTGAATAAGCATATAAACAACCTTCCTTTCTAAGGTTGAGTATATGCTTATATTTCATGAATGTCAAATTATAAAGTGTGTTTTTGCAGTTTTTATACAAAATCCCCTCCTATAATTATCATTCATTCCTCCCCTATCGCGCAAATTTCCAATGTTGCTTTATCTGACAAGCTAAACTCACTAATAAAACGAATTCTTTCATCTATTCTAGATAGCTGTTCCTGCTCATTATTGTGTATATTACCACAGAAAAGATAACATTTATTGTTTGTTTTATACTCTATTTTTGCTATATTAAAACGAATTGTATATTCTTTTTCTCCTAACAAAGTACCTATCATCAAATTATCCTTTTCCAATATACTGAACCCCTTAAAGATTCCTAAATCCGCTACAGTTCCGAAAAGCAAAAGCTTCAAAGACGTAACGCCTTTTATTCTTTCTAAGAACTTTATAATTTCATCCCAATCATCAATAACAATCGCTGTTTTCTCTGCTCTTGCGATTGAATACTTTATACTCTCATCGAATTTCCATCGGCTAATTTCACACTCAGCTGCTTTATGCTTAAATACTTTTATCTGATTTGAAATACATACAATAGCCTCTCTTATTTGTATTCTATCGTTATAATTCATCTTTGTAGACTGCTCCATCAAAGTATGTAATGGTTCCAATGTCATATCAGTATTTAATCGTTCAGGATTAATATATATCTGATTATCACCTCTATTATATTCTCCTGCAAATCCTCGCATGTTATGCATCAAAACCATCCATAACGTTTTCGCCAAAAGATATACATCTGATGCTCGATAATCAATTCTTGCATTTAAATTAATAGTTTCCAACTCTGGAGGTCGAATTTTTAATGGTCCAATATGATCATTATGATCTGTTATATTATCGTTAACATCTTCCTTCCAAACCATGCCAAAGTCTGTCAAACATACTTTATTTTCCAAAAGCATAATATTATCGGGCTTAATATCCCTATGAGCATACCCCAAAAGATGTATGTCATTTAAAATACGGCCTATTCCAATAAAATCTTCCAAAATTGTCAAGGTATCCCTTTGAACAAATTGATATGATTTAGCCTTTGGCATCAAATACCAGTGATTTTCATCATTTTCTTTAGAATGGTCTAAAATCGGTATAATTCCTTTTATCGTTTTTTGCAACAAAAGTACAACAGAAATTTCTTTATAAAATCTCTTTTTTCTCTTCTGCTGACTATCTTTCCTCAATACTTTAACAACGAAATTTATATAAGGTAATTCTTCTTTTTGCTCAATAACTATTACACTATACACATTACCGTTTCCACCTTCGCCAACTTTCTGCGTAATTTTATATTTCCCAGCAGCGCCTTCGAGTATGGTTCCACACTTAACCCCACCCATTTTCTTCTGCCTCTCTTTCATAATCGGCTTGAGCATTATACTGATCATGAATCACATCATATATCTCTGCCACACAGGGATATTTGGACCTATGATAATCTGCCTCTCTCTTATAATCATCAGCTAAACGCCTTTCAGCCTCACCCCCCGATGGAGAGTACACTCCCCGCTGATTTTTAACTGTAACCACATATTCCCTTTGTAGTTCTTGAATATCACAACTATTATTTAACAATTCAATCACATCTCTTATTGGTTCAGCAGGATAATGACCGTCCAAACCAAGAGGCGAGAACGCAAATAGTCTTCCTAATAAAAAAGCCTTAAGTGATTTTTGATTATTTTTTTCTAAAAGCTCATCAAACTCCTTTAACCAAACATTAAGAATTTTATCATCAACTACTCCATTTATTTCCCCAGGACAGAATGCTGCCTTATGATAGAGATTATAGAGATTTGAATTTCTATTTTTTTCCTGTTCAGTTAAATTTATCTTTTCTTTGTCATTATCATGTTTGAAAATATAGTTTATGATATCTGCATAAAGCAAAGGTGATAATGATAATTCTCGTTTTAAACACCTCATTTCATCCCAGTCTAATTGATAAAAATGATATAATTCCCAAGTGGCAATTTGCTGACATCTATCATCATCTCCAATGAATTCATTTTGTAAAATCTCTAAAATATCTTTAAGAATAAATGAATCTACCGGTTCCTGCTCCATTTCCTCAAATCCTAACATATAATCATAGATATCCACAGCATTAATTCTATTATCCCTAAAATACTCATAACCAATATATAAGGTTTTTAAAAATGTTTTCTGTGTGCCGTAACGTTTACACTCTATAATACTATTCCTTATATATTTATCTTTGATTGGAATCCACTCTTCTTTCCAGTATGCTTCTTTTATGATTTTTGTAGCTTTAAATATTTTTGGCTTTACTAAGCCAACTTCGGCCTGAATTTTATATAGATTCACAATAATTGATTTTGAATTTTTTATTTTTTTTGTCACATCCAAAATTGTTTCAAATACTTCATCATAATCCTTAATATTTTTACAATAATCCAGTGCCATAGCTCCCGATTTATCCCATTTAAGTAAACCAGAAAATATTTCAATATTGAAATAACCATCATTCCAATATTTAGCAAGCATCTCTCCTAGAGTATTACGTTCTCGCGCACATATACATACTAATTTTGATAAATCTAATTTTTTTTCTTTAAACTCTAACAATTTATTTTGTACAAGCTTATTTGAAGCCTGCTTATTTGCATCTCTTCCACTCATAAATTCGTCTTTTTCATATGAGACTGGATGTAATAACGGAAACTCCATGTCAGCGTTAAATAAATATTCATATTCTAACTCTTCCTCTGAGACACATAATTCTCCCAATAAGTGCTCAAATTCCAAAATCGCCTCTTCGGACATTGACCATTCTGACGATTTAAAATATCTATGTCGATATATTATCCCCCTTATACAGTTCTTTATTTTTATTATTTCATCATCCCCCATCTGCATTACTTCTTCGCGCAGTCTGGTGAATATCCTTTTTAGACCTTCCTCACTTTGATTACTCGCAACTTCTAACAATAAATTCCATCTATCAAATCTAAAATCCATGTTATCAAGTAAAAGATTTGTATAAGCATCTTTTAAATTATAGTATTCTCCTAATGTAACATCCTTATTTTCTACCTTTTCTCTATATTGTGGACCACTACTTGTTGTTACAATGGATCTACCACCTAGAGAAGATATTTCTTCCTTTATATAATTCCATGCATTAACATCATGCCGCAAAGCAAACTGCGCAATTTCTATCTTTTCCTCAACTTCTTCGATAGCTGTTGTATTGCACCATGTACAAATACACTTTTTGATTAAATCATCCGGTTTGTTAGAAACATATCTATATCCTTTACCATTTATTTTAATTAATATTTGTACAGCCGCCCTAGCATACATTTTTTGAACAATTAAATCTTCTATTCCAAAAAGAATATCAATATATGCATTTCTTCCAAATAAAAAATCTGAATTCTGTTTTTCAAAAATATCTAATAATCCTGTATTATTTTTAAATTCATTATTAAGACGATGTAAAACTACTTTAGGCGAAATTTCACATAGTGTTCTGAAATATATCGATATAACATTCCAATCGTCAATTGTTCGCACATTATCAAATATCTTACTGATGATTAAATCTACCTCTTGCTGTCTATTTTCGTCATTCTTATAGCAACAATACATTAGTAATGATTTCAGTAACCCTATCCTAATATTCTGAGAAAATTGCAATCTATCACCTTTTAAAGTTGCCTCCAATCGTTCTTTTCCAGTAAGCATAAGCATTTCTTCATTAGTTGACATTACTTCAATTAACAAGTCACTATATTTTTTAAATAGTTTTTTGTCACTTGCTATTTCTATATATTCCCAACTATTTTCTATACTCGATAAACAGTATGTTTTTCTTTGCCCTACTTTTTTCACAAATATAAAAGGTTCTTCATAATTAGAATAAGTAAGCACACGATCCATCACATCTTCATAATCCAATCCTGATAATTCTTGAATAATGCGCTTATCACCTTCAGCATCTGTCCAACTTCCTACAAGTAGACATACTCTTAATATATTATTGGGGATGGCTGCAAGCCATAAAGGTTTTCTACTATATTTTCCATTAAATATTTTTCGCTTCATCGGAATGTATAATCCATTAGTATCCTCAATCAACTTATATGCTTTTTCTTGTGAATAACCAGCATTCTTTAAAGCTTCTAAAATTGTTGTCCTTTTTCTTGGTCTTAGTCTTATCATCTCCTTACCTACAACAAACTCTTCATTAGTGCAGATAAATATATTTGTATTTCCAGGAATTGCGATAATTTCATCTGCGCGAAACCATGGGATATAAATACAATTATCCATTCTTTCGATATCAAAAAGTTTTTCCCAACTTTCTTTATCTTTAACTATAAAGATTGGCCTTTTTTCATTATGTTTCCATAACTCATTTATGACACAAAAAACCGCCTCTTCTTGACAGCGCGCACTAATATATATACATTCTTTCTTCAAAGCATTCTCAAAACTAGTCACAAATTCTTTGTCATCAATTCGAAAAAATTCTAATCCTATATGTAGTTTTGACATTTTACGAATATATAAATCCACATCACCAGCTGTCTGCAAACTCATATTATTATTTTCATATAATTCCATATTATCATTAATAATATTTAATTTACGAATTATAATATCAAGCGTTTTATCCTGCTCTTCTTTCCATTCCTTATTAAAAAACCGATCATACTCATTTGGTTTTATATTCTTAATACTTTCAGCAAATGCATACATCATATTTGTAGCATAAAAATCAGCCACCTCATAAGGTATCTCAAGCTTCATAAATTCTTCAAGCAAATATTTATAAACATTTTCCCTAAATTCATATCCAGTTATAGTGCTAATTTCATTAGATATTTTCTCTACCAATTCATTATTTAATATTGTTTCAATATCAGTCCCATTACATTCATATTTAGAGAAAAAATCGCAGATTTTTCCTATATTTTGTTTTATTTTATATTTATTTTTTACTTCAATAAGGGAATCATAAACTACTCCACTAGCTTTATCCTTCGCTAATTCTTCAAATAATTTCGCAAACATTATATTCTCAATCATATAAACCTCCCACAAAAAAGGAACTATGAATATATATTCACAGTCCCATTATAATACAATTATTATCTAGTATCCCATCAAAATATCACTATTTAATACTACTATTCCGCTTATATTTATTAGCGTTCTATAAACATCCGACTCCCCCAAAGCACTCTCTGATTCAAAAAAGAAATGGCTACAAAAGCCTTCTCCCTCGTGAAGAATTCTCTATATACCCTTTCTTTCAGCAATACCGTACTCATAAAATACGATACCAAGGAATTATTCACGTTTTCCATATTATTTTTGCGATTCGAAAGAAATATCAAGGGAATCTATAGGTCCTTCAAATCTAGAAAAAACTTTCCCGTTACAAATTGAAATATTTACAGTTACCCCCATGTCTTTACTTGCTTTTTCAATACACCATAATATATTATTTTGAAATTCTTTATCATTTGTCTTGACACTAAGAAACCCACTATTTTTCACTGGCACAAAAAGAATATCTTGTTTTGTTAAATTAATCGAGGTTCTAAAAGTATCTATATATATTTCAGCCCGATCATTTCCTAGAATATTAGATAGCCCAATAATCAACTTCTTATTACTATTTAAAATATCTTTTATCAATTGTTTTATTTCAATCATACATACGTTTTTCCCGGACGTATCTAATACAGATAAAAACATATCATCAGTCATATCAATATTATATTTCCCTAGATAATATGGCAAAAACAGTTTATCTTCGTTTGTTAGCCCTCTTGCACAAAGTATATTGTATTGTTCATTTGCCCAAGCACTTTTATCAAAACTTTCTTCTGTGGTTTCTCGTTTTGCTGTAATTGGCTGACATATCATACACCCCATATAATCCTTATTATCTGCCCCATTAGCTAAATTCGATAATCCTCCAACTGTTGATACATCAAAATATGTATTTCTAGCGTTCCATAAAGTATTTAAAGCCGCAATACCTACGATTTCTCCATCAACCATAATTCTACGCATACGATTAATGTTATTCGCTATATAATCTAAATATATTCTATTTTCACGGTATTTTGCATATGATATATCCTCCATCCATTCACGCATTTCCGCACTTCCTTCTTGCATAGTTTTTATATTTCTATGGATAAGTACGGGCTCATTTCCTAATTCGCTATAATAAACATCAACATCTAATCCTGCTGTAATATTTGCCACAATTGAAGAATATGGAACTTCAAACGGCTTAGAGCCATTTAACGAAGGCTTTAAAGTATATTTTTCATTCCACTTCACCTTATTGTCATCTATTAAAAAACTAATAGTAGTTGACTCGTTAGATGCCCCTCTTTTGTACGAAAAAATTGGATGCAAGCACAACCCCTCCGGAAATTTTATTTCTATGTTGTCATCTAATGAATCATCGTACTTTCTAGTATTAATAATCACTTTCTTTGCAACCATAAAGACAGCGTAAAATCCTATACCAAATTGACCAACTGATTTAAAACCAGATGAGCGCAATCCAACAAACTCCTTCTTTGCCAAATCAGAAAGCCAAAAACTACTACCGAAATTCAACAAATATTGTTTTACTGTAGCCAGAGACATTCCAACACCATTATCTGATACAGTTACCCATATCCCATCATCTCTTTTTTCTATATATATCGAAATTTTTCCGGTAGAAAAATGGCTATCTATTTTATTCAATGCACAGATAGCATCTCTAGCATTTTGTATCAATTCCCTAAGAACAATCTCAAGTTTCCTCTCCCTACCATATAACTTCTCTCCACCTATATTTTTTATCAACCCCTCAACATTACTTATATGAATATAAGCATCAAACGGTTTCCATCCCTCAGTCTTTATATATTTACTAAGTAATTCTCTAGAGCTAGCCCCGCTTACTCCTTGAGCTTTAAATAATTGTATATCTTTCTTCTTTAGAAGCTCGTTTGATAATTTCAACTCGCTATCTAATACATTTACTGCATCATATGCAACATTCCAAGCTGCAAAATCCTCTTCCCCAAAACTATTATTCGATTTTATAAGCACTTTATTTGAATCACAACAATCTATATCAATCTGTGAAAGTTTGTTTTGCGCAATCCAATGATTACGAGAAACTCCATTTACCCTTAGTAGTTCCAATAAATAATCAGGAGCTCTACCATCATCAATATGTCCCGCATCAGCACAACGTAATATACATGCTAACTTTATAGGATTTATTCGCCATTCTTGTGGAAACTCTGATGTAGTAGGTATTTGAGAATCCATTTTACTAACATCATCTATTCCCCAATGATGGCTTCCTGCTATTTCACATATAATTTCCCCATAGTGTTTACGTAGAGAATTATTTTCAATGATATAAAATCGTGTCCCATCAGAACGTTCAAATAATTGTTTATACAACCCCTCTGCTGCATTAGCGTGTAACAATCTAATAGTTTTAAAATCAGTTTCGAATAATTTTTCATGTTCTTTTAACGAAATATCATTTTTATAATCTTCAAAGTAATCTTGCCATTCTGTCCTACTTCTTAATTTATCTATACCTCCAGCGGCATCATAAGACAAAACCGCATCATGCATCAAAAAAGCGCATCCTAACACATAACCTTCCATTGGATTAAGCTCATAGTTGTCTCCTGTAATAACACTAGCCACTTGCCACAATCCATCAACATGACTTATATCATGCACAGTAAGATTTGGAAAATCATTTCTGATTTTATCTAATATTCCTTTTGCATTTTCTCGTGCTTTTGATAACTCATGTATAAGAATATCCCTCTTTTCATCATTACCATATTTTTCAGCATTACCCAAAGATTTTTTCCATAAAATAGTATTTTTATAATCCATCCCAATATACCTCTCCATTATTATTCACTTATAAAAGCAATTATTATAAACATACTATAATCATTATAGTGCACTACTTTTATGCTTTTCAATAATTATATCGTAAACAGTAACTCATGAGTACCTCGTTCCGTTTGTTCGGAGTTGAGATAATTCTGTATAACAATTATGGATTGTATGTAAACTATGGACATAGTTTTAATAAAAGTCATAATCCCCGAACATCCAGGAGTAACTCATATAAATAATTCAGCTGCCTTAAAAAGACAGATACGCTATCAACAATGGGTATTGAAGTCAAAGACTTCAATGCCAGCCCCCAAATATGACAGTTCTTGAATGGTGTGCCATTCACGATATAAAACCACCAACCTTTTATGATCATTTGAGACGTATCCAAGATTACTATACTGTACAACTTCTGAGTTCAGAAGCCTCGAATCAAATGGTTATGAGTGAACCTGCTTTTGTTGAACTACTAGCTCCAGTTTCTACATCAAAACCAATAACACATGCTGTAGTATCAATCATTTGTGGCAATGTATTACCAAAACTGATAGGAGCTATAAGCAATGCAAATACAGCTGTTTTTTAACTAACAGGAACAGCTTAAATCTATCGATAACAAGATGCAACTTCTGCTTTAACAGATAGCTGATATGAACCGACAGAGCTTTGGTCGTTCATCTGAGAAATCTGATGAACCCAAACAACGGTCATTTACCATCGAGATGGTGAAATCATTTTCAATGAGGCTGAAGCCTTTATAGACAATCACTTTAAAGATAATGATGAATAAACCATTACTGTCACCCGAAAAAGTCTAAGGGCAAAAAAAGAAAAAGATATCAAAGATTTTCCTTTAAGATGGCGTAGTTCCTATGGATAACAACTCGGCTGAGCAGTCAATCCGTGGCTTCTGTATCGGAAAGAAGAACTGGGTTATGATTGATACAATCTCTGGCGCCAAAGCAAGTGCCGTTGCTTACAACATAGCCGAAACTGCCAAGGCGAATAACCTTAAACCTTATGAGTATTTCAAATATCTTCTTACTGTAATTCCAGAGCATCTGGATGACACAGATAGAAGTTTTATGGATAAACAACTTCCTTGGTCAGATGAACTTCCAAGTGAATGTAGAAAACCAGTGAAGTAACCGTCGCGCCTGCGGGCGCGGCTAAATTTAAATGCGGTACCTATGGTTTACCGTTTACCTTTGTATTCTATAGTATTTGACATAGGAACTCCTCCTGTATAAAAATCCCTCACCTTGCGGTGAGATTTTTTGAGCATAATCAAAGCATTGCTTTATACTTCTCAAAATCATTGGCAGGTATATCCAGCGATTCCATAGCCTGCTCAGCGGTAACTTTATAGCTTTGCATGACCTTTCGAATAGAGGAAAGACGCTCGGTTTCGATACCTTCTTGAATTCCTTCGGTCTTTGCTTCCTGACGAATTATAGCTTCTTCTTCCCATTTATTCATGTATTTAACACCTACTTCCTCACTTGCTTTAATAGCAGCAACGCGATTCTTGATAATTGCTAAATTTTTGTTTGAAGAATCTACGATAGTCCCATTAGTTTCTTCAGTTTCATTATATTCAATAAACTTCATCAGTGCAATAAACTCAGGTGAAACATCTTGCGTGTTTGTGCCTCTAGTATTAATAAATATGCGTTTGGAGCCATCATGAAGTTTAATAGAGGGATCCT
>JAEEGK010004435.1_pt1 | contig 34392 bp, 30 predicted proteins | sample 8958771 | NCBI WGS metagenome assembly JAEEGK01 (sample SAMN16246547, study PRJNA631951) | gut metagenome | biome: gut microbiome; feature: rumen; material: SC-attached | host: Bos | place: Iran: Karaj | collected 2018-10 | reverse complement strand
GGGCGGGGAGCGAGAGGCGAAGCGAGAGCGAGGGGGAGAGGCGAGAGGAGGTGGGCTGGGACAGAGGCGGAGGAGCGGGAGGACCGGGAAGCGGAGGACCGGGAAGCGGAGGAGCGGGAGGCGGGAGTTTAGGATTTACTACAGGGATGTGCCACAGAGGGCGCTCTGTGGGGGTGTGCTGTAAATTGACGGGGGCTGGAGGGGGTGGTTTTTACAGCAAACGGCCACCCAGGGGCTTCCAAGGGTGGTCGTTGTAAATTTAAACGTTTAAAACGTTTAGCTGTAGGGGGCTGCGAGCCGAGGGCCGAGAGCCGCGAGGGCCGCGCGCCGTGCACCGGCCGCGACTAGTCGCGTACCGCTGCAATACCCGGGAGGTCCTTGCCTTCGATGGCTTCGAGCATGGCGCCGCCGCCGGTGGAGACGTAGCTTACCTTGTCGGCATAGCCCATCTTGGTGACGGCTGCTACGGAGTCGCCGCCACCGACGAGGGTGTAGGCGCCGTTGGCAGTGGCTTCGGCCAGATACTCAGCGATCTGGAGGGTACCCTTGGCGAAGGTGTCCATTTCGAACACACCGACGGGGCCGTTCCAGAGGACGGTCTTGGAAGAGAGGATGATATCCTTCCAGATCTTGAGCGATTTCTCGCCTGCGTCCATTCCTTCCCATCCTTCGGGGATGTTCCTGGAATCGACTACCTGCACATTGGCATCGTTGCTGAAGTCGTCGGCGACCACGGTCTCGACTGAAATGGAGAGATTGACTCCGAGTTCCTTGGCGCGCTTCATAATGTCAAGAGCCTGAGGGATGAGATCGTCCTCGTGGAGGGAGTTGCCGATCTTGCCGCCCTGGGCCTTGATGAAGGTGTAACCCATACCGCCGCCGATGATGAGGTTGTCCACCTTGGGAAGGAGGTTCTCGAGGACGGCGAGCTTGGAGCTGACCTTGCTACCGCCGATGATAGCGGTGAAGGGGCGCTTGGCGTTTTTCAGAACATTATCGATAGCCTTGATCTCACCTTCCATCAGGTAACCGAACATCTTGTCGTTGGGGAAGTATGCGGCGATCAGGGCAGTGGAGGCGTGTGCGCGGTGGGCGGTGCCGAATGCATCGTTGATGTAGCAGTCGGCGTAGGAGGCCAGCTTCTTGGTGAAAGCTTTCTGGCTTTCCTTGACGGCCTTCTTGGCAGCTGCCTTCTCCTCGTCGGAAGCATCCTCTGCGAGTCCGCGGGGTTTGCCTTCCTCTTCTGCGTAGAAACGGAGGTTCTCGAGAAGCAGGGCCTCGCCGGGTTTGAGGGCGGCAGCCTGCTCATCGGCAGCCTGGCAATCGGGGGCGAACTGTACGGGAACACCGAGGCATTCGCCGACGTGGGCTACGATATGCTTGAGGGAGAATTTGGGATCGACTTTCTTGGGACGGCCGAGGTGGCTCATAATGATGAGGGAACCGCCTCCGGCGAGTACCTTCTTGAGAGTAGGGATGGCCCTGCGGATGCGGGTATCATCGGTTATCTCGAAGTTTTCATTGAGAGGAACATTGAAATCGACGCGGACGATGGCTTTCTTGCCGGCGAAATCATAAGAATCAATGTGCTGTTGCATAAAATATGATTATTTTGTAATTTTCCACGTGCAAATTTAGCAAAAATCTAAGAATGAAGAAATTAATTATTGCTCTATTCCCCCTTCTGCTGCTTATCTCCTGCGGGGAGCCCGAATTGACTCCGGTTCAGGAAGCCATCAAGCAAAAAATCGAAGGCCAGCTCGGTGAGTTGGACTACATAAGCTTCTCTAATTTCGAGCTTATAGACTCCTCCAGATTCAGTGACGAGATAGCCCGCCGGCGCAAGACCATCGAGACCCGGCGCATCCTCAACCTCAAAAAGGGCGAGGAGTTCCGCAACAGCGGGAAGCCCGTCAATGCAGGCAAAAAGTTCGAAGCGGCCGAGAAGGACGGGAAGGTGCTGGAGGGCATCAATGCCATAGAGCAGCGCCTAGCTGAGCACGATTCGCTGGATGTAGTGGAGCTCTACAGATACAAATTCTCCGCTGTCGCAAGGGCCAGCGGAGTTAATACCGAAATCAAGGAAATGTATGTCGCAATCACGCCCGACAACAGGATAATCGGGATGGATTACAAGAAGGATGCTACGCTGAAAGGCGGTGGCAGCCTGCTTCCAGGCTACCACGAACTCTTCCAGTAGCCCTATTTGCTCTTCAGATACGCGTCGATGGCGGCGGCGGCTTTACGGCCGGCGCCCATCGCGAGTATTACCGTAGCGGCACCGGTGACCGCATCTCCGCCGGCGAACACGCCCGGGCGGGTGGTCGCGCCGCATTCATCCGCCACAAGGCCTCCGCGGCGGGTGACTTCCAGGCCGGGAGTGGTGCGGGAGATGAGGGGGTTGGGAGATGTTCCCAGGGCCATTATGACGGTTTCGGTGGGGATTTCGAATTCGGATCCGGGGATGACCACAGGGCTGCGGCGGCCGCTCTCGTCAGGCTCGCCAAGTTCCATACGCACGCATTTCAGGGCACGGACCCATCCGCGCTCATCCCCCATAATCTCCACGGGATTGGTGAGCATCTGGAAATCTATCCCCTCCTCCTTCGCGTGGTGGACCTCCTCCTTGCGGGCGGGGAGTTCGACCTCGGTACGACGGTAGACTATGGTAGTGTCCGCCCCGAGGCGCAGGGCCGTGCGGGCGGCATCCATCGCGACATTGCCGCCGCCGACGACGCAGACCTTCTTGCCGGCGTGGATGGGGGTGCGGTAGTCGTCGCGGAAGGCTTTCATAAGGTTGTTGCGGGTGAGGAATTCGTTGGCGGAGAAGACTCCGTTCAGGTTTTCGCCGGGGATGCCCATAAATTTGGGGAGGCCGGCGCCGGTGCCGACGAATACTGCTTCGAAGCCTTCCTGGTCCATCAGGCTGTCGATGGTGACGGTGCGGCCGATGATGACGTCGGTTTCGATCTTGACGCCTGCGGCGATCACGTCCTGTATTTCCCGTTTAAGGATTTTGTCTTTGGGGAGGCGGAATTCGGGGATGCCGTATTCGAGTACGCCGCCGGCTTTGTGGAGGGCTTCGAAGATGGTTACGTCGTAGCCCATCTTCGCCAGGTCGTAGGCGCAGGCCAGACCGGCAGGGCCGGATCCGATAATGGCGACTTTACGTTTAGGGGAGCTGCCGCCGACTGGTTGTCCCTCTGAAACCGCTGCCACCCTCGGCATGCTGAGAGGGAGGGGCCCAGCCACCTGGCTGGGAGGGGTCTCGCGGAGCGAGACGGTTGAAGAGGGACAACCAGTCGCGGAAGTCTGTGCGAACGTCCAGTCGGCGACAAAGCGCTCGAGTTTGCCGATGGCAACCGGCTCGAACTTCACGCCAAGCACGCACGAACCCTCGCACTGAGTCTCCTGAGGGCAGACGCGGCCGCAGACGGCAGGCAGCGACGAATCCTCCGCGATCTTGGCGGCGGCACCGGCGAAATCCCCGGCGACTATACGCTCGATGAAATCCGGAATCTTGATCGCCACGGGGCAGGCCGACACGCAACGGGGATTCTTGCAGTGCAGGCAACGGGAAGCCTCCAGACGGGCCTCCTCTTCATTGTAGCCAAAGCACACCTCTTCGAAATTATGGGCACGGACCTTGGGATCCTGCTCGCGTACGGGAACGCGCGGAATTCTATTTGCCATTTGCCAGGCCCTCCTCGGCCTTATATTGAGCGGAGCGACGCATCGCCTCGTCGAAATCTACCAGATAACCATCGAATTCGGGACCGTCGACGCAGGCGAACTTGGTGACTCCCCCGACACTCAGGCGGCAGGCGCCGCACATACCGGTGCCATCCACCATCAGGGTGTTCATGCTGACCCAGATGGGAATACCCAGCTTCTTGCAGGTCAGCACCGAGAACTTCATCATTATCATAGGGCCGATGGCGACCGCCTGCGTATAGGTCTTACCCTCGGCCACGAGGGCCTCCAGGCGGGCGGTTCCAACGCCCTTGAAGCCGTAGGAGCCATCGTCGGTGCACATATACAGATTGTCGCAGACGCTCTTGAACTCATCCTCATAGATGAGCAGATCCTTGGTGCGGGCTCCGATGATGACATCCACGCTCACTCCGTGTTCGTGGAGCCATTTTGCCTGGGGATAGACGGGCGCTGTGCCGAGGCCTCCGGCGATGAATACCACTCTCTGGGCCTTGAGCTCTTCGGGGCTCATCCGCACGAATTCCGAGGGGTTGCCGAGGGGACCGGCCACATCCGCGAAGGAATCGCCTGCCTGGAAAGCGTCCACCATACTGCGGGTAGAGGCCCCGATAGGCTGGATGACTATGGTAACCGTGCCGGCAGCCCGGTCGTAATCACTGATTGTAAGAGGGATGCGCTCCCCCGGCTCGTCGGCGCGCACTATCAGGAACTGCCCGGGCAGGGCGGACTTGGCAATGCGCGGTGCCTCCACGACCATCTTGCAAATAGTCGGATTCAGCATCTTTTTCTCAAGGATCTTGAACATAGCGTTGTCGTTTACTGCCATAAAGTTACTGATTTTTTCATTTGCATATTAAATATTATTTTCTAATATTTGCGTAGAGATTATTAACACTAACAGTTATGAAAAAGGTTTTAGCTACTCTTGTTGCCTTGTTTGCATTCGTTGCAATGGCAAATGCTACCAACTATTCAATTGAGGAAGCTTCCATCGACGCCCTCTTCACCGAAGCCACAATGGAGGCATCTTCCGCCGCGATGTCCACTGCAATCGGAGGCGATCCTACCGTAACCAATGTCGTCGCCCTCGTAGTAGACTGGATAGGTCTTGGCGCCATCGGTATCCACAGGCTCATCCTCGGAACCAAGCCCATCAACTGCCTCTGGTATTTCCTGACCTTCGGAGGAATCTTCGGCATCATTCCTTTAGTTGACGGAGTTTTGCTGATCATCGACCTGATCCAGGGAAGTGCAAGCTATCTGGACAATCCCGCATTCATAATGTGGATCTAGCGAATGCTGAATATAAGCAATAGGGCGGTCGGTACCGGCCGCCTCTTTTTTATCTTTGCCGGGCTGCTGATCCTAGGATCCCTGGATTTGCAGGCCCAGCGCTTCTTCCACGTCGATGTCGAGACCAAGACGGTCGCCAAAGGCAAGATGAGGAAGACGGATAAAAAAATCTATTACACCAAGGGCGGGGACCTCAACATACTGTGGGAGACCAATGGGACATCCTATTACTCCACCACATCCGCCTTCGGTTTTTCGCAGTTCTACTACCCTGCCACCAACGAAGTGGTGTCGCTGGCCCCCGATATGATGAAGGCCTCCGACGAGCTTCTGTTCCAGTTCGCCGAATTCGGGCCCGATGACTTGGGGCTCAGCCGCGAAGGGTTCTTCCCCAAATCTACCAAGAAGGACGGGGACTACATAGTGCGGACCTTCGAGCCACGCAGCAGCGAGGCCGTCTGCGCACGGGTAGAGATTGCATATAACAGCGACTATCTCCCCATCTACTGCGCGTACTTCGACAAGAAGGGGAAGATAATAACCAAGACCTACCTCTCGAACTACAAGGTCGAGAAGGGATTTGCGTTCCCTATGAGGGTGACGGAAATCTCTTATCTGAAAGAAAAGAACGATTCCACCGTCCGCCTGGACCTTTACAGGAACCTGGAAATCGACCACAGGACAGACGGGCACATCTTCCGCGTACCCTCCGACGCCAAGCCGGTGGACCTTAAGAGCGGACTGAAATCTATGGTCAAAGGAAAGAAATGAGAATCCTGTTCCTCCTGCTGGCGGCCGTGTTTGCCCAGTCAGCGGCCGCCCAGACCGCTGCCGACCCACGCTGGCCGGAGGCGCACGGGCCCCTCTCCCTGGTGGACAGGATGATGAATTCCACCACCATCTCCCGCTCCGGAGGCCTTTTCGAACTCAGGCGGAAGACGGCGGAACTCTACACCCCCGCCTTCTCCCTCGGCTCTTATCCGGAATACTCCGGGAAGCGCCTGGCGCTGGACGGGGACAGGCTCGAATTCTTCTCCTATGCCCTAAACTCTCGCCTCTACAAGGATGCCGCCGTCCTGCTGTTTACGGACGGTCTCTTCAATGATTCCGACACCCTGCGCTATCTGAAGGGCGTGCTGGCCTACGACATCCACGACTTCGCCCTCGCCGCGAAGTGTTTTTCCGAGCTTCCGTCCTCGAGCCCGTACCACACGAAGGCCCAGTCTTTCACCGAGCTCTGGAACGCCCGGCCCGAGCTTCCGGGATACAAAGACAAAAGCCCCTGGATTGCCGGGGCGATGTCGGCCATCATTCCCGGCTCCGGAAAGATATATGCGGGGGATCTCCGCAGCGGAGTGTCCACCCTGCTGATTGTCGGGGCCCTGGGCGCCATAGCTGCTGAATCCTGGTCGAAACTGGGCCCTGGCGACTGGCGCACCATAAGCCTCAGCTCGCTTTTCGCACTCTTCCATATAGCCAACATCTACGGCAGCGCCGTATCGGTTTCCGTCATCAAAGAAAGTTATGAATCTGCTCAGAAAGCTACTCTGCTGTTCAATCTGCACCTTCCTCTGCATCAGTTCTAGCCTGAATGCCCAGGAAAGCCAGTCCCCGGAGCTGTCGGCCGCGCTTTGCGAACTGGCTTGCTGGTCGGGCAGCGGCAGGGCGGCTCAGAACGCACTGCTGATGGAAAAGGCCGCATACCTGGAGGCCGCGGGAGAGTATGCACGCGCCTACGAAACCCTCTGCCGTATTTCCTCCTTCAGCCTTGACGCAGCCGGGCGCACCGAGCTCCTAAGGCGCAAACTCCTGCTGGCCTACGAAGCCGAGGATATGGATTCCTTCCTGTCCCTTCTGGACGAAGCTGCCGAAACCAGCTTTCCGGGCCTACGCGGCCTGATTCCCGAAGGGCAGCCCCGGAAGAAAAGCGGAGATGCCGCGATGCTGCTTAGCATACTGCCAGGAGCCGGCTTCGCATATTCAGGGCAATGGCCGGCGGCCGGCAAGGACTTACTGGTGGAAGGCTCTATCCTGGCGCTGGGAGCCGGCTGCATAGCTTCCGGGCTCTATCTGGCCGCATTCCTGGGCGGAGGGATGCTGCTTTACGAGACCCTCCCCCGTAGCACGGAGAAAGCAATACGGGCGGCATCTTCTTACAACGCCGCCCGCATAAAAGAATTCTATTTACCTGTTTTCGAGTCTCTTAAACAATCCCCGAAAATCCAAGAAAAGCCAATGCCATGATACCCACGGAGATAAGGGCGATGGGCAGTCCCTTGAAGGCCTTGGGCACTTCGTTGAGGGAGAGATGCTCGCGGATTCCGGCGAAGAGTATCATTGCGAGGCCGTAGCCGAGCGAGGTCGCGAAGGCGTACACGGTGGCTTCGCCGAGGCCGAGCATATGAGCCTCGCCGCCGAAGGTGAATTCCTTGGACACGACGTTGATGGCCACGCCGAGCACTGCGCAGTTGGTGGTGATGAGGGGCAGGAAGATACCCAGGGCCTGATAGAGGGCGGGAGATACCTTCTTGAGCACGATCTCTACCATCTGCACCAGGGCCGCGATTACCAGGATGAAGGCTATGGTCTGCAGGAAGGTGAGGCCGAAGGGCACCAGCAGGAACTTGTTGATAAGATAGGTGACCACTGTCGCCAGGGTGATGACGAAGCACACGGCCAGGCTCATTCCGGATGCGGTGGAGAGCTTGTTGGACACGCCCAGGAAGGGGCAGATACCGAGGAACTGCGCCAGTACTATGTTATTGACGAAGATGGCCGAAACGATGATTAGCAAATATTCCATGGCGACCTACTTTTTAGCGATTTTATTGAAGAGAACCATCAGATAGCCCAGTACCAGGAAGGCGCCGGGGGCCATTACGAAGGCCAGGATGCCGTCGCCGCTGATGAACTTGAAACCGAAGGCGGCACCGCTGCCGAGTATCTCGCGCACTATGCCGATGACGGTCAGCGAGACGGTGAAGCCGAGGCCGATTCCTATGCCGTCCAGGGCGGAATCCCATACGCCGTTCTTATTGGCGAAGGCCTCTGCGCGGCCGAGGATTATACAGTTCACCACGATGAGCGGGATGAAGAGGCCCAGGGTCTTGTAGACATCCGGGGTGAATGCCTGCATAAGCAGCTGGAGCACAGTCACGAAGGTGGCGATGACCACGATATAGACGGGGATGTGCACCTTGTCCGGCACCACGGGGGCGATAAGGGATATCACTATGTTGGAGAGGATGAGCACGAACATAGTCGCAAGGCCCATCTCAAGGCCGTTCATTGCCGATGTGGTGGTGGCCAGCGTAGGGCACATACCCAGCACCAGCACGAAGGTAGGGTTCTCCTTCAGGAGGCCTTTGGTGATCAATGAAAACTTACTCATAGCTTAGTCCTCCAATGATTTTACCAGCGCGACAGCCTGGGCTACGGCCTTGGTGTAAGCGCGGGAAGTGATGGTGGAAGCGGTGATGGCATCCACGTCGCCACCGTCCTTGGTGACGGCGAGGCGGCCCGAGAAGCCCTTCCACTGAGTACGGAAATGAGAATCCTCCTCGGTGCACTTGGCTCCCAGGCCGGGAGTCTCGGAATGCGAAAGCACCGAAGTATTATAGATGCTGCCATCGGGGAGCACGCCCACCATAAGGGTGAGAGGGCCTCCGAAACCACCTGCGACCGACTTTACGGCGTAGGCGGACACAGAACCGTCGGCAGCGGTCTGTACGTAGTAACCGAGGACTCCTTCGGCCTCGGAAGTCATCTCCTCCGAGATGGTTCCGCCCTCGGGAAGTACCTTGGCGATGGATGCCTGGGCCTCGGCCACCGCAGCGGCCTCGATGGGCTCCTTGGTAACGGAGTAGGTTATCCCCAGCACGGCGGCGCAAACAAGGCAGACCGCGGTCAGGCACAGGGCCATGTTGAGAAGTGAAGATTTAGCTGCCATATCTACTTCCTCCCGAATTTACGCTGGTGGAACTTCATGTTGATGAGCGGCACGGCCATGTTCATGAGAAGGATGGCAAAGGACATACCCTCGGGATAGGAGCCGAAGTAGCGGATCATCATCACGATGAAACCGATTCCGACGCCGAACACGACTCCGCCCCAGGCGCTCATAGGCGAGGTGACATAGTCGGTGGCCATAAAGCAGGCACCGAGGATGACACCGCCGGTGAGGAGGTTGAAGAGTATGCCGGTGTACTGGGCGGGATCCACCATATGGAAGATGCCCGCGATGACGGCCACTGTCGCGAAGATGCTGAGGGTGATCCAGGGCTTGATGACCTTGCGGACGAGCAGATACACCCAGCCTGCGAGAAGGGCAAGGGCCGAAATCTCACCTGCGGAACCTCCTATGTTGCGGAAGAGTGTCTGCAGATTCACGAGCTTGTCGGCCTCCAGGGCGCCCAGGATGGGAACCTGGCCCAGCAGGGTGGCTCCGGAGAAGGCATCCACATTGGAGATGAAGCCTGCGGGGACGGTCCAGTCGGTCATAAAGGTCGGGAAGGACACGAGCAGGAACACACGGCCGGTGATGGCGGGGTTGAAGATGTTCTGCCCTATGCCGCCGAAGGTCATCTTGGCCACGGCGATGGAAACCACCGCACCGATGAACACCACCCACAGGGGGCAGGTCGGAGGGAGGTTCATAGCCAGCAGCATACCGGTGACTATCGCCGAGAGGTCTCCCGTGGTGGAAGGCTTCTTGAGCATATATTTGGTGATGGCCCACTCCAGCACTACGCAGGAGGCCACGCTGACTGCCATGATGGCCATTTCGCTCAATCCATAGAAGAGGAAGGAGACGATTACGGCCGGGCAGAGGGCTATAATCACATCCAGCATCAGCCTCTTGGTGCTGACGGCTGCATGTATATGGGGGTTGGGGGATACTATGTATGCCATATTCTTTACTTTTTAGCAGCACGGGCACGGATGGCTCCGAGGGCCATACCCTTGGCCTGACGAACATTATCCAGAAGAGGAATATAGGCAGGGCAGCTGTAGAGGCAGCACCCGCACTCGATGCAATCCTGGGCGGCATTCTCTTCGAGGGCGGCCACGTCGCCGGCCTTGTAGAGACGGTTGAGCAGGAAGGGCTCGAGGCCCATAGGGCAGGCATCTGCGCAGCGCCCGCAACGGATGCACATAGACTCCTCTCCGCGCTTTGTGGACTCTGCGCTAAGATAGAGCAAGGAAGAAGAACCCTTGACGGTGGCGGCATCGAGATTGGCGATGGCGCGGCCCATCATAGGGCCACCGCTGATTATCTTGCCGGCACCCTCGGGCACTCCGCCGGCATATTCGGCGATGTAGCTCAGGGGCATACCAATGCGGAAGAGGTAGTTGTGCTGCTTCTCCACGGGCAGGCAGTTGCCGGTGATGGTCAGGGTATTGGTGATGAGAGGCTTGTTCTTCTGTACGGCCTCATAGACTGCAAGGGAGGTGGCCACGTTCTGCACCACTGCGCCCACGCTGATGGGCAGGCCGCCGGAAGCGACCTCGCGACGCATCACGGCCTGGATGAGCTGCTTCTCGCCTCCCTGCGGATACTTCTTCTTGAGAGGAAGCACCTCGATGCTGTAGGGGAGTTCGGAAACGGCCTTGCGCATAGCCTCGATGGCCTCGGGCTTGTTCTCCTCGATACCTATGACGGTGCGGCATCCGCCGAGCACCTTCTGCATGATGGCAGCACCCACCACTATCTCCTTGGTACGCTCCAGCATGATGCGGAAGTCGCTGGTGAGATAGGGCTCGCACTCCGCGCCGTTCAGTATGAGGCACTCGGCCTTGCTGCCGGGGGCGGGATTGAGTTTGACGTGGGTGGGGAAGGTGGCACCGCCCAGACCCACTATGCCGCAGGCCTTGATGCGGTCGAGAATGAACTGACGGTCCTCGGGGATTTCGGTCACGAGGGTATCGGAAAGATCCACGCCCTCGACCCACTCGTCACCTTCGACGGCTATCTCGATATGGGTCATATAGTTACCGGCCAGGTCCTTGCGGGGGCCGATGGACTTCACGGTACCGGATGCGGGAGAATGCACGAAGGCGGAAATGAATCCCGCAGGTTCGGCAATCACCTGCCCGGTGAGCACCTTGTCGCCGACTGCGACTATAGGTTTGGCGGGGGCTCCGAGATGCTGGGCCATCGACACATAGAGTGTCTGGGGCAGGGGCAGCACCTCGATGGCGCAGCCGCGGGCGATCTTGGCATCGTCGGGATGGACGCCGCCTATGCTGAATGTAATCTTACTCATTGCTTACCTCCTTTTTCGCAGCTTCGGCCTTTGCGGCGGCATTGCGGGCGGCGACACGGGCCTTGATGCCCTCGCGGTCAAGCTCCTTGGGGAAGTTGACTCCGTGGATGGCACCTGTAGGGCACATAGCCTCGCACTCGCGGCAAAGCTTACACTTGGAATAATCGATATAGGCGATGTTGTTCTCGAGCACAATGGCGTCGTGGGTACAAGTCTTGACGCATATGCCGCAGCCTATGCAGGCGTTGGCGCAGGCCTTCTTGGCAGCAGGGCCCTTGTCCTGATTGCGGCAATCCACATAGACGCGCATACCGCGGGGGCCCTTGGCACGAAGCTCGATGAGGCCCTTGGGGCAGGCCTTGACGCATTTGCCGCAGGCAACGCACTTGCTCTCATCCACCACCGGAAGACCGGTTTCAGAATCCATGCTCAAGGCGCCGAATTCGCAGGCAGACACGCAGTCGCCGCAACCCAGGCACCCGAAGGAGCAAAGAGTGTCCCCGCTGTAGAGAGCAGCCTTCACGCGGCAACTCTGCACACCGTCATAAACATTAACCTTGGGGCGCGCGGCACACGTGCCGTTGCAACGCACTACGGCAACCTGAGGCGCTTTCTCCACCACGGCATAACCGAGGATGGCGGAGACCTTCTTCATAACCTCGTTCCCGCCTACGGGGCAGAAATGGGCGCTGAGGTCAGCCGCCTTCACGGCCGTGTCGGCAAAAGCGTGGCATCCGGCATAGCCGCAACCGCCGCAATTCGCCCCCGGAAGGGCCTTCTCGATCTGCTCGATGCGGGGATCCTCTTCCACCTTGAAACTCTCGGCGATAAGAAAGAGGACCACTGCGAGCACGAGACCGAGCCCCGCCAGAATCACGATAGTCCAAATAACAATTGAATTCATTTTTCCTTTATGTAAAAAGAATACTCATTTCTAAGTTTGTCCCTGAAAAGCATCAGGCCCAGATAGTAGAGGCACACTGCCCCAATGGCCATAAGCGCTGCGGGGAGTTCGCCGAATCCGAAGGAAAGCAGGCCCAGAAGCACCGCGAGCAGCACCACGAGAGGGATGGCATATGAGAGCCATACCGCCTTGAAACCCATGGAGCGCCTGAGGAAGACATCGACCTCCTGGCCGGGCTTCCAGTCGCCCAGGGTGGCGGGCACGGTGATCAGCTTGTGCGCTGCGTCGGCCGTATGGCAGAGGCCGGCGGCGTGGCAAGATGCACAAGCGGACTCCGCCACGATTTCGACCGTGATAGAGTCCGGGGTAATTTCCACGATTTTCCCAGTGTGGGAAATTTCAGGAGATGCCATAGTTTATTCGAATTCGTTGTTCATTGCAGAGCCCACCGTACGTCCGGACATCATCTGTGCCTGGATATCGAGGGCTTCGTCCATCTCTATGAACTTTACTCGCTCGCTCTTGAAGACCATATCGATATCGCGGGTCTCACCGTTACGATGCTTGGCGATGATGATCTGGGTCTTCTCCTTGTCCTCGGGATTGTCGCTTAGTCCGACGAAATCCGGGCGGTGGATGAAGAGGACCATATCGGCATCCTGTTCGATGGAACCGGATTCGCGGAGGTCGCTGAGCTGAGGCTTGCCGGCGCCGCCCGTACGCTGCACGGACTGGCGGGAAAGCTGGGAAAGTGCGATGATGGGAATGTCCAACTCCTTGGCCGTAGCTTTCAGTGTTCTTGATATAGCTGCCACCTCCTGCTCGCGAAGGCCGCGGAGTTCCGCAGGGCCTTGCATCAGCTGGAGATAGTCGACCACTATCAGCCTCACTCCCTTGTTCTTCACCAGGTTCTTGGCCTTGGTGCGGAACTCCATCAAAGGAAGACTGGGAGTGTCGTCGATGTAAAGCGGAGCTTTAGCCAGATCCTTGATCTTGTATTCCAGCTGCTCCCATTCATAGTTTTCAAGTTTGATTGCGCCTTTTATCTTGTCGGCGCTGAGGCCGGTCTCGCTTACGGCGAGACGCTTGGCCAGCTGGGTCGCCGACATTTCAAGCGAGAAGAATGCCACCGGCATATGGTGGTCCACCGCCGCATTGCGGGCGATGTTGAGCGAGAAGGCCGTCTTACCCACGGAAGGACGGGCGGCGAGGATGATAAGGTCGCTGCGCTGCCAGCCCTGGGTGATATGGTCCAGCGTGGGGAAGCCCGAGGGCACTCCGCTGAGGCCCGTGGACTCCTGGCGCTCCTGGATGTCGGTGATGACTTCGTTGAGCACGGAGCCAATCTCCTGCACATCCTTGCGGACGCTGTTCTGCACGGCATCGTACACCTTCGACTGGGCCATGTCGATGAGGTCGTCCACGTCGGTGGAGTCGTCGAACGCGGTCCGGAGGATGGAGTAGGATGCGGTGATAAGGTCCCTCTGGATGGTCTTCTGCTTGAGGATCTTGATGTAGTACTCTATGTGCGCGGCGGCGCCCACCCTTTCGGAGTAGTTTGCCAGCACCACGGCGCCTCCCACCGCTTCCAGATTGCCCTGGGCCTTGAGCCTGTCGCTCACGGTGATGATATCGATGGGCGTATGCTCGTTGACGAGGCTGCTCATTGCCTCGAATATCATCTGGTTTTTCTGGTCGTAGAAGCAGGATTTGGAGAGTTCCGCCATCGAAGAATCCACGATGGAGGGTTCGAGCAGCATCGCACCCAGCACCGCCTCTTCCGCCTCGATGGCCTGAGGAGGACGGTTGCCTATCTCAAGTCCGAGTGTCTCGATGCCGGGCTGGGTCTTTTTGCGATTTTTCTGCTCCGCCATTGCTCAGGCTAGATTTCGGGGTTTACGATGATGCGTCCGCAGTGTTCGCAGATCACCAGCTTGCTGCCGGAGGCGATATCGACAAGCCTCTGGGGAGTGATGGTGTTGAAGCAACCGCCGCAGGCCTCTCCGTTGTACACGGGGACAACTGCGAGGTGGTTGTGGACACTGCTCTTGATGCGCTCGTAAGCACTCATGGTGCGGGAATCAAGCTTGGCTGCAAGGGCGTTACGTTTTTCGGTGTAGGTTTTTTCTTCGTCTGCGGTCGAGCTGACGATAGCTGCGAGCTCCTCGTTCTTGGCGGCGAGGTCCTCGCTGCGGACAGAGATCCTCTCCTCGAGTTCCTCTATCTGGCGCTTGTCGTCTTCGATGCGTTCCTTTGCTTCGCTGATGAACTTATCGGCGATGCGGAGCAGGAGGTTCTCGTTCTCGAGCTCCTTGCTGATCGAGTCGTACTCGCGGCTGTTGGCGATGTTCTCGATCTGGGCCTTGTACTTGGCGATGTCAGCCTCGTGCTCGGCAATCTTGGCCTTGTTGGCCTCGATGGAAGCCTCTTCGCTCTTGATAGACTCTCCGAGCTTGCCGATCTTGGCCTTGTAGCCCTCGATTTCCGCCTCGAGAGCGGAAACCTCTGCGGGGAGCTCGCCGCGCAGCTGCATAAGCTTGCCGATTTCATTGTCGGCGGCCTGGAGCTGGTAGAGCACCTTGAGCTTCTCTGCTACGCTGAGGTCGGAATCTGCGAAAGTCTTCGACAGACTGACAAAGGTCTCCCTCGAATCGTTCGGGGTTTCGACTTTCTTTACTGTTTTCTTGGTTGCCATATTTGTTACAAATAATTTACCGGGTTTGCCGTTCCGATGCAATCGGACATAAGGGATACAAAGTTAGGAAATTTTTTCCGTATAACGGAAAGAAGGACCCTCACTATTTCCACTTCGCTCTCAAAATGGCCGGTATCCACCACCATAAAGCCTTCGGGAACGAAGAACCAGTGGTAGGAGATGTCGCCGCAGATATACATCTGGGCACCGGCTTCGATAGCCTTGGAAATCAGGGACGAGCCCGAACCTCCGCACATCGCGAGGGTGCGTACGGGCTCTTTTACGAGGGCGGAAGTGCGCACCACGGGGGCTCCGAAGGCCTTTTTGACCAGGGCCACCGCCTCGGCGGCAGGCAGCGCCTCGGGCAGATCCCCCACCACGCCGAAACCAATCTGACCGTCATGCCCGGCCTGACCGTCATGCCCGGCCTGACCGTCATGCCCGGCCTGACCGGGCATCTGGGGCGCCAGCACCCTCACATTCTCCAGCCCCAGCTTGCGGGCCATGGCCCAGCTGACTCCGTCGGGAGTCTTGTCCGCCGCGGTATGCGACGCATAAACCGCAACCCCGCCCTTGACGGCGGCAATCACGGCCGCGCCAACGGGATCCGAAGGGCAGATGCTGCGCAAAGGATGATAAATCAGGGGATGATGGGTGATTATCATATCGCATCCCCTTCCGAGAGCCTCTTCGACCAGGGCCTCGGTGCAGTCGAATCCTACCAGCACCCCGTGCACTTCCTGGTCCGGGGAGCCGATCTGCAGGCCGGTGTTGTCGTATTCTTCCTGCAAGGCCGCGGGAGCGAACTCCTCGACCGCGGCTATGATGTCTCTTACTTTCATAGCGTCTTACGGATTTCAGCAAGCTGGGCACGGATGTCCTTGAGGGACTCCAGGGCCTTCACCCGCCCTTCTACTTTATGCCTCTCGGCGCTCAGCTGCTTGGCGGCGCCCTCCAGCGTCATCCCCTTCTCCTTTACCAGGAAATGGATCTGCTTGAAGGTCTCGACATCCTCCGGCATATAGCGGCGGTCCCCCCTGGAGGTGCGAGAGTTCTTGAGATACTTTCCGAAATATCCGGACCAGTAGCGGACCAGGGAGACATTCTCTCCCAGGATCTCAGCGGTCTCTCCGATGGTGTAGAAAAGCTTGCTCATATGTTAATCCATTGATTGACGGGTATTTATCGACATATACAGATAGTTGGCGTACTCCGAGGGACTGACCGATCCGAAGAGGTAGTTAACCGGATCGCAGAGGCGGGAATCGCGCAGCACCTCATAATGCAGATGCGGGGCGTACGCATTGCCCGACATACCCACGGTAGCTATCCTCCCTCCCCTGCGGACCTTCTGCCCGGCGGAGACGAAAATCTCGGCCAGATGCAGGTAGCGGGTGACATATCCGCCGGTGTGGCGTATCTCCAGGGTATTGCCGTCCCCCTTCGAGGAGCGCACCACCCTCTCCACCGTTCCCTCGGCCGGGGCATAGACCGACGAGCCCTGGGGGACGATGACATCCAGCCCATGGTGGCTCACCTCCGTCTTGTAGTAGGGATTCAGCCTCGAGCCTATGGACGCGCCTATCTGCGGGGAAGAAACATCCTTCACCGGGAGGCTCATAGGCGGCATGGCGAAACCTTCCGAGGCCAGGGTGCGGTAGATTTTCTCGAAGGCCTCATCCACCTTGAGGGCCGTCTGCAGCAGGGCATCGGCCTTGCGGGTGGTGTAGGTGACTATCTTCCCGTCGGGGATGGTATCCGCTCCGAAAAGGAAGTCCAGCGAGCCCACGGGATCGGGGTCGGGGGCATTGGTATGGAAGACCTCCTCGTAGATGCGCCCGTCCTTCCACTTGAGTATGTCGATGGACTCGGAGAGGAGTTTCTGGCGGGCGGGGATGTCGGCGAAGGCCTTCTCGTAGAGCTTGTTCTCGCGGCGGAGATTCTTCTCGGTGTCGGTGCTGATGAAAAGGGAGAAGACAAGATACAGCGCTATGAACAGGGCCAGCGACACCAGCACCAGGCGCAGCACGGTGGAAAGCACCGTCCACGCCGACCTGGTGAACTTGCGCACGCTCACGGCGGCCGAATCGAATATGTAGGTCTTCATCTTCATCGTCCGTGTCCTTTAAGCAGTTCGAGGGTGGATTTGGTCTTGGGCCCGGATTCCTCGCGGCGGCGGGTAATCATCGCGATGTACTCCTCGACCGACATATCCAGGTTCATATAGCTGTAGGGATTGATAGCATTTCCCTTGTAGAGCACCTCGTAGTGCAGATGCGGGCCGGTGGCCTTGCCGGTGCGGCCCACGGAGCCGATGCGGTCCCCGCGCAGCAGCTTCATGCCCTTGGCCACGTCGATGCGGCTGAGGTGGGCGTAGCGCGTCTTGTAGCCGAATCCGTGATCGACTATCACCTCGTAGCCATAGCCCGTGAATCCGAAATTCACCTTCTCCACCACACCGTCGCCGGTCACATACACGGGGAATCCCACCGCCGCCGCGAAGTCCTGGCCTGCGTGGAAGCGGGTTCCGCCGTACACGGGGTCGGTGCGGTAGCCGAAGGGGCTCGCCATATGGAAGGCTCCCTTCTTGGGGAGTATGGGGGGCACGGCGGGGATGTGGGAGACCATATCTCCCGCATTCACCGCGATTCCGTACACCTCGTCCAGGGCCATAGTGCGTACGTAGGCACGCTTGGTGAGGGCGTTCAGCCTTGCGGTCAGGGGGTCGGCCCCGGGATCCTGCTTGGCCTCCTTGACCTGCTCGGGGATCACGTTCAGGCCGAAGATGGAACGGTACACGTTGTCGTCGCGTTCCTCGATGCCTTCGAGCTTCTCTTCGAATATGTCCATCTGCCTTTCGGCGAGAGCTATCTTGGATTGCCAGCGGGCGTTTTCGCGCTTGAGGCGGGCGGTCTTGGGGAGGTCGAAGCCGAATACGGACGTGTAGAGCCAGAAGTAGAGTATGCAGAGTCCGACGGATATCAGCACGAAGGCTGCAGTGCGCAAATGCCGGGCATAGCGGGGTTCTTCGCGGACCTCGTAAACCAGTGTGATGGGGTTGAATACATACTTCGGCATTATACGAACTTATATGTCTCTATTTCACGGAATCCGCGCAGGAAGGCATCGGCGGCCATACGCTTCTTGCCCGCAAGCTGCAGTTCCTTCACTTCCGCCCAGCCGTCTCCGGTCTTCACCAGCAGACGCCCGCCGTCGGCCCTTACACTGCCGCACGGGGCAGGGGTACCCCCTTCAACCGTCTCGCTTGCGCTCGACCCCACCGCTGACGCGGTCCCCCCTCTTACATTGCCGAGGGTGGCATGGGTTTCAGGGGGTACGCCCTGCCCCGTCGCAACACCAATCGCAGCAGGGCCGACGGCGAAGATTTTGACGTCGGTGGATTTGCCGTCGCGGACTAGGGTGGTCCAGGCGGAGGGGTAAGGATTGAGGCCGCGGACGAGATTGCGTATGGACTCGCAGCTGCGGCTCCAGTCGATTCGCGTATTCTCCTTGGTAAGCTTCGGCGCAGGCTTCAGAACCTCCGAACCCTGCACGAACGACCTCTGCACGCGGGTTTCGACATTATGCTGGAAGATACCCTCGGTAGTCTCCACGACCAGTCCCGCACCCACCTCCATCAGGCGGTCGTGCAGGTCACCCGCAGTATCGTCGCGGCCAATGCGCACCTCGTGACGGAGGATGATGCCGCCGGTGTCGATATCCTTGTCGATCATAAAGGTCGTGACGCCGGTAATCCTCTCACCGTTGATGACGGCCCAGTTGATAGGAGCCGCACCACGGTACTGGGGAAGAAGGGCTGCGTGCAGGTTGAAGGTGCCGAAGCGGGGCATAGACCACACGACTTCGGGCAGCATCCTGAAGGCCACCACCACGAAAAGGTCCGCCTTCCAGGCAGCGAGCTGCTCCAGGAACTCGGGATCCTTCATCTTGATGGGCTGCAGCACGGGGATACCGTGCTCGACCGCATATTTCTTGACCGCGCTCTGATGCACTTCCAGGCCGCGTCCGCTGGGTTTGTCGGCCACGGTAACCACGCCGACCACCTTGAAGCGGGCCTTGAGCAGGGCGTCCAGCGACGCCACGGCAAATTCGGGCGTGCCCATGAACACGATTCTCTTGGGACGGAAGAAACGGCCCACCTTGCTCTTGAGCTTGCGCCAGTAGTTGAGCAGGGAATCATTGCTGAAGAGGGTAGCGTCCTTGATGGCCCGCGATGTCAGATAGGCCCCGATAGGGCCGAGGACCACGGCGGATATGAAGGCCCCGAGGGGCGCTCCCATAGCGCCGTCGCGCGCCAGTTTGGTGCCGGTGATGTCCACCACCCAGTAGAGCACGAAGAAGAGCACCGAGATGATGGCGCTGACTCCGAGGGAACCCTTGCGCACGAAGGCGCCCAGAGGGGCTCCGATGAAGAAGAGCAGCAGGCAGGCGAGGGCCTGGGCGAACTTCTTCAGCAACTCGATATTGGTGCGGCGGAGATAAAAGTAATAGCTTTCCACCTCGCTCTGGTACGACAGAAGATTGCTCTGGAGACGTTCGGCGTTCTCGGCCGCACGCTCATAGGCACGCTTCTTCTTGGCGACATTCTTCCACTTGAGATAGTTCTCGTCGGCGAAATAATTGCGGTATTGCGCGCGGGAAGCGAGTTCCGCGGTATCCAGCTGCGAACGCAGGGTGAAGGAGCCATACCTGCGCATCTGGTGGTAGCGGTTGTCGAGCGACACCCCGGCCTCCTTCTCGAGAGAATCCTTCTGCACCTTGAGCTGGCGCAGACGCATAGTCTTCACCTGGTCCCCGTAGCGGCTGCTGTCGGACTTGTGGAAACTGTAGTTCTTGAGGGGGATGATAAGCTCCTGACGGTCGAAATCGATGTGCTGGAGCTCGCGGAGGGTGTCCCTGTACTTACGGGTGTTGTTCTCCTGATAATTGGTGCCGTTGAAGAGGGTGAAGGTGAGATAGTCCTTGTTGGCACTCATCTTCATCATAGCGGAATCGGCGATGGAAAGAGATGTATTACCCTTGCCGGCGGTGTGGTCGTAGACCATCACCCCGTGCATCATTCCATTGGCATCCTGGGTCTCGGTGCGGAGCACGTAGCCCTCGATGCCGTCGTAGAAGGTGCCGGCGGGGATCTTTATCTCGTTCTTGGTCTTGCCTATGTCATCCCGCAGGGTATAGATCTCGTTCCAGGCTATGGGCACCAGGTTGTTACCGATGTAGAACGCGCCTATGCTGATCGCCACCGAAGCGACTATCAGCGGAGCCATCACGCGGGCAAGCGATATGCCCGAGCTCTTGATGGCCATAAGCTCGTTGTTGTCGCCCATCATACCCATCACCATCATAGCGGACAGAAGCGTGGCGAGCGGGAGGGCCAGGGGAAGGATGGTACATCCTCCCAGCAGCATGAACTCCAGCACCACGCCCAGGCCCAGGCCCTTGCCTACCAGCTCGTCGATATACACCCAGAGGAACTGCATCATCAGGATGAATATGACTATGAGCAGGATCGCGAAGAACGGTCCTATGAACGATGTGAGTATGAATCTGTCGAGCCTTTTCAAATCTTGTCAATCATTGTGCGGAGGGCAGCAGCCAATCCTGCAATATCCTTGCCGCCAGCGGTAGCAAGGCCGGGCTGGCCGCCACCGCCGCCCTGTATGCACTTGGCAGCTTCGCGTATGTCGGCACCGGCATTCTTGCCTGCCTTCACCAGATCCTGGGAGTACATCAGCAGCAGCTGGGGCTTGCCGGCGGATTCGAAGGCGGCCGCAATCACGAAGTTTTCGGCCTCTTTCTGCAGCATAGTGGCAGCGTCGCGCAGCATCACCAGGTCGCAGGGAGAGTCGATGCTCACCACATTGTGGCCATTTCCCGTAACGGCCTTGGCGAGCAGTTCCTTCTTGAGCTGAGCCGTCTTTTCCTTGGCTATCTCTGCTATCTGCTTCTTATAGTTGTCGTTTTCGTCGATGAGGCGCTGGATGGCATCGGTGAGGCCGGGCACGCCGCCGAACATCGCGCGGGCGGTGCGGATGGTGTCCTGCATGCCATACACGAGGCCCTCGGCCTCTTCGCCGGTGACCGCCTCGATACGGCGTATGCCGGCCGCGATGGCGGATTCGGAGGTAATCTTGAAGAAGCCTATGTTACCTGTGCGGGAGGTGTGGCAACCGCCGCAGAGCTCCACGCTGGGGCCGAACTTGACCACGCGCACCAGGTCGCCGTACTTCTCGCCGAAGAGGGCGATGGCGCCCATTTCCTGGGCCTCGGCCATGGTGGCGGCACGGTTCTCGACCAGAGGGAAGTTGCTGCGGATGAGCTCGTTCACACGGGCCTCTACGGCGCGCATCTGCTCGTCGGAAAGCTTCTCGAAGTGGGAGAAGTCGAAGCGGAAGTACTTGTCGCAGACGAAGGATCCCTTCTGCTCGACGTGAGTGCCAACTATCTCGCGCAGGGCCTGGTCCAGCAGGTGCGTACAGCTGTGGTTGTTGGCGATGCGCTGCCTGCGGGCGGCATCCACCTTGAGCACGAAGCTGCCGGCCGGGTCGGAGGGCAGACGGTCTGCGATATGTATGGTAAGGTTATTCTCCTTGACGGTGTTGAGTATCTTGATTTCCTCTCCGTCGGCAGCGATGGCGATGCCGGTATCCCCTACTTCGCCGCCCATCTCCCCGTAGAAAGGAGTGCGGTCGAAGACGAGCTGGAGCATCTCCTTGTTCTTCTGGACCACCTTGCGGCTCTTGAGCAGCTTGGCGCCGGCCTGCTCGACGGTGTCGTAGCCGGTGAATTCGACATCCTCGCCCTCGTTATAGACGGACCAGTCGCCGAACTCGTTGGCGGTGGCATTGCGGGCGCGCTCCTTCTGCTTGCCAAGCTCGACCTGGAATCCTTCCAGATCCACCTTGTAACCCTTCTCGCCGGCGATGAGCTCGGTAAGGTCGATGGGGAAACCGAAGGTGTCGTAGAGCACGAAGGCGTCGGTGCCGGGCAGCAGCTTGGTGGCGGCGTTCTTGGCCATATAGTCGTCCAGGAGCTTGATTCCGCGGTCGAGGGTGCGCAGGAAGGCAAGCTCCTCTTCGCGGATGACGCTCTCGACGAGCTTCTGCTGGGCCTTGATCTCGGGATAGGCATCTCCCATATCTTCGACGAGCTGAGGGATGAGCTTGCAGAGGAAGGGCTCGCTGAAGCCGAGGAAGGTGTAGCCGTAGCGGACTGCACGGCGAAGGATGCGGCGGATTACGTAGCCGGCCTTCACGTTCGAAGGGAGCTGGCCGTCGGCGATGCTGAAGGCGATGGCACGGATGTGGTCGGCGCAGACGCGCATTGCCACGTCGGTATCGGCGCTCTCGCCGTATTTATGGCCGGAGAGTTCTCCGAGCTTGCCGAGCAGGCCGGAGAAGACGTCGGTGTCGTAGTTGCTGTTCTTGCCCTGAAGCACGGCGCAGAGGCGCTCGAATCCCATACCGGTATCGATGTTCTTGGCCGGGAGGGGCTCCAGATGGCCGTCCGCCTTGCGTTCGAACTGCATGAACACCAGGTTCCAGATTTCGATCACGTGAGGGTCGCTCTGGTTCACCAGATCGCGGCCGGGGATGCCGCTGGCAGCCTTTTCCTCGGCGGTGCGGATATCGATGTGGATTTCGGAGCAAGGGCCGCAGGGGCCGGTCTCTCCCATCTCCCAAAAGTTGTCGTGCTTGTTGCCGAGGAGGATGCGGTCGGCAGGGAGATACTTCATCCAAGCCTGGCGGGCCTCCTCGTCGAGGGCGGTGCCATCCTCGGCGCTACCCTCGAAAACGGTGGCGTAGAGGAGTTCGGGATTGATCCCGTAAACCTTGGTAAGCAGTTCCCAGGCCCAGTCAATGGCTTCGGACTTGAAGTAATCGCCGAAGCTCCAGTTGCCGAGCATCTCGAACATCGTATGGTGATAGGTATCGTGTCCGACTTCCTCGAGGTCATTGTGTTTGCCGCTCACGCGGAGGCACTTCTGGCTGTCGGCGGCACGGCGCATCTTAGGCACCGAATTCCCCAGGAAGATGTCCTTGAACTGGTTCATACCAGCGTTGGTGAACATCAGGGTAGGGTCATTTTTTACCACCATCGGAGCGGAAGGGACGACGGTATGCCCTTTGGATTCGAAGTAGTCAAGAAATTTCTGACGTATTTCCTTGGATGTCATCATTATAAAAAGCAGTATCTAAAGTATAATCCTGCAAAGATACTGCTTTTTTTCTGATTACTGAACGAGTATCGTCTGTTCTATTTCCTCCGTACTGCCATCCTGATAGCTCAGCAGTGCTTTTATGACGTGCTTTCCGGCCTGACGCAGATACTGGGTTCCGCCAGAAACGGCGTGGCCGTCGTAGAACCATTCCACCTTGGAGGGAAGCTCGCTGCCTATGCCGGAGAGCTTAAGTTCTATGGAAGAATTCAGGGAATAGGTCCCCTTGCCGGGATTAGGTATCCAGTACACGCCCAGGGCGTCCAGGGCCGTGACCGGTTCCACTATATCGCAGTCTATCAGGAAGTTGAAGCCGGAGTCGAACCAGTCGCGCGAGCCGCCGGAAGTGTAATCTCCGAGCATCACTCCCCCGCCATCGACCGCAGGGTCGGAATCCACTCCCATCCACCACTGCTCGGTGATTCCCTTGACCGACATGCCTACGAATATGGTCTTGTCGGCAGGAATGCGGAGCTCGGCATCGGAGATATCCACGCTGATACGGTTTCCGCTCCTGATGGCATCCACCCGGGTGGTAAGCACCCTTTCGGTATCGAAATCCACGAAAACATCCACCCGCTCGGCCGTATCGCCATAGAGGATGAAATTGATGTTCTGCAGGGTATAGCCCCTGTAATCCACCAGTTCCATGGGTTTGAAGCGGACCGCAAGGGTGGCGGAGTAGCTCTCAGCCACTTCCGAGAAGCCCACGGCTCCCGCGGGTCTGCCGTGCTTGCTAAGGTTCACAGGCACACCTTCCGCCACGCTGTAGAGGGTGGCGTCCAGACGGAAAGAGGCCGCGGTAAACTTGGCCGCAAGCTGCAGGGGGCGGTACATCTCCTTGGTAAACTCCACGCTCACGGTTTCGGGAGATGACGCCGGCAGCACCAGTTCATAGCGCCCCGAGGCATCCGTCCTGGCACTGCAGCCCTGGCTGGAAACCAGCACGTCGGGCAGAGGATTGCCCGAACTGCCCGTCACCCTTCCCACCAGGGATTTCTGCGTGGGGGCGGAGAGGGTGAAGGAGACCTTGCCGGAGGCGTAGCTGATGCCGGAGAGGGAATAACCGGTACTGAGACCGTCCCAGCCCGTGCCCTCGAAACTCGTCACGTGATAATTGCCGGGATAGACCATATCTCCGATGCTGCCGAAGGAGCGGTAAGGCAATTCCAGCTTATAGCAGGGATGGTCCTCATAGTTATTTATGGAGTTCAACTCCCAGAGATCGGCGGCCGTGTAGGTGCCGACGGGGTTCTGCGACTGATCGACGTGATAGATTACCAGACCCCTCGCCGGAGTCTCGCCGTAGCTCAGTATGAGGGACTTGTCCCATCCCTCCCCGTTGCGCACTTCATAGAGGAAGTACTCCCCTTCCACCGAAGATGGTGTGGCCAGATAGGCGTCCTCCTGCACCGGGGAGAGGGTCACAGGGCCTGCGGAAGTGCTCAGGGAGAAGGGAATCCACCCCAGCTGCAATCTCTCCATCGCCCCCAGATAGGGAGGGGTATGGCCGTTATTGTTGTAGCAGCCCGTACTCATCAGGGAGAAGTTGTACAGGCCGGGGGTGCTGCCGTTCTTCTCGTTGTCGGTGTCGTAGTAGTCCGGAAGGCCCAGAACGTGCCCGAATTCGTGGCAGAAGGTGCCAATTCCGGTGAGATGCCGGCCGCTGGTGCCGCGGTATTCCTCGCCGCAGGCATAGGAAGACAGGTACTTCCCGTCGAGCACCAGGTCGGGATCGTACGCCCCGCTGGCGTGGGGCCAGATGAAATCATCCCCCGCGCCCTCAGCCTGGCTGTAGCCGGCGTAGAAGACGAAGATGTTGTCGATGAAGCCATCGCCGTCATAATCATATTTCGAGAAATCCACCGTAGCGTCCAGCATCCTGCAGGCCTCGCGGACCATTCCGGGGACGTCCTTGTCTTCGATATCCTCGTTCACCTTTCCTCCATACTCGGCATAGCCCTTGGAGACGGTGACCGGAGCCACGACGTCGAAGACCGGATTGAAACGGCCGTTGGAATTGTCGCGGTAGTATTCGCCCGCGGAACCGGTGGCCCCGTCGTACGAGAAGCCCTGCTGGTTGAGCATATTGCTGAAGGTGGAGCGAGGGTCGGAGAGGGTGAAGCGCAGGTCGGGGAAATCCACCAGTATCACCAGGAAATGCCTGGTTTCCCCGTTGAGCGAGGGGCGCAGGCCACGCCTGGAACCGCGCACGGCAGCCCTGCTTTCCGCCCTGCGGGCCTTTATCCTGGCCATATCGGGGACGGGCTTGAGGGCGGGGACATAGAATCCCCTGGCATCCTTCGCCACCACCTGACCTTTGCAGGTAGTGTAGCTGAAGAATTCGTCGCCGTGGATTCGGAGCTCTATGATGGTGCCGTCGGGCTGACGGTATTTCACGGGATAGGGCGTCGCGGGGACGGCCATCGCGGAGACGGCCGAGAGCAGCAGGGTCAGTATGGAAAGCGCTATCTTCTTCATCGCGGTCATATCCTAACTATGAATACTGCGTCCTCCCGGGCAAGCCAGAGCTTGCCATCCCCGGCCTTCACCAGCGTGGCGGAGACGGGAATGCGGAGGGGCTGGGAACTCATCCAGTTCTGCTCGATGTCGAATTCCACCGTAGAGCCCGGGACGGGATCGCGGGGAAGCCGGCGGAAGACCACGGTCTTGCCCTCGGAGGGATCCAGTATGCGGAAGCTCGCAGTGCCGTCGGGATAACGGCGGACCGAGCACTGGTGCCGGAGTTCGTCGAAGGAGACTTCCTCCGTGCCGAAATTGTATATGCCGGGATTGGAGCCTATGGGCTGCTGGGTGAACTTGCACCGCACCGACGACTTGCCGCAGCTGGCTACCAGGGTGCCGGTGCGGGGCTCGTCGCCCTCGTTGGCTTCGAGCTGAAGGCAGACGCTGGTCTGGCCGTTGCCGGTGATTACCCGGGAGGCTATGCTGGCCCAGGGCGTCTGCTCCAAGGAGGCCTCTGCCTCGAGGTCACAGACCATAAGTATGGTTATGGTATGCTCGCGCCAGGATTCGGACTCGATGACGGAGGGTACCAGGTTGAGCACCTGGGGCTCCTTCACGGGCTCCTCTTTCTTGCGCCCGCAGGCCGTCAGGACCAGCAGGCACAGAAGAACTCTGGCTAGAATCTTACACATACGCCGCCAAGCAGGGAGGAACCAAGGTTCCCGGACTCCGGGATGAAGGCAAGATCCAGCGAAGCGGGCCCGAGGGTGAGTCCGATGCCAAGGGAGAGATGCGACGGGATGACCGCGTGCTCCGAAGAGAAGCGGTAGCCTGCGCGCACTTGGATCAGACTCATGACGGATGCCTCGACTCCGGCGGCTGCCGACCAGTTGCCGGAAAGATAATAGTCTGCATCTGCGACGACATTCAGGGCCACGGGGCCTGCGGGAAGCGAATACCCGCCGGAAACGATGGCCGATGCCGGGAGGGATGCTCCCCCCACCTTGCCGCCCAGGCTGCGCACTCCGGCTGCTAAGCCGAGGGCCTCCTTGCGGTAATTAAGCATCAGGTCGAACGCCGTTCCGCTGATGGAATAGTCGTCGAGCAGCTGCGATTTTACATAGTTGACGGATGCGCCAAGCGACATATTACTGCCCAATGCCAGGGAAAGACCGCCGGCAAGTATCATATCGGAAGGAGAATGGGTCTTGCCGTTGACCTGGATGGGGTCAAGTTTCTGATTGGCGAAGCCTGCGCTCAGGCTGAGCTTGCTGCCGAGCCTGATTGCGGCGCCTGCCACCATATTGCCGCTGTTGCCGGTGGCGGAGGCCATTTTGGCATAGGATGCCGCAGCCTCTACCTTGTGGGTGCTGTCGGCGGCCACCAGGCCGGTTTCGAACGCCGCATACGCCGAGCCCCCCAGCTGCAGTGCGCTGCCCGCTCCCGCGACTGCTGCGCGGGCCGGATTGCGCTCATAACGGATGAAGGGGAAAGCTTCGCTGCTGGCGGACTCCTGCGCGATGGCAGGAGCCGCGAAGGCAGCAGAGATTGTCAGTGACAAGAATAGGACTATTCTTTTCATCGCTTAACAATGGTGTATTTCGTTTCCTTGCCGGAAGCATCGGTGACTATCACCGTGTAGATGCCGGGGGCAAGGGATCTGATGTCGATGGATAAAGGTTCGAAAGCGCTGTAAGTACCCTCCGCGCGGAATACCACCGCACCGGTGACGGAAACTATGCTCACCGTAGCCTTGCCGGGCTCGATGCCGGTAAGTATGGTAAGCTTGTCGCTCACCACCTGGCCTTCCAGAAGGGAGACGGACTCGCCTGCGGGGCGGATCAGCACGGGTATGTCCATACGGGCGCTGGCGCCCATATTGTCGAAGGCTGATATGCGGATCTCGCAGATGGAAAGTTCCGCGCCCTTGGATACTATAGACAGAGTATTCCCGGACACAGAAGCGTCCAGCACCTTCTTGTCGAAAGTAGCCACGCGGTACGAAAGCTTCTCGCCGTCTTCGTCGGAGAAGTAACGGTCAAGGTCGATTTCGGCTTTGGCGCCCGCCTTTTCGAGCAACACCTTGGGAGCATCGCTGCCGAGCACCGGCGCGACATTCTCGAGCACGTTGTAGGGCAGCTTGAGGCTCACCCTGCCGCCGAAACCGTCGGTAACCACAAGGGAGGCCGAGAAGCTTGCCGGAGCCTTGACGCTCTGGCAGAGCAGCTTGAAGTGCCAGTTGCCATCCTCGCCCAACGAGAAATTAGCGCGGCCGTCGGTCTGGAAATCCACGTTAAGTTCATCTCCGTCGGGGTCGCCGATGGCGAAGGGTATGTCGATGCTCTCGAAATTGCGGAACTGGAACGCTCCCTCGCGCCCTATCTGCACGACGGGCGGCTCGTTCACGTTGGTGTGGACCAGCTTTATCTCGGAGAGCTGAGAGTACTTGCGGTTGTAGCTGAAAGACGACACGGCCACATAGTAGTCGCTGTCGGGAGTGAGGCCGGAGAGCACGTACTCCTGGGGAGCATTGCGCTCGGATTCCTCGGATATGATGATTCTTCCGACAATCAAGCCATTGCCCTGAGGGTCCTTGAGATTGGCGTTCTGCACCTGCTTGCGATCGGTGGAGGCAAGCACAAGATAGCCATAGGCATTGTTGCCGTCGAAATTAAGCTTCACATTATGCCCCTGCGGAGTAAGCGTGAAAGCATCCAGGACAGGAGGGGCGACGTTTTCGCCCACCATAAAGGAGTTGTAAGCATCTACCAGAGGGCCTATAGGCTTGCTGCCGGTAGAGACGGATATCTGCCGGGCACCCTCCAGAAGACGCTTCTTGAGCTCTTCGGGAGTGAAACCCTGACCGCCGAAATACGACAGCAGCAGAGCGGCCACGCCGCTCACGTGAGGGCAGGCCATCGAGGTGCCGGAAAGGGTCTGGTAGCCACCGTCGGTGTTGGTGCTTATGATGGAACTGCCCGGGGCGCAGAGGTCAACCCAGTCGCCATAGTTCGAGAAACTCGACTTGTTGCCGCTCTTGGTGATGGCACCCACGGCAAGCACCTTGGAATAGCATCCGGGCACACCGTACTGTATATCATCGTTGCCAGCGGAAAACACCACCAGGCCGCCCTTCATAAGGCTGCCCGGAAGCTGGTTGCCGTCGTTGTCGCAACCCGCATACTTTATAAAATAGTCGATGGCACGGGCGATGGAGGTGTATGACACGCTTTCGAAGAGCGACTTGGCACGGCTGAGTTCCTGAGAACTGATGGTGCCATTTTCGTCGAGATCCATTATATAACCCCAGCTGTTCTGGCAGATGAGGGCGCCCTTGTCGGCCGCCTCCTTGATGGCGGTATCGAAGTCGCCGGAGAAGGAACGGCCGTCGGGATAATCCTCGAAGACCTGCTGCGAAAGCAGCTTCACTCCGTGCTTGCCCCTGGCATAATTGCCACCGGCGATGCCGGCCACGCCCAGACCGTTATTGGAAACGGCGGCGATGGTGCCGGCCACATGGGTGCCGTGGTAGTGAGGGAGTATGCTACCGTTGTTCTGCACATAATTGTAGTGCCCGCTTTCCACGCAGTTCCACGCCAGGTCGGGATGGTCGATGGCGATACCGCCGTCGATTACGGCCACTACCACGCGGGGATCTCCCGTAGTGAATTCATTCCAGACGGGCTGGCAGTTGACATCGTATCCGGGATTGGAAGTATTGTTGATGCCCCACATCCCGGAGGCGGACCAGTAGGGGTCGTTGGTGTCGAGCTTGGCGGGGATAGGTTCCTCGACGGAAACCACACCCGGAATGCCCTGGAACGACTTGACTGCCTTGGTTACGGAGGCGCTCGCGGGGAGCGTCACTTTATACCAGCGGTGCAGGCCCTCCCGGCGGGTGCGGGGTTCGAACTCTCCCGCGAAGGGGAAAAGACGCACCATGCTTTCCACGCCGAGTTCCTCGGTAATGCTGTTGAGCGCATCCGACTTGGTGCGCAAAATACCCGATGCGAGCTGATCCTCCACAAGGGAGGTCAACTCGTCATCAAGTAGTACATTTATATAGGTCGGCGTTTCTTCGGCAATGACCTGAGTTTCAGATTGTTCCGAAGCGGGTACGAACCTTCCGGGGTTCTCCCTGGCGCAACTCGCTGCAAGCAGGAGAAACGCCGACGTAAGAAGAGTAGTCTTGTTCACGCCTTATCTGATTCTTGCGGTCTTAACCCACTTATGGCTTTTGGCCGCGGAATAAGATTCGATAACGCCAGTCGAAATAGATATGGAATTCGCACGACGTACAGACGTTGAACTGCCGGAGGCCTTACTCAAGCTGGCAGGAATAGCAAAATCTTCGATGACGGAGAGTCCATACCATCCCTTGTCATAATCAGCACTATCTTCCGTCTGATAGTCAAGGATGGTAAGGGCGGTAGCCTGGACCGTTCCTCCATCGTTGCCCTCGAAAGGAACAGCTGATATTGTTGCAGAACTGCCACCGTTACCAATTACACCTTTGGCAATGAGATAGCCACTATCCTCTGAGCCAAACCTTAGACTATCACCATCGATACCACCGAAGTAATACTCATCGATACCATCGATGCCCACAAGATGGGTGTGGAGGAGAATACCGCCCGTCTTAGAATCATATTCCGCCACGTATTCGAATCCATAGAAACCGGAATCGGTAACAGTATAATCCGTACCGGCTGTCTTCTGGGCAAATACGAGGGTCCTGCCGCCGCCTGCATTCCAGGTGCCGAGCCAGGCGTTGTAGCCGGTGGTGTCGCCACCGCCGCCGCCACCGCCGGAGCCTTCGCCCTGACTAAGCTGAGTAGCCACGAACGGGAATCTAGAGGGCGTACTATGATTAAACGTCCAGCCCGAACTAGAATTCGGATCTTCTTTACCGAAGAATTCAACCCCAACGATATCATAGGTATTACCATCGGACAACTTAATCGGATCTGCGGCAGAAAGGGTCATTTCACCATCTCCGGTAATCGCTGCAGAGCAAATAGTATAAGAACCGCCTACAGGAACTAAACGTCCACTCATCTCCACAACGCCCATAAGACTAAGAGTCACGGTTGTTTGTTCGCCGGAATTCGTGAATGTATAAGTACCGACATTCGATTGAGCTGCGATTACCATAGTGTTATCTGCAGCATTGAATGTTGCAGTAATGACGGCATCTGCATCCAACGATTCAAAACCGGTTATGGAGTAACTTTGGTCGAGAACCTTCTCGGTTATCGTCCAAGTATCTTCATATGAGCCACGGGTAATCCGCCAGGTGCCCAGGAACTTCTCGTAAGGAGAAAGGACCTTGGTGACCGCAACGGGAGCAACAGCATATTTGTAGTTGATTGCACCCTGGTTGTTGACACCTATGGCATAGATGAAATAGTTACCTACGGTGAGCGCATCTATTTCGATCTTTTCGCTATCCTTGCAAATTGTAGGATTCTCGGCAAGCCAGCCGTGAACCTTGGCATTGAGGAAGAGGTACTGGTCGCCTACGGCATTGTACTCTGCAGCGGGAACCACCTTGATGAAGTAGCGGCCGGCAGAAGATCCTTCGGCTGCCTCCACTCCTACTATTGCCTTGGTATCGTCGGTATCGGACAGTCCATAATACTTAGGAGTCCAGGCATCGACCACGGTGAAATCCTTAGGCTCGGGATCGCCGGGGTTGAGTCCGGCAGGATTGCCAGCTTGCTTCACTCCGACTTCGACAGCGTCCTTCTTGCCCACTGCAAAACTGACCTTGCCCTCGCGGGGGGCCTTATATGCATTGGGCTTGGCGCTTATGATGAACTTGCCATCTGCGACATCGGTGTCGATCCACTCCTTGCCTTCGATTATCGAAATGTGCACGACTCCGCTTCCACTGTAGTTCAGCGAAACCGAACCACCGCTATAGGCGAAGTCATAGGACTCTTCCCATATCTTGTCGGAGGTAAGGCCGAACTGAGTGATGGTGAGCGAAGAAGCGGCATTGCCGGAAGTAATGTCGAGAATGGCATAGCGGGACTCGATCGATCCGTTGGCCTCGGCGCTGAGGTTGATTACGTCGCCGGACACGGAAGCGGCCAACCAGGAGCCTGTAACCTTAGCGGATACAGGCCCGTCGGCTTTGACCTCGATCTTTCCATTGCCACCCTCGGCGGCGAAGACATCATCTTTGCTGATGATCTCCACCTCGGGTGCGGCGGCGTACTTCTCGCCTGTAGGCTGCTCCGTCTCGCAGGAGAAGAACAGCAGGGAGGCGGCAACCGCCAAAATCATATTAAGATATTTCTTCATATCATTCAATCTTTACCGTTATTCGACAATCTTGGTCATAGTGATGTCGCCGGGGAGCTGGTAACTGCCGGAAGCCATGGTCCAGTTGCTAACGGCACCAGCGCTGCTGCTGCCATTCATAGACCAGACAAGCCATCCGTGGACTTTGTAGTCGCTTGCCCAGACTCCATTGTCGAAGAACTCTATCACAAAATTATCCACCGAGCTGTCTACCGCAGCACCAACCATTCCGACTCCATCCAGCCAAGTCAGATAACCGGCATTGCTGTCCCAAGGAGCAAGGATGTATTCGAGTGAGCCACTGCCACCGATAGTCTGCTTCTCCCAGGTAAGGCGTCCGCGCCCTCCGTCATAGCCGATTACCGGCTGGAAGAAATTGGACAAACCTTCCATCTTGAAAGAGCTATCCTTCTCGTTCTCGACAAGGGTGACGGTGAACTTGCCACTGCCGCTTCCGTAGCTCAGGGTAAACTTGCCAAGGAAACGCTCATAAGTTATATATCCGGAAGGCAAGAACTTTTGGAATGTCACTCCGCCCTCGGAGAAAGCCTCGTTGGCAGCATCGTATGTCCACTCGCTGAATTCCTTGTCGCCAAGCGAGAAGGGCTTCATAAAACGGATGGTATTCTCCGTCAGGACATAACGGACGGTCTGAGTAGAATCGCTGGAAGCGCCCTTAGGGCCGATCGACATCGAACGGTTGCCGGAATTGAGGTAAGCTTCATACTCGACCCCGTCGATCGTTGCTTTTCCTGCAGGGTAAGCCATTTTTTTCTTAAGAGCAAGTACTGCATCAAAGTATTCCTTTGCATTTTTCTTAAGAGGCCTGAGGGTGCAAACGTTCCGGGAACGCTTACCTACAAGCTTGATTTCCTTGGTTTCCTTGTTGAAGCCGCGGATTTCGAACTCGAAGTCTCCTCCCTTAGCCTGGTACTCTCTATCGCTGGGTGTTGCATACTTGTGAAGTATGGAATTATAAGTATCGAACGAAAGCACGGAAGCGTTGTCATACTTAAGTGCATAAGCCGAGGTTTCGCTTACAGAAGGGTTGCTTTCGTGAATGGCGGTAACCTGCTGCGAAGTAAATTTAAGCGCATAGGTCGTACCTGCAAAATCCTTCTTGGGATAATAATCCAGGGTCCATCCGTACTGCTCTGCTACCAAAGTCTCACGTATATCCGCGAGGAAAGAATTGGCACGCTCTGCAGCCGATTCGTCGAAAAATTCGGGCTCGAACTGCTGGCAGGAAGGCATTAGCAGAAGTGCAGCCGCTGCAAAAATATATACTATCTTTTTCATATCTTTCTCCTCCTATATTGCTACGGTATTCAGATCAACCTTGCCGGCCTCCACGTCGCCGAGGCGGCGGCCGATAACGTCGCGGAGCACATCGATGTCGATGCCCCAGCTCTCGGACATATAAGTACGCACCATCTCGATCTTGGTCTCGATGGATTTCCTTCCGTTAGGAGCATCCGGGTTCTCTTTACGGACCTGGGCCGTTTCAGCATCGGCCTGGGCAAGCTGGGCCTCCCACCACTCGGGAGAGTGGACTATGTACTCCGACAGCAATTCGGCGAAATCCTCGCGGTGCTCGCTCTGGGCATAGTCCGTGATGTATCCGCGTCCGAGATGGTAATCATCGGTGTTGGACCAGGCATCGGAAACATAGGTAGAGGGCGTTACGTTCATAAAGTCGTCGGTGTAAGCCTTAACCTGGTTCAGGATATGGGTGAACTCGTGATGTATGGTCTTGATGTAGTAATGGTTGAGATGCTCACCAAGTTCATCACCGGAAAGCACCTCGAAAACCCTGGGAAGATAGTTCACGCCGGCAAGCATGATCTTTTTGCCGCCTTCGGCGGTACCGAGGACAATTTGACCATTGTTCTTGTACTCCCATTCACCTATCAGGAAGAACATCTTGGGGAAGTATCCGCGGGTGAAATGCACTCCGGCAACCTCGTCGTAAGAGTCAATGCAAAGGTATTTCACAAGATGCGCATAGATAACAGCCCCTTCGACCAAGGCAGGAACGGTATAGAAACCCCTGTCGGTTTCGTTCAAAGCGAAGCGGTACTTGAATTCGATATTGTAGGGCCTAAGCAGATTGAGCTCCAGCCACTTGTCGAAATCGTTCTGCTCGATCGCAGAATCTTTTATTATGGACTCGGATTCCATCGCATCTTTCTGGGTGCAGGAAGCACTCAGAAGGGCAAAGGAAACAGCCGTCAGTATATAAAGTATCTTTTTCATATAGCTTCCTCCTTGTTTTAGTTACGAGGGTTAGGCTCCAAGCCGGCAGAAACAACGTCCTGAGGAATCTGCAGGGCACGACGAGGATCATCCTTGGTAAGGATATCCACCTGGCCGTCCAAAATCTTGAAAGCGGCATCGTACTGCCCTGCGGCAGGGTCGGGCTGAAGCGTACGGCGGGTGATTTCGATGCCATAACGCTTGATATCCAGCCAACGGAGGCCCTGGGCCACATGGTCGATACGCTTGA
>JAEEGK010004434.1_pt1 | contig 34396 bp, 23 predicted proteins | sample 8958771 | NCBI WGS metagenome assembly JAEEGK01 (sample SAMN16246547, study PRJNA631951) | gut metagenome | biome: gut microbiome; feature: rumen; material: SC-attached | host: Bos | place: Iran: Karaj | collected 2018-10 | reverse complement strand
ATGTTTTGCTTGCCAAACTGACTCAGATCGGTGCGGAGGAAGTCGCCCTCGATAAGCCGCTCGCCGAGCATGGGGAAATGTTTCTCCAAATAGGCGATAGACTCCTTGTCGATTTCGATGACGTGGAACTTGTCGATGACGTTTTGCACTAAATATTGGGTCAAAACGCCCGTGCCGGCACCCACCTCAATAACGCTCTCAACATCGGGCGACAACTGCTCCACGATGCGTTGGGCAATATTCTGGTCGGTCAGGAAATGCTGGCCTAAGGCTTTCTTGGGTCTAACATCATACATTGTTATTCATTTATTTAACTACAGATTTGACAGATTTTACCGATTCATTTCCGAAAACTGTGGGTCGCAAGCTCCTGATTTTTACAGATAGATTATTTGCTGATGGCAGGAATCTGTACCAATTGGCACTTGTGCCTCTGAATTTCATTGTCGGAAATCTGTTTCATCTGTGTAATCCGTAGTTTATTACAATTTTCTGTAGTTCTTTTTCGCTTGCGCAGTAAAAATGCTCGTCGGGTATTCGTCAATCAGTTTCTCGTAATGCTGCTTGGCCAATTCTTTGTTCTTCAATTCGTTTTGCTCAATCAATGCGGCATGCATCAATGCGGCATCAGCCATATAACTGTCAGAGTATTGCTCCACAATTTGAAGGTAAAGTTGTTCGGCAGAGTCAAACGCTTTCTTTTTCTCTTCGATTTCACCTTTGCGGAAAAGTGCATGTGGCTTGCTGATTTCGTTACCCGAGGTGATGATGTCGTCAAGTAAAGTTAGTGCTTCGTCCTCGCGTTGCTGGTAAATTCTGTAGTCAGCGCGGGCCAATTTGTTGAGTTCCATTCCCGTAGTGTCTACTTCGAGGTTGTCTTTGATGACCAAAGAGAGCGTCATGGCATCGTTAGCTATGAGCTTCGAGGTGGCAGCTTTCAACACTTTCAGTTGGCTCTCAGCCCATTCATATTCACCAATGAAATAGCGGAGCTGTGCATTCTTGAAACGAGCCTCGTGGCCAAGGGGTTCTTCCTTCATGCTTTTGTCGACTTGGCTGTAAAGTAACGTGGCCTCCCATACTTCGTCCTTGTAGAGATAGATGTCGGCCAGTTTCAGCTTCAGTTCGGCTTTGTCCTGTTTGCCACCAACGGTCTCAATGGTTTGGGTGAGTAAACCAACGGCTTCATCTGACTTGTTGAGTTGATAGGTCAAAATGTCGGCTTGAATCAAGGTGAGTTTCGATAAATCGTTGGTATTAATCTCATTATAAGCTTCTTCGATGCGTTTTGTGAGCTTTTCGTAAGCTCTTGTATCGGTGCTGTTGGCAGCTTTCAGCTTCAGGTAATCGGCTTTGATACTGCCAGTGAGGGCTTGGCCATAGAAGGGACTGCTGGCACCTTTATCCAGAATATAAGCGTAGCCTTGCTTTGCAATGTCGTATTGTTTGTTGTTCAGACAGATGCCCGACAAGTTGTTAATCTGTGCATCTTGGTCATGGGTTTTTCGGTCGATGCTTTGGCTTTGTGACAAGGCAATGTCGTAGTCTTCCTGCTGTAGGGCAAACCAAACGAGGAGTTGGGCAAACTCCAAGTTGTCGGGCTTTTCCTGCGTCTGCTTCAACAAAGCCATACGCATCTCATCAGAAATGCTGTGGTTCACGTCATAGAACATCATGGTTTGTAGACGGTTGCGAACATTGTTGTATTGTCCGGGATGGGCCTCCAGCTCAAGGAAATAATAACGGAAAGCCTCTTGGTAATTGGCCGACGACTGGTGAATGTTGGCTTGGTCCATATAGAAGGTTTCCTTGCCATTGAGGAGCGAGTTGCCTCTTTCCAATATGGCCAAAGCCATGTCGTTCAATCCTCTTGATTGAAAGGCATAGCACTGGTTTCGGATGGTAGACGCATTGTCGGGCAGCTCTTTCAACACTTTGTTGAACTGCGTTTTGGCTTTGTCAGTTTTGCCTTGCATGGTATAGACATAGATGAGGTCGGCAACAGTTCTGTAGTAACCAGGGCTCTTCTTGGCAAACGCTTTCAGTTCACGCTCGGCTTTGTCGTACTCCTTCAGATGGAGTAAACATTCTATAAACTGCTGGAAATGACTAATTTGGTTGGTCTTCTCATAGAGTTTTTCATACAACTCACAGGCTTTTTCATAATTTTGCTCGCGGTAAAACTGAGAGGCCAATTGCTCATCGATTTGGATTTGATCCTTCTGCTTGGCATCCACTTTCTTTCCTTTGGTGGGCACGTTGATTTGGGCATTCATCGGTACGACGAAAGCGAGGGTAAAGAGCAGGAAGAAAATCCAGTGTCGTTTCATGGAAAGGCCATTCATTTCTTGTTCATAAAATTGTCCAAGTCCTTGCGGCAGTTGCCCAAACGGTCTTTGAAATAGGCCACTTGGTTGCTCAACTTTTCAACTTGTTGGGTCTCGGCATTAATATAAACCTCAACCAACGAATCGGAAAGATAATGGGTCTGGGCGTCAGCTTTAAGCAGGTCGAGGCGTTGTAGGGTGGAGTCCATCTCGGCTTGCATGACAGGTCGTGTCTCTTTGAACTGTTGGACGTAAGCATCCACAAGTTGTAGCTTCTGAAAGGCTTTGTCCAGTTGCTCCTCAGGTAAATACTGTAAGGTAGAGTCGCAGGAGAAAAGGTCCTTTTCAAGTTGAAGAAAAGTATGGGTATTTAATTCGTCCAGAGCCTTGGCCTCCTTGTTGACTTGCTTTTTCAGAGCGTCGATTTTGCCGATGTCGGTTTTGGATTGGCAGTTGGCAAGCAGCAGCAACATAGCGAGCCATCCGATAAAGAAGTGTTTTTTATTCATGGGGTTTTGACAGTCATGGTTGGTTTGGTCGGCAAAGATACGCATTTTGGCGGAAACAGCCTTTTGTGACATAAAAAATCCCGACCATCGGACGACAGTCGGGATTAAACGGTATGTTATGAACAATTATTCAGTGACTTGACCTTCAACGGGAAGGACAGAGACGAAGGACTTGCCTTCTTTCTTCTTCTGGAATTCAACGACGCCATCACACAATGCATACAGAGTGTGATCCTTGCCCATACCGACGTTCTTGCCAGGATAGTGCTTCGTGCCGCGCTGACGAACGATGATATTGCCAGCAATGGCGGCTTGTCCACCGAAAAGTTTCACTCCGAGTCGCTTACTAGCGGACTCACGACCGTTCTCGGAACTACCAACACCTTTTTTGTGTGCCATATCTTATCAGTTTTTCGGGTTATTACTCAGTGATGTTCTCAATCTGGATCTTGCTCAGATACTGACGATGACCGTTAGAAGTCTGATATCCTTTTCTTCTCTTCTTCTTGAAAACGATAATCTTGTTGCCTTTGAGGTGCTGCATCACCGTGGCTTCGACACTGGCGCCGGCTACCGTCGGGGCTCCTATTTTGGTCGAACCGTCGTTTCCAATCAATAACACTTTGTCGAAAGAAACCTTGCTTCCTTCTTCTTCATGCAGCCTGTTGACGAAGATCTGCTGTCCCTTCTCAACTTTGAACTGTTGTCCTGCGATTTCTACTATTGCGTACATTTCTCGATATCTTTTAGTTAGATACTAACTCTCATTTTTTTCGGACTGCAAAAATACAACTTTTTTCAATCGGAAAAGATTTTCTTTTCGTTTTTCGCATTAATTTTCTTCAAAAAGTCGCAATACCAACTGCAAGTTGTTGATAAATAATTAAATATAAAAATGTATTTTGTTACATAAAAATGCGTACATTTGCAGCCAGTTTTGCCTTTGGCATTAATACCATTATTAATTAATGAACGAAAACGAGCTTAAGGTTCTTATCGACAAAATGAAAGGAGGCGACAGAGAGTCGTTCAACCAGATTTTCCGTCGCTATTATTCGCCTTTAACCCGTTTTTGTGTCCGCTTTGTGGGCGACGGCGACCAAGCAGCTGAAATTGTTCAAGACCTCTTCGTTAAACTGTGGACCAGCCGCGAGAAGTTGACTTTCAACACCTCGTTTGAGTCGTATATGTTGCGGTCGGTGCGCAATTCGGCCATCACCTATATTAATAAAGAGCGCACCCATGCCGATGTCAACGAGCGCATCTACACCGACGATTCGGATGCCAATGACCCTTCGGAAACCTTGCAGTCCAACAACTTGGAAGCCTCATACCAGAAAGTTTTGGCCACCATGCCCGAAAAGCGCCGCGAAGTGTTTTTGGCCAGTCGTTTCGACGGACTGAAATATGCCGAAATCGCAACAAAAATGGGGCTGTCGCAAAAGACCGTCGAGGCGCACATGAGTGCCGCCATCAAACAACTCAGGGAAGGGTTGAAAGAGTACCTGTAGCCCTCCCGTGGTCCCTGAGCCTGTCGAAGGGCCACATTAATTAAGGGCAGCATTAATCCTTATAATTAATTTTCAAAATTTTCTTTTTTTGACTAAGGGTAAAACCAAAGTTGTTAGTCTTTTAGGTGAATCGAAGAGATAAAAGCGACAGAAATGTACTCGGTAAACGACAAATATGAGGCATTAATCATGAGCTACTTGGACGGGCAATGCTCGGCCGAGGAAGCCCGTGAACTGCTTTTATGGGTGGCCGAGTCGGAAGAGAATCGTCTTTATTTCAAGGCATTAAAGGATCAGTACGAGGTGTGGAACCTCACCGACTTCGCCATGCCTGAGCTTGACGAGGCCGATGTGGAAGCCGCCCTAGATGCCGTCAACGCCAAGATTGATGCTGTCGAGGAGACTGAGACCAAAGTGGTGCAGATGCCGTGGCTCCGTCGCAACTATAAATACGTTTCCGGCGTTGCCGCTGCCCTTGTCATCGCCCTGTTTATTGGCTTCTTGGTAAGCAATCCCTTCGATTCAACCGTGACTTACGCCTACAACGGACAAAATGAGTCAGTATACGTCCTTCCCGACAATACTTCGGTCAACTTCAACAGCGAGAGCTCGCTTAGCTATACCAAGCACTTTGCCGAGTCTGACCGTTCTGTCGACTTCGAAGGTGTAGCTTATTTCGATGTCGCCAAAAACGAAGCTCTTCCTTTTGTGCTCCATTGCCACAATTTGGACGTTGAAGTGCTGGGTACCAGCTTCTTGCTGAATGCTGAAAAGAACGCCGAGCGTTACACCCTTGACCTCTACACTGGCAAGGTGAAGATGACCGCTTTCGACAAAAAGGGCAACATCCTTTCGGTGACAGAAATCAATCCGGGAGAACGCGGCGTGTGGAATGCCACAGCAAACGAGCTGAATACGATGTCCTATTCCGAGGTGAAGGAAGATGAGTTGTTGACCGAGCACGTGCTGGTGTTCAACAACGAGAAACTGTCGAAGATCGTCGAGGCATTGGAGTACATCTACAAGGTTGAAATCGACCTCGGCGAGTCGTGCGCCTCCAAGAAACTCACCGCCCGCTTCTCCGACGACGAATCCATCGACGAGGTGCTCGAAACCATCGCCCTGGTGTCGGAAGTGACCATCACCAAGGAAGGCGAAGTCTACCAGATTCGCTAATCAATCCATTTCCTAAGCTAACAAGCCAGCCCATAGATTCCTTGAAATCGACCGCCTATGTCATTCCTAGTAAAGATATGTGCGATTGGGATCTATAGGCGGTCAATTTCGGAATGACATGGGCTTTTGCCATTTTTTCAATTAAATGAGACTTCTCTCATTTTTTTGTCGTATCTTAGCGGCCTATTTTGAACTCATTTGGAAATGGAATTCCCACATCTCAATATATCTCTTGACAAACAAACAGCAAGAAAAACAGGGTTGCGATGGTTGCCATTGTTGTTCTTATTTTTCTTGGCCCTGACTCTTCCCCAACGCTCATTCGCCCAGACGTTCAACCCTCTGATTTCATTCTCGGTCAAGTCATGTACTTTGGACAAAGCCTTGGAGAAACTCTTTGCCGAGTATGAACTGAATGTGGCCTTCAGCAAGGCAGAACTGAGCAAAATCCGCATTGAGAGCTATTCCTGTTCCTATAAATCCGTCGAAGAAGTGTTGACCGACCTGCTGAAAGGCACCGACTATGGCTTCAAGAAAGTCGGCAAGCAATATGTGATCCGAAAGAACCAACAACTCGCGAACGAACCCGAAGCTACGGTAACACCACCAGTTGAACCTATTACCGAAGTTGTCAAACTTAAGCGCGACACCGTGGTCGACAAGACGGAAAAAACCATACATATCTATGATACCTTGCAAGTCATCCGAACCGTGATGCGTTACGACACCATTGTGCAAGTGAAACACGAGGTACAGACCGACACGGTGTATCAAGTGAAATACAGAGGTCTGGAAATTCCTTGGCCTAAATTCCACAACAACGGCTGGTTCATCACGCCTTCAGTGACTTTGGGTTCGGCACAATTCAAACATGAAAATGGATTGCCGGAATTTGAGAATGGTTCTATCGAAGTGATCCCGAGTATGGCGTATGGTCTTGGTCTTGACGGGGGTTACAAACACAATCGTCTCAGTGTAGGTATGAGCTTCAGCTATCGCTCGGTGAGCTATCGTTTTCTGCTTGAACAAACAGTGTTTTCGGGCGATTACTATGTAAACGACACTTTGGATACTTATTATGTAGTGCATCCTGAGGGCGACACCACCTACCAATACATCTTAGATTCGACCTACATCCCATTGACCACAACGCATTACGCCTACCGCGACATCAACCGTTTGGATTACTTGACCCTCGGGCTCTTTGCCACCTTCGACTTCATCAAGATGGAACATTTCAGGGCCTTCGCCAAGGTGGGCGCTTCAATTGATTTTTTGGTCGATTATGCCGGTTCGCTCAATTCGACAGAGTCGCCTTTCCATACGCTCATCACCAAGGAACAAGTGGAAACGACCAAATTCTCCTATTATGGCGGCCTGGGTGTCGCTTGGAAGGTGGCCAACCGCATCGAATTCGTTCCTGAGACGTATTACCGCGTGACCAACGGCTTTTTGTATCGTGCCGATTTCCCGTTTGATATGAAGATGCGCATGTGGAACTTCCGTTTAGGCTTTACTTATTACTTCTAAATCATGAAACTGCTCAAGCACATACGGTATCTCTTGGCATTGCTTTTCTTGGTCCAGTGCGTGTTGGTTCAGGCGCAGCATTATGTACCGATCAATGGCGAGATTGACTCGTTGTTGGTTTTGCCAAAACTGGGCGGTGATTCGGTGTATTGGGTGAGTGAATCGTTGACTGTGCAAGATGGCGGTACCTTGCGTGTGGAAGGAGGCGTGAAGATGTATTTTGGTCAATCGGCTTATCTTCGCGTTGATGGTGGCAACCTCATGCTTGAGGGGCAACGTAACGACTCGGTTTATCTGCTCTGTTATGAGTTCTCACACGACTGGGCTGGTATTCAATTAAAGAACACCACAGAAGAAGACACAGTGAGGATTTCATACGTCGAAGTCGTTGGCGCCTTGACAGCCTTGAATGCTTCAACCAGTAATAATGCGATTGTCAAACATTGCTCGTTCAACAACTATTATGCTGGTAAAGGCATCGAAATGATTGATTGCAACAACTTCTTGGTCGACAGCTGTTTCTTTTTCCAATGTGTGTCGGGTATTGAACTGAAAGCTCGTGCTGCCGACAGCGAAGACAATGTCTTTTCGCACAACATCTTTGACCAAGGACAGATTAATATCGAGATTTCGAATGTTGGATATGGTTTCAAATGCAACCGAAACCATATTTCTGACAACTGTTTTCAAGGTGCTGCTACGGCCGTCAATTTTGAGACAGTGGGCGGTATTTCTGATCGGGATGCGACCAATTACATAGAAAACAATTTGATTTCCTCTGACTTGCCGGAAGGTGGTTCTGGCTATTCGTCGTATGGACTGAAGGCGGCCATGGACTCGATAGTCATCCGTAACAATGTGTTTTGGAGCAATGACGAAGCTATTAGGATGATGCGGGTATGTCATCTTATTGTGGAGTACAATACTTTCTTTGACAATGAATTAACGGTGTCCAATTTGCTTGCAGCTGGTTCGGTAACTTTTATTGGCAACACCATCAGCGAGGCAAAAAAGAGAATAGTGAACTTCCCCTCAGATAAGTCGCGGATGAACGGCAATAACTTCTTGCATTACAAGAAAAACATAACTCTTTTTGCTAACGTCACAACGGATGACATTGACATGCATGGCAACTACTGGGATGCCGAAACTGCATCCGAAATAGAATCCGTAATTCTCGATCAACATGACTCTCCTGCTTTGGGTGAGATTGTTTATGAGCCCCGCTTACCCCAATGCGACACTACGGCTCCCATTGCACCGCCATTTAGGGTGAAGAAACAGTTTGTGAACAACAAATGGTTGGTTTCATGGGATGAGAACCTAGAGCACGATGTCGACCATTATGTGCTGTTTTATGGCGATTTCAACTACTACAAGTTCACCAATCATATAGACGGCATCACCAACAATTCCTATATTCTTTCTCCACAACAGACCGAAAACGTTGCAGTTATGGCATGTGATCGTACCTATAACCCCTATGTATATGCTTCTGTCGGGCAAAGTGCTTACGCTTTTGCTACTTATTATCCATACGCAGGTCATGACAGCACTCTTTGTGCCTCACAAACAGGTTATTCCATCAATGATGCCAACATCCCATACATTTATAGCAGCTTTGTTTGGCAGACCTCGGGCTCAGGCGTATTCTCCGATTCAATAGCATTGCGTACCACTTATTATCCTTCGGACGAAGATTACGATGCTGGAGAAGTGACGCTCACCTTGCGCGTGACCAATAGTGGCGTGACCAAGACAGATGCTTTGCATCTGATTCTTTACAAAGCTTTGAGTGTATATGCTGGAGAGGATGGTTATAGCGGCATCGACCGCCCCCTTCCGCTAGAACAATCTGAGGCTTACAACTACGATTCGTTGCGTTGGCATTCTATGGGTGATGGTTATTTTGAAGACCCGTTGGCTTTGCAAACCCTTTATTATCCAGGTGAGTTCGACAAAGAGCAAGGTTTCGTGGAATTGAAACTTGAAGCTTGGTCATTCTGTGGCCATGCTTCCGATGTGGTGCGTTTTGACCTGTTCAAGGATTATTCCCTTGAAGGAAGAACTTGGGTGGGCGGTACGTTAAGGCCTCATACTCAAGTAATTGCTGCTGCATTAAGCGACGACAATCCTTTTGTTTCAGGATTCTATCGTACGACTTCCAACGACGAAAGCTTCTTCAAGTTTGACGCATTGTTGCCAGACACTTACATCCTTTACGCTTTTCTTGACACCTTGGATGCAGAAGCGGGTGGTTGCTACTATCTCGGTGACCTGCAATGGAACGAGTCAAACATGATTGAGGTAGATGGCGATGTCTACGATGTGGATATTGACCTGCCCGTGATGGTGCCAAGCGTTCAAATAGGCGAAGGCCTTATCAACGGCGTGTTCGATTATCCCGACAATCCGTTTAAGGCGCGTGATTTTTATTGTCAATCTTGGTTGCGTGAAGGCGATGAAGTGACATATTGCACTGAAGGATTGTCGAACGTCGGGGTATTGCTGCTCAATGCAACTAAACAACGTATTTTAGGTTTTGCTTTGACAAACCCTGACGGCCATTTTACTTTCAGCGGTTTACCCTTCGGCACTTATCAAGTGATGGCCGATTTGCCACGTTATGGTCGAGGGATATGTGAGGAAATCACTCTTTCGCCAGCTCAGCCTTCGATAAGTGGTTTGCATCTCTTTATTAATCAGGATGGTAGAATAAGCAGACAGTATGAGAGTAATGCTCAGCATCCGATAGAATTGCAGGTGTATCCCAACCCCGCCGATGAGACAATAGTGGTGAATGGTTTGAGAAGCAATGCAACTTACAGCGTCACCGTAATGAATAGTTTGGGTATGACGATGTTGCCTGAAATCCAATGGAGTTCCAATTTGTTAGGCGAGTTGTCCATTTCAGTGGGTGCATTGTCAGCGGGCATATACTTTATTCAAGTGAAAGGTGCCACAGGAACAATGATGGCTAAATTCATAAAGCAATAGGAGAGGAAGACGCGATGAAAAGATGGGCAATGGTTGTAATGGTTTTCGCATTCCTTACAGTTAGGCATGATGCATGGGGGCAGATTGTAGTCAATGGCAATGTTTACGAACAAGATGGCATCACGCCTATCGAAGCTGCTTCAGTCACTTTCTCGGGTTTGAGCGAATCTGGGGATACGATTGTCTATCAATTTGTTACAGATACTTTAGGCCATTACTCTGACAATTTGATGGCTGGTTTATATCGTGTCTGGGCTTCGGCAGAAGGATATACTATAGTTTATCTTGCCGACACCTTGCAATTCGTTGATGGACAAGTACAAGAGCCCATCAATTTTTCACTGTATGAGATGTTTTACCCCGTGCGGTACGTGGCGGCAAGGCAATTTATGAACGATTTGGTCCGTATCACTTGGTCAATGCACGATCCGCTTCTCTATGAAGACTTCGAGTCAGGCGACTTCAGCCGCTTCAACTGGAACAATAACCTCTCAGATTATCCATGGGCCATGGATACCCTACACGCTTATGAGGGTAATTATTGCATGAAATCGACTTGCGAAGGCGTGGATGGAGGCGTTTCCCGAATCGAAGTTTCTGTTTATGTCCCTTTGGAGGGTCAAATGAGTTTCTACAGCAAGATTTCATCGGAAAGTCCTTGGGACATGGGGCGTTTCTATATTGATGGTGTGAAAAAAATGGAATGCTCTGGCGATGAAGGTTGGACCGAACATCAGTATGATATCACTGTAGGCGAGCATGAGTTTCGTTGGGAATATGTTAAAGATGCTTCTACCAATTTGGGAGACGATTGTTTCTATGTGGACTGTATCCGTTTTTACCAGGAAAACGGCGCAAAAACGATGCGTTCTTTCCAATACTACGACTTGTTCCGTAGCCGTTCCGACGAAGAGCCTGTAATGATGGCATCTCATCTGACCGATACGGTGTTTATGGACATGAATTGGAGTAGCCTGCCTTGGGGACAATACCGCTGGGGTGTGAGCCGACATTATGAAGGGAATCGAGGTGATTCGGATACCATTTGGTCGGCCTATCTGGACAAGGACATGACCACTACTTTTGTCCTTGATGTTACTACCAATGTGGGGCTGTCGCCAGCAGGAGCCATAGTAACGCTCTCGTCGCATGATGGGCAAAGCCATGACTATCAGGCTACTTTGGATGCCAATGGACACCTGTTGTTACCGGCAGTTTATCGTGACGAGTACGATCTTAGGGTGCATCTTGACGGTTTTGTGGACTATGTTTCGGATTCTGCGATTTTCGTTTTTGAACCGACCCAGGTCGAACTTGAGTTGGTGGAAGCCACCAATAGCATCGATAGCCTCTATGTTTCTTCCACAGGTTGGGCGATTTGGTCATTAGAAGAATTACAAAACCGTGATTTACAATATTTTGAAGTCTCTATAAATGGAGAAACGGTTGGCCGAACGACCAATACTTCTTTCCAATTTGAAGTCAGTGGCTTGACCGAAGGCGACACCTGTACGGCTCAAGTGAGACCTGTTTATCTGTCTGAAACATGTGAATGGGAGTCATGTCAATGGGTTTATCGTTCGTGTTCCGATTATATGGGGTGTACTGAGGTGACTTGGATATTGGATAATGATGGTGTTCAACTGTTTTGGGAGTATCCTGAAGGAAATCTCTTGGGGGCCATGTTGTTCCGTGACGATGAGTTCCTTGGTTTTACGGAGGCGAATACTTTTGTAGATGATGCCGTAGAGTTGCATGGTGAGGTGGAGTATTGTCTGCGTTTGGTGTATGATGGCCCAATGGACGGCACTTATTATTCTATGTCGTGCGAGGTGTGTGCCTTGGCCGTTTTCCCCGCTTATTGCGATCCGCCAGTGAAATTGGACGGCGTAGCCTATTTTGAAGATATCGAAGACCATGGTGCTATGATTTCGTGGGGCGAACGCCCCGAGCCCATCAACGCGTGGCTATATTATGACAACGATGTTTTCATAGGTTCCTTAGGCGGCGACGATGAACCGCGCATCTTCTGGGCCATCCGTTTCGAGGCGGAAGACTTGGCCGAATACGTTGGCACGGCCTTGAAGAAAGTTTCACTCTATGATGTGGGCGCAGGCACCTACCAATTGTGGATTTATGTGGGTGGCGAAACGGCACCACGCAATTTGGTCCGCTCCCAAAACATGGCCTTGACCAATGCACAAGCGTGGCACGAGGAAATCATCAGTCCTGCCTACGAAATCCCTGAAAACGAGCCGATTTGGATAGTCGTAGGGCAACAAGGCTTGTCGCGACCGGCAGCTGCATGCCAGGACATGGGCAATGCCAATGGTCGATGGGTGTCATTGGATGGCGAGACCTGGACCGATATGCATACCTTCAATATGCACTACACCTGGATGCTGCGCGCCTTTGTCACCAACCAAGCGGGACGCGAGATGACACTTGGCAAAGACGGCTACATCTTGCAGCAATACAATCTGTATCGCTCGTTCGACAACACAGACTATGAACAAGTGGCATCAATTCCTGCCATAGAAAGCCAGCTTTATTATGAATACCGTGACAACCTTGCGGAGGATGACCACGAGGATGTCTATTACCGCTTGACGGCCTTCTATCTGGCCGATGACGGCGAGACCTGCGAGTCGGACTATGCCCCCACTTTGAACAATCCCGACCAAAACTATGTAGTCATCGACTTGACCGCGACTGATGAATACCAAGCGCTTGATTTCAAGCTCTATCCTAATCCTGCCCAAGGTTGGTTTGTCGTTGAAGCAGAAGGGATACGACGTTTGGAGGTCTTCAATGCTTTGGGACAAAAGGTATTTGAGAAAGACCTCAACACAAATACTCATCAGTTTCAGTTTTCGGGATGGAAAGACGGTTTGTATTGGCTCCGCATCAAGACACAAAATGGAGTAGTGACAAGGCGTTTTGTCATTCACAAAAAATGAGATGCTTGAGAATCATAGGATTATTTTGTATTGTGGTGTTTGTTGCCGCCTGCGACAGCACCACGCGTGAGGCGCGCCACATGGTGAAGCGTGCCGAGCTGTTGGCCGATACCCTACCTGACAGCACTGCGCTCCTGATTGACAGCGTGTTGCGCATGCCCACGAGCTTCAGCGAGCGGGAACGCATGGACATGGCCCTGTTGCAGGCCGAGGCCTTGTTCGGTAACCATGGGCAGGAAATTTCGCCCGTGATGGACGACAATTTCTTCGACGACCACGCCACCCTCTCCACCAGCCCCGAGCTGGAACGTGCCGCCGCCTATTATGCAAAGAAGAAATTGTACGCCAAAGCCGCCCATACCGCCCTTTACAGCGGCTTCGTGCAACAGCACTACAACGAAAAGGAGGCTGCTATGCGGTCGTTTAAGGAAGCGGAGGAATACGGCAGGCTTGCTGTTGACAGCCTCACAGTGGCGCAGGCAGAGTATAGGATGGGAAAAATGCTTTTTGACGAAGGTTTGAAAGAAGAAGCCCTAACCATGCTTCAAGCAGCCAATTTAGGCTTTAATGAATACTTTTCAGAGAAAGCTTTGGTACTCAACATGATAGGAGTTTGTTGTATTTTGCTGAAACAGTACGACAATGCCGAGTTTAATCTGAAAGAGAGTTTAAATAATGCAAAAAAAGGAGATTCTTTCAAAGCTAAAAGAAACGCATTAAACAATATGGCAGTACTCTGCCGCTTGCAAAAAAAACAAACTGATGCCATAAAATATCTTCGACAAACGATTGATTCGTCCAATACGAATGAAACGGAATGGTTTGTTTATTATCTCAACATGGCCAAAACATACACTTTTGCCAAAGAAATGGATTCGACTCTGTTTTATTTCAAAATGGTTGAAAATCTATTGTTTAATGAAGGGATCAAATTGGAAACAAGGGTTTCTGCTTACGGTGCATTGTCGCAATTTGCCGAACAACAAGGGGATATTCAGAAAGCTCTACAATATAAGGATTGGCGAGAGGATTTGTTGTCTAAAGTATTGGTACAACGGCAAGAACAAGCTGTCTTTCGTATACAAAAGCAATATGATTACGAGAGCCTGCAAAATGTAATGAACAAAAAACTTATTCAAAGACAACATGTTATCACGTTTTTTGGAATAGTTACCATTATTGGTTTGGCTGCTTTGGCCATTTCGCAAATTCGGCTGGCAAAGACGCGGAAACAAGAAGCAAAAACAAAAGCCAACTTGTTTCACTTCATGCAGCAGAACAAAGAATTGACATTAAGAAGTAAGGAGCAAGAGCAAAAGCAGATTTATTTGACACAGAAACACAAGGAAAGTGAACAGGCTTACGAGGATTTGCTCAAAGAGAAACTGAGGCAAGAACAAACCGCCACAGAATATGGAGAGAAACTCTCCTATGCGCTCCAGAAAGAACAATCCGTCATGCTTCGACTGCATTTGTTTTTGGAAAACCAAGGGGACGAAGAATTGCAGAAAAAACTGGAAAAATCAGTTTTCGGCAAACAAGCTCATTTGGATGCAATGATGGAAAATGTTGACAAACTCTATCCTCAACTGCGAGAAATTGTCAAGCAAAAAGACTTAGGGTTGGATGAAAACGAGCAACTGGATGTCATCATGTCATATTTCAACATCTCCCGGCAAGACGAAGCCTTGTTGCTCGACAAGACCACTGACATGGTGGACAAGATTAGGAACCGAAGCCGAAAAAAGATACAATCGGCTTCTGAAGGAAACAAATTGCCCAAAATAATGTAGTTTTTGGCCTCTTTTCTCTATCTTCTTCACAGAATAATTTACAAAAGTTCGGAATGAGGCTCGGAATGGAATATTTGTATTCCATTCATTACCAATAATATGCAAAAAATTTAAATAAAATTGTTTGGAACAAGGTTCGGAATCCATGTTCCAAATAATATTTTCGTCTTGTGATTTCACAATAACTATACTAAAATTTAAAACAACAAAAAAATCCACTACAATTATGAAGAAAAAAGACACCTTGAAGAAGCCCCTTTTACTACTTGTTTTTGCCTTGGTTGCCTCGGTTCTGCCAGCCCAAAACAATGACATGTACTCGCTCATGTACCATGACGTGGAATATGTATATAGTCTTCGGGGACTCATGCAGCAACGTGACAGCGACTTCATCATCAACACCCAACTTGTTGAGGATACCGGAAACTACAACTACATCTCCTTGGGGTACATGTTTTACAAGATGTCCCCCACCACCCTTACCCTCACTGACTCGCTGTTCATTGCTGACACGACAATGTCTCCTGCCTGTTCCTTCGCACCCAACCTTCTTGGAGAGGGCAACATCAGGACCTTCCATGAGTACCATCGAGAATGCGACAGCACCTTCCTGCGCATCTCACATTTCCCTGACGATGACCTTCATGCCGATCCCAGCGAGGATGTTGTGGTTCCGCTATGCGAAGGTTATGTTTCAAGCAGTATCTCCATGGTTGACAGTAGGGGCGACCTGGTCTTACAATACTACAAGGATATAGATGTCATGCATTATGATGAATATGCAGCACGGTTCGATTTGAACGGTACACTGAAGTGCCAGACCTTGTTGCACGAAAACCTCTTGTATGGGGTTAGTCAATTGCAGGTGCTCCAGGAATCGCCGTTGAAATACTACCAGTATGGTCCGGAAGCCTCTGGAGATGACAGGAACCTCATTGTCTACGTGGTAGACACCCTCTTCCATAAAAACCCCATAATCATAAACTGCATATTGAGCGAGGTTGTCCATCCATACTTCATTGAGCATGAATACCTTAATATTGATGGTAGCACCCAAGTGATTCCTGTTGGCGGGGATGACATACTGGTGGCCTCAAAATATCTTTACGAGCCGACTCAAGATCCAATGGAAGACGAGTATGGCGTGGTTGTAGCGAAATACGACATTCGTACCATGCAGCAGAAAGGTTACATTGTGTTCAACGACTATCCTGGGATATACAGGCCGGCAGAATGCCTGGGGATCAAGATGATGACGGACGGCACGGTTTATTTCTTGTACAAGGAAACAGGGTACCCGGAAGAGAGTTTCATCGCCGTGAAGATGGATACCGACCTAAACGTGGAATGGAAACGCTTCTGCAAGACGGACGACATCATAATATTCTGGTGGTTTGAACATTCCACCTTGAACAAAGACGGGCAAGGGGAAGAGAAAGGCATCGCATGGGCTGGATATGGCTTGAAGCCAGGCAATACAAACGGTGCATTAATCTGTTTGTTACTCAATCACGACGGCACGGTGGGCATGAACGAAGGTGGCATAGAGGTTCGCCCTTACGCCTTCTATCCCAACCCCGTGAAGGAACAGCTGCACATGCAGTTCTCTCCAGACGTGCAGCCCGCCCAAGTGGAGCTCTACGACCTGCAAGGTCGTCTGGTACGCACGCAAAGCAAGGCCTTCGAAAGCATAGACATGAGTCAACTGCCAGCGGGCACCTACACGATGCGCGTCACCTTGAAGGACGGGACTGTGTTTTCGGATAAGGTGGTGAGGGAATAAGCTTAGCGCGTGGCGTTTTTTCCATAAGAATTGCATTTTCCCCACTGCGATTGCCGTGAGGAGAAAGGAATTATAACTCTGCTCGGGCGGATTCGGGAATCCGCCCGTTCTTGAATATCAGCTTTTGCAAAGCGAAAGCACGCCAAACCAATAAAAAGCATTACCTTTGCCGCTCCAAATCGTAAGATTGGCTCCGCCGAATGCGGGGCATTTCAACGGAGTTAAACGGTAAGCAATGATTTCAATCCAAAATTTGAGCATGCACTTCACCGGTGAGGACCTCTTCACCGACATTTCCTTCTTGATTCGCGAGAAGGACCGCATCGGTTTGGTGGGCAAAAACGGCGCGGGCAAGACCACACTGTTGAGGCTCATCTGTGGATTGGAACAACCCTCAAAGGGCGATATCATCATCCCACAAGGCGTTACCATCGGCTATCTGCCCCAAGAGAAGAACGTGAACAGCACGAAAACCGTTTTGGATGAAGCGCTTTCCGCCTTTGATGAATACCATCAGCTTGAACGCGATTCGGAATGCTTGCAGCAGGAACTGGCCGAACGCACCGATTACGAGAGTCCACAGTATGAAAAGCTTATCGTCAAGCTGAACAACTTGAATGACCGTCTGGCATTGCTCGGCGGCAACAGCATCGAAGGCGAAGCGGAAAGGATTCTGGTCGGTTTGGGCTTCGGTCACGAGGATATGTTGCGGCCCATGCGTGAGTTCAGCAACGGCTGGCAGATGCGCGTGGAGCTGGCCAAGATCCTGCTGAAAAAGCCCAATCTCCTGCTTCTTGACGAGCCCACCAACCACCTCGACATCGAATCCATCCAGTGGCTCGAAGGCTTCCTGAAAGCCTATTATGGCGCTATTTTGATGGTCTCGCACGACCGCGCTTTCTTGGACAACATCACCATCCGCACGGTTGAAATCAGCAACGGAAAGATCTACGACTACAAGGTGCCGTATTCCGATTATGTCGGCCTGCGTGAGGAACGCGTCGACATGCAGCGCTCGGCCTACGAGAACCAGCAACGCGAGATCAAGAACATCGAGGCTTTCATCGAACGTTTCCGCTATAAAGCCACCAAGGCCAAGCAGGTGCAGAGCCGCGTGAAACTGCTTGAAAAGATGGATGAGATTGTCATTGACGATATCGACAGCACAGCCATCCATTTCAAGTTTCCGCCTGCACCGCATTCAGGAAAAGTAACGCTGGAACTCAACCATGTGGGCAAGTCCTACGGCGACCAAGTCATCCTCAAAGACATCAACCTGCTGATTCCGAGAGGCGAGAAGATTGCCTTTGTGGGACGCAACGGCGAAGGCAAGTCCACACTGTCGAAGATCATTTGTGGCGTGCTCGACCATGAGGGCGAAGTGAAACTCGGTCACGAGGTTAAGATAGGATATTACGCACAAAACCAGCAGGACATGCTCGACATGAACAAGACCGTATTCGAGACCTTGGATGATGTGGCCGTTGGCGACATGCGTTTGAAAGTGAAGGCCTTGCTCGGTTCGTTCCTTTTCCGTGGCGACGACATTGACAAGAAGGTGAAGGTGCTCTCGGGCGGCGAGAAAGCCCGTCTTTCCTTGGCCAAGATGCTGCTCTTCCCAACCAACTTGTTGGTCCTCGACGAGCCCACCAATCACTTGGACATGCTCTCTAAGGACATCCTAAAGAATGCCTTAATCCAATACGACGGCACCTTAATCATCGTCTCCCACGACCGTGATTTCCTGCAAGGCTTGACCAACAAGGTCTACGAATTCCGTAAACCCAATATCAAGGAATATATCGGCGACATTTATGACTTCTTGGAACAAAAGAATCTCAGCCACTTGAAGGAGTTGGAAATTGCTGCCAAACAAACCAAGGTACAAGAGGTTGTGCCGCAGTCGCAGAATAAGATTAACTATGAGCGCAAGAAGCAGATTGATGCCAAGTTGCGCAAAGTCGACAAGGAAATCCAACGCCTAGAGGAAGCCATCGGCAAATTGGAGACCGAACTGGCCGAACAAGACGCCATCATGGCACATCCCGATGAGTATCCCGACATCAAGATTGACAACGACTGGTATTGGTCTTACGGACAGAAAAAAGAGCAACTCCAAGCCCTAATGGACGATTGGGGAGAGAAGCAGATAGAACGCGACGAGGTGATGGCGGAATACGACAAATAAGTGATTTGTTTTCCCTTTATTGGACCGACTGAAAAGAATTTCTATTTTTGCACATCATTGATGGGCAAACTGCACAATTCATGAGGCATTTCGGTTTTTCTTTGTTATTTTTGGCTTTGGTGCTACTATTAAACCAGTGCCAACCCATAAGTGAGGGGTTGGACATGGAGCAGCTGTATGCCGAGTTTCAGCAACCTGCCTCGGTGTATCGTCCTTTTGTGCGCTGGTGGTGGAACGGCGACAAGGTGGAGGCCGATGAATTGGTTCGTGAGCTGCGTCTCCTCAAAGAGGCTGGCATCGGCGGCGTGGAGATCAACCCCATCGCCTTCCCTACCTACTGCGACAGCCTTGGAAAAGCCTCATTACAATGGTTGAGTCCCGAATGGATCGACATGCTCAAAGTATGTTTCGACAAAGCCCAACAACTTGATATGACCTGCGACCTCCTCGTAGGCTCGGGCTGGCCATTTGGCGCCGAGTTCCTCAACGAAGACGAATGGGCACAAATCGTGGTCAACTATGCGGAACCAGTGACGGGGCCTACCACATTGACTATCATTCGCGACAGCATTTACGAAAAAGCCATGCCTAAGGTGAGTTCGCCATACAAGGGCAACACCAAGGAACTGATGATGCTGAAACTTTATGCAAATCCAGCTACTTCCATTAATGATGGCATCACGATATGGACGGCCCTTCGACAGGCTCAGGGACCTGATTCTACTGATAATACTAAGGTGCCCGAATTCGTCGAAGGCCCGACAGATAGCATCATCACTATCGACGTCCCCGAGGGAGAGTACACCCTTGCCGCCTTGGTGAAAATCAATGGCTTCCTGGAAGTCATCAACGGTGCACCTGGGGCGGCCGGACCTGTGCTCGACCACTTCAATTCCGAGGCGGTCAACCGGTATCTTTATAACATGTCGGACAAGATTGAGGCTAAAATCGGACCATTGAAAGGCAACATCCGCGCCTTGTTTACCGACAGCATGGAACTGGAAGGCGCCAACTGGACCAACGATATGGCCGGAGAATTCCAGAGGCGATACGGCTACGACATCACCGAATACCTGCCATTCGTTCTTTTCAGGATCGGATCGATGGGCAGCGCGCTCAACTACGACCCCGTTGTCCCCGTGACCGAGGACTTCCAAATGGAGATCCAACGCGCCCGTTACGACTTCGAGGACTTCAAGGCCCAACTGATGCAGGAACGTTTCACTGGAACCTACCTCGCATGGTGCCACCAACTCGGCGTGAAAGCCCGTGCCCAAGCCTATGGTCGCGGCTTTTATCCCTTGGAGAATGCCATGGGTTACGACATCCCCGAAGGCGAGTCATGGACCACTAATTGGCTACGCCACAAGCCTGGCGAGGAGATGTCGGAGACCGACTACCGTCGCGGCCGCGCCTATACCATGGTCAACAAATTCGTGTCGTCAGGCGCCCATCTTGCCGGCAACCGTACCGTCAGCTGTGAGGAGATGACTAACACCTACACCGTCTTCAACATGAGTCTCGACCAACTCAAACTTGGCGGCGACCAAACGGCCATGTCGGGCATGACCCACAGCGTCTTCCACGGCTTCAACTACTCACCCAACCGTGAGGCGAAGTTCCCTGGCTGGCTGCGCTATGGCGCCTATTACAGCGAAAACAACAACTGGTGGCCGTATTTCAAGCATTACAATGACTACAAGGCTCGACTCTCCTATGCATTGCAGCACGGCACCTATTATGCCGACATCGCCATCCTTAATCCCGAAAACGACATGTGGAGCACCATCGGGATGCAGAACGAACCCTTCCCAAATACCACTCGTGCCCCCTACAAGACCATGATTTGGGAAGCCCTCAACAAATGCGGAGGTGGCGTGGACTACGTGAGCGAGAACATCATCAAACAATCGGACATCAAACGGGGCAACCTCTGCTTTAACCGACGGAAATACAATACTTTGATGCTTATTGACGTGGAAAGCCTACACCCCGAGACCGCCGAGCAGCTATTGAAATTCGTGGAAACGGGCGGCAAGGTGATTTGCATTGACACGATACCATACCAATCATTGGGCCGACGCCAAAACCACTGCGAACGCGATTCCCTCGTGAAAGCCACCATGGAAAAGGTGATGCAGCATACCAATAATTATGCCTTCGTAGAGCCTCCAAAAGAAGGCTTCATCCCATGGTACGACAGCCTGATGCAGGCGGAGAGCCTTCCACATTATCTCGACATCGAAAGTCCCGACCCCTTTGTGATGCAAAACCGCTACACCACCGACGATGGCAGCGAGATGGTTCTGCTCTGCAACAGCCATCGCTATCAGGCGCATCAAACCAAAATCACATTTGACAAAGCCTTGACCCACAAGCGGCAAGCCCAAGTTTGGGATTTGCAAACCGGGAAACGCTATGCCCTGCCATTGGAGGAAGATGGCAGCTACACTTTTGACCTCGGTCCAGTGGAATCAGTGCTCATCGTGTTTGAGAAGACCAAGCCCATTGACCTACCGATATGGCAGCCGTTGCATCAAACAATACAAGGAATGGCGTCCATCGACCTTTCGGACGATTGGGACGTTGAACTTTGCCACAGCCTCTTGCACGACACCGCTAACTTCCATTTTGACACCTTGTTTGATTTGAAAGATAGCGAGGTTCACCAGCATTTCTGCGGGACTATTGTTTATCGGAAAACCATCGATTATCATGGTACAGACGATGCACGCAACGTCTCTACCGTATTGGATTTAGGCCTTGTGGAAGGCGTCTCCGAGGTGTTTGTCAACGGACAATCCGCTGGTGTACAATATTTTGGAAGGCGTATGTACGACATTGAGCAACACCTCAAAGAAGGCTATAACGACATGGAAATCCGAGTGACGACCACGATGGGCAACTACCTCAAAACCTTCGACCACAAGGAAAACCAAACCACTTGGGTCTACGTCAACCACCCCAGACGGGAGCAACTTTTGCAGCCCATGGGGATGATTGGACCAGTGAAACTATACAAACCTGACATACAATGAAAAAGCACTTTCTCACCCTTTGCCTCACCCTCTTGATGGTCTTTCAAGCCATCGCACAGGAACCTAAACCCACCTACAATGCCTCAAAGTTCGGCATCCGCAGCGACGGCGTGACGATGAACACCCGCAGCATCCAATTCGCCATTGACTGGATCGCTGAGCAAGGCGGCGGCACCCTGCGCTTCTGGGTTGGCCGATACTTGACGGGCAGCATCCATCTCAAATCCAACGTCACCATCGAGCTGATGGAAGGCGCCGTGCTTGTGGGTAGCACCAATCCTTTTGACTACGACCGCCTCAACGCCACCAACGACCATGGCCTTATCCTGGCCGAAGGCGTCGAGAACATCCGTCTCATTGGCGTATACAACAGCGGTGGCATCGTCGAGGGACAAGGCCGCGAGTTGGGCAACAACTGCACCGACCTAGTGCATAAGGGCCTAATGAAAGACAAATTGAGCAATGATCGTGTAGGCGAGGGTTTCCGTCCTCGACTGCTGATTTTCAGGGAATGCAAGAACATAGAGGTCGACAACGTCACTTTCCGCAATGCCGCCAACTGGGTCACCATGTACGACCAATGCGAGAACGTCAAGGTCAACAATGTTCGCATCCAAAGCACGGCTTTTTGGAACAACGACGGCATCGACATTGTGGACTGCGACGGCTTTCTCCTGACCAACAGCTACATCGACGCCAGTGACGATGCTATCTGCCTCAAATCACACAGTGCCAAGAAGCTGTGCCAAAACGTGGAGGTGCGTCACTGCACCGCACGTAGCAGTGCCAGCGGCATCAAGTTCGGCACCATGGGTGCTGGTGGATTCAAGAATGTGAAGATCATCGACAACGTCGTCTACGACACCTACCGCAGTGCCATCACCATCCAAAGTGTCGACGGCGGCATCTGCGAGAATATCCTCGTCGACTCGCTCTATGGCACCAACGTTGGCAATGCCATTTACCTCAATGTGGGTGCACGTCGCGACAAGCAGAGCTTCATGGACGACATCACCATACGCAACCTCTATTGCGAGGTGGCTGCCACCAAGCCCGATGCAGGATACGAGTACGAAGGTCCCATAGAAGACCTGCCGCGCAACATCTCGCCATGTGGTATCATCGGATTGAAAAACAGTAAGATAAAGAATGTCACCTTGGAAAATATCGAAATCGTCTTTCCTGGCGGCGGCGATGCGCATTACGCCCATGTGGGTCTTGACGAACTAGACAAAGTGCCTGAGATGCCCAAGGCGTATCCTGAATTCTCACAGCATATGGAATTACCTGCATGGGGCTTCTTTGTCCGCCATGTCGACGGACTGGTGATGAAAAACATCACATTGAAAGCTTTGAAGAATGACTACCGTACCGCCGTCGTGCTTGATGATGTAAGTAACCACAATATTGACGAACTAAAGGTAGAAGTATTCGGAAGCGAGCAGAAAGAAGCCGTTTTTGAACGCAAATGAGGATTCACTATTTTTTGAAAAAAATAATAATCTGCAAATTCCTTTGAAAATCAATAGATTAAAAATGTAATAATCTTATTTTCAACTATTTATGAAATATCGTTGAATTTTTTCTTATCTTTGCCTTCGATTTTGAAAACGAACAACCGACAAAAGCATAAATTTCAACGAATTATGTACCAAATTTTTAAAGACCAACTTGAGAAGTCGAAACTCATCATTTCCGGAGTGAAACGCAACCAACGCCTTGGACGCGATGCTGGCGTGGAAGAAAGCGTGATGCAGAAGATGGAGGAGGACTGTAAGCGTTTGGAAGCCATTTCTGCTGAAATCGACAAACTTCATGAAGAGCTCCGCAAGAAGAGCGATGAAGCCCATCAAGCCCTTAACACACTGAAAAACAGGACTCAGATTGTAAAAAAAGCCGTTAAATCAAAATATGACCAAACTTGGTGGACCAAGTTCGGCATACCTGACAGGAGATAATTATTTGAAAAGTTAGACTTTAGAAACCGCTTCGTGAGAGGCGGTTTTTTTTTGTGCGAATAAGAACCTTCTTTTCACCTTTCAAGGTGGTGGCAAATAAATATATCATATCACCATCATTTATTCTCAAGGTTTTCCGTAGATCGGCCACCGAAAGCGGAAAGTTGCGTACAGCAATGCTGGCTTTCTCCACGTCGGGAAGCAAATCCTGCTTTACCTTTTTATTATATGGTGCCCACTCCTCAACTTCAAAAACACGTCCTGGGAAGCTGGAAATGTATTGCTCTGAAGTGTATAAATTGCTGTTTTTATGTAGTTTATAAATGTCATAATGCTCAGTCAAGAGCTTGAAACAGCCCGCCTTCATAAGTGCAGGATTGGGCTCATAGAGGTATTTCAACACACCTTCAGCCATTCGGCATGGGCAATCCCTTTCCTCCTCATGCATAAAATGCACCTCTGGCTGGCCTGTCAACAGATTGACACAGCTGTATAACACTTCCCCTTGGTAATTGCGCTCCAAAATGAAATCCAGCTCTTTGCATTCATTGGTGACGGCCACTATATGGACTTCTTTCACATGGTGCAGTTCTTTCAAAGCCTTGTTGATGTCGAGCATTGGGGAGAGTTTCACCATTACCTTTTCAGCTTTTTGAAGCAAAAGATTTTGCAATGCCACTATATCGGGTGTGCAATCGCTGATGGAAATGGTTTTACGGCCATGTTCATCTCTTCTGGATGGATCAATAAATGTACAGTCTCTTGGTTCACAATGCTTTAAATAAACATCAGCAGTTTCATTCCATACTTTGATGTTGGATTTCAAGACCTCAAAGTTATGCCTCGCCAATATGCAAAGCTCGGTCTGGCATTCCACATAGTCGGACTGTTGGAAACGTTGCGAGATATAATATGTGTCGATGCCCAAACCACCAGTAAGGTCAGTAAAAGTTCGACCTTCTAAAAGGCTAGCCTTATATCTCGCTGCTGCCTCTGAAGAGCATTGTTCAATAGAAAGGTGGGCAGGGAAAAGCAGCTCCTCGTTCTCGGACCATTGGGGTACCTTCTTCTGAAGCAATTGTCGGGCGGTGATTTGCCGTAATGCTAATGAAACGTCAGTGCCGACGGGCGCCTTTTTCAAGGCGAGCGTCGGCACATCGGCGTTCAGGTTTTCCCTGATGTATTGTCTAGTGATATCGTTCAAGTTCAGATCTTCTTCAGATTGTTCACCTCAAGGTCGGTGAGGAAACGCCACTCGCCGCGAGGCAGTCTGTACTTGTCGAGACCAGCAAACATCACGCGGTCGAGCTTGGTCACTTCGTAGCCGAGGTGTTCGAAGATACGGCGCACGATGCGGTTGCGGCCTGAATGGAGTTCGATGCCGATGCTCTTCTTGCTGTCGTCGTCCTGGTCGTAGGCGATATTGTCAGCGGCAATGGGACCATCGTCCAACTCGATGCCTTCAGAGATGCGAAGCATATCGTTTTTGGTCAAGGGCTTGTTCAGGATGACATGATAGAGCTTCGGGATTTCGCTGCTCGGATGGGTCAGTTTCTTGGCCAAATCACCATCGTTGGTGAACAGCAACAGTCCAGTGGTCTGTTTGTCGAGACGGCCAACGGGATAAACGCGCTCCGGGCAAGCGTTTTTGACGAGTTCCATCACGGTATCGCGCTCATACGGATCGTCAGAAGTGGTGATGTAGCCTTTAGGCTTGTTGAGCAAGATGTAACGAAGTTTCTCGCGGTTGAGGGTCTGGCCTCCATAAACCACCTTATCTTCTGTCTTCACCTTATAGCCCATCGTGGTAATCACTTCACCATTCACCTCTACGCAGCCGGCCTTGATGAGGTCGTCGGCTTCGCGGCGTGAGCAGATGCCACAGTCGGCCAAATATTTGTTCAAACGGATCTCGCCAGTGGCTTTCGGACGATCGTACAGCGGGTCTTTCTCGCGGACATAGCCCTTACGACCACGACGCGGCTCTTCTTCATCCTCAAAACCGCGACGCGGGCGGTCGTCAAAGCGGCGATTGCCACCACGTGGTCTGTCATCATCGAATCTGCGACGAGGGCGCTCCTCATCGTCAAAACGACGCCTTGGACGGTCTTCATCGAAACGACGACGGGGTCTATCGTCATCATGGAAACGGCGCTCACGCGGTTTGTCGTCATCGAAGCGACGGTGCGGACGCTCATCATCGTCGAACCTACGACGCGGACGGTCGTCGAAACGGCGTTCGCCACGAGGTTTGTCATCATCAAAACGGCGGCGGGGTCTGTCTTCGTCGTCAAATCTGCGACGCGGACGGTCGTCGTGGAAACGGCGTTCACGCGGCTTGTCGTCATCAAAACGACGGCGTGGACGCTCATCATCGTCGAAACGGCGGCGCGGGCGGTCGTCACGACGGCCTTCACCGTGTTCGTCATCAAAGCGGCGGCGGGGACGGTCACCAAACTTACGGTCGCCGAATCTGCGGTCGCCATGGTTGTCATCAAATCGGCGTTCACCTCTCGGCTTGTCGCCAAAATTTCTCTCTTCGCGTCCTTCCTCGTCACCGTCACGGTGATAGAACTTGAAGGACCTTCTCTGCTGGAATTCATCTTCAGCAGGCTTTCTGGTGCGCGGACGCTTGCCAGATCTTTCGTTTTCAGTCATTTATGATTATGTATTAGTGATAAAAAATCCATTCCGTCGCGGAATGGGCGGCAAAAGTACGAATAATTTGGTAAATACTTGGAGTTTTTAAGGAAGAATTAATCATTTCTCCGATGGAATAAACTGGAACTAAAAGGAAAGAGTCCGGTGTAATACCGAACTCTTTACCAGTTTATTAATTGTTTAACTGATGGGGAATGTCAAATAACCTTCCCGTTATTGTCGTAAACTATAGTATTTTAATTACTTGACGCCCAGTTTTTTGGCAATATCTTTCGGCAGGGCATCTTTGTGTACCACGATATTTAAGGTCTTGTAGCGGACGAAAGCCTTGCTGACGTACCAAATGCCTTTGTATTGGCCAGCTTCACCCCAGCTGTTCTTCACGATGAAGTATTCGTTCCCCATTTGGTCCTTGGCAGTGCCGTAAATGAGCATGCCGTGGTCATCGCCAGTCTCGTAGTTGTCATAAGCAATCTGACGTTCTTTTTGGGTGACCCATTTCTGAGGAGTCGGGCCATTCATAGCTTCTTTCTTACGATCAGCGGCACTCATGCCCAGCCAGTGGGCCATGTCGCTGCCTTGGAGGTCACGGCCTTTGGCTTCGATGTCGGGTAGCACTGCCACACCGGCCATCTTGCCACGGAGCCAACCTTGCTCGCTGACATCGGAGCCCCAAGCAATCGGGTAACCTTTGTCGATGGCGTTGTCCATTACCTGCATGAACTCGTCAATGGGGAGGTTCCAGGCTTGACCCCAGCGCCAGTTGTCCTGCACTTCGATGACGAAGGGTTCGTAGAACGGATGGTGAGTGAATGAAGTCAGATTGATGTAATCGTTCATGTTGAGGCCAGTAGATTCGGCGAAGCTCATAGGCGTGTACTTCTTGCCTTTGTAAGTGAACTCAGTCGGAGGCACGCCAAGATAGGCATCATAAATGCCAGCCAAGCCCTTCTTCCAAAGAGGGTTACCGTCTTTGTCCATTTGGATCTTGCGGCTTTTGATGACACCTTCCACGTATGGGTCGGTGACAGCGGAGAGTTCGGTGAAATTTGACAATGAATCACCGTGCATGGCACCGGCAGGCATCAGTTCATCGGGGATGAGGCCATAGTGTTTGATGGCATACAGCACATCACCGAAAGAACCACCTTGTGAGAAGGAAACGTCGCCATGGGTACGGACGGCAGCCTCAGCGCGGTCTAAATAGGTCTTGTAAACGATGTACATCTCTGAAAAGTCGTACTCGGGTTTGCCCATGCGGAGCAATTCTGCCTCAAAGAATGCCAGTGAACTGTAGCACCAGCAGGTACCAGCCTGGTTTTGATCTTTGACGGAAGTGACGGGAAGTTCCTTCACCGTTGTGAACTTGAAGCCTTCTCCTTCTTCTTTGTCTTCGGGTTTCGGCATGGGTGGTTGTGCAACGACGCTGATGCTGAGCATCAAAGCGGCAGCGGTAAGTAAATGCTTAAAATTCATAATGATATAATTTAAAGATTTAAGATTTAATATTCAAAATTGATTGCAAAAGTATGAAATTTTTCAATCAAAGCCCCAAATCTTTCTTCATGGATTTCGAAAGGGCATCTTTGTTCAAAGTAAAGAAGATGGTGTATTGGCGAAGGTATTGTTCGGAGCAGTACCAATAACCTTTATACGGACCAGCATCACCCCATGAGTTCTTGATCTTATAGTATTTATTGCCTTTTTGATCTTTGGCGATACCGACGATAAGCATACTATGGTCATCGCCTGCATCCCAGTTGTCGTAGGCAGTCTGGTGGGTTTCATCGGTGACTTGCTTTTCGGCAACGATTTCTTTCCACAGGTTCTCGTCTTTCGGGTTTTCAGGCACGATGCCGATACCTTCCTTGCGCGAGAAACCTGGATTGCTGACATCCTGTGCCCAACCAAGGGTGTAACCATGCTCAAGCGCATAGTCGACAGCTTCCATAAGTTTATCTAGAGGCATGTTGTAAGCAGGAGTCCAGGTCCAGTTGTCGGGAATCTCAACCATGCAAGGCTTATTGTATTCCTCGTTAGTGAAAGAGCAGATTTCAATATAGTTGGAGGGATCTATACGATATTTTTCTGCAAACGACTTGGCTGTGTATTTCTTGCCATCGACCGTAAATTCTTCTGGCGATTCACCGAGATAGGCATCCAAAACGCCTTGCACTGCCTTGGGGCCAGCAGGCGAAATTTTCTTGTTGCCGTTCTTGATGATGGCATGGGCCACCGAGGAGATGACTTCATTCATTTCAGCATGCATGTGGCGTTCTTCGCCGATAACCTTACCGCTATAGTTGGCTTCTGGCATCATGCCATATTTGTCGATCATGTAGAGTACGTCGCACACTTCGCCGCCTTGGCTGAGCGTGTTGTTGCCGTGCATGCGGGTGAATTTTGCCACTTTTTCAGTCCAGGCATTGCGGACGATAAACATCTCTGAAAGGTTGAACTCTTTGCCATAGATGCGCATGATTTCCGCCTCGACGAAGCCAATGCCGGCAAAGCACCAGCAGGTGCCTGAACTACCTTGGTTGTCGACAGGCGTGTGCTTCACGTTGACGATTTCCGTAATCTTATAGATGGGTTCTTCTTTGGCTTCTTGGGCAACGAGTGGGGCACTCATGCCGAACAGCAGCGCAAAAGCTGCCACATTTAGGATTTTGTTCATAATTAGTTTGAGATTTTGATGTCCTTACAATTTCATGATTTTAGTGGTCGTGGAACCATATTTGGTCGTGGTCTCGATGAAATAACATCCCTTCGGTTGAGATGAAAGGTCAATGGTGAAGTTATTCTCGAGTGTCGTCATGCAATTTACCTCTTGTCCCATCACGTTAAAAACTCTGATTTGGCGAAGGCCTTCAGCTTCAACGGTCACGGTATTCTCGGTTGGATTGGGATAGATGCTAATGTTTTGAATGCCATCGTTTTCATTTATGGTGGTGGTCCAATCCACATATACGACATTGGAGGGGTTGGATTCGATATGGGCAGTACGTCCTGTGATGGCATAGTGGTATGTGTGTTCAGAAGTGGCGGTATAGTCGACAAATGCATGTCCTGTTACGCCAGTGGCAATACGTTCCCCGTTGCGATAGACATTATAGCCTTGGGCCATTGAAGCTTCTTTCCATTGCAGGATGACATGACCTTCGTGAATGTAGAAATCGAGGTCTGTCGGGATGATGGTTTTATTGAATGCCACGAAATTCAGTTCAGGGTTTTCTTCAGCTGAGGCATATCCCGACTCGCATTGGTTATCACGATAATAAGCCGTGACAGTGTATTCGTAGCAGTCATCAGGTTGAGGGGAGAGGTTGTCGGTATAAGTGGTACTAGTGAGCAGCTTGATGCGCTTGAATTCTCCACCTTTGGGACGACGGTAGATCATGTAACCTGTTACGGTTTCGTCTTCGGGAGCTTCCCATGTAAGTTTGGCTCTTTCTGGGGTGGCTATTTCTACTCTGAGGTTTGTGGGGATGATACATTCACTCTCAGGCTGATAGCTGCAATTGTTGGACTGAAGAGTCTCACCACTGTTGGTGAAGGCGGTAACGTGATAGGTGTGGAAGGTTGCTCTTAAGTCATCATCGACGAAACTGGTTTCCGTAGTCATGTTGTACAGCAGGCCGTCGCGGAAAACTAGATAGTTGATGCTGTTGTCGACGGGATCCCAAGTCAACGTCACTTGGTCGCCTGAAATAGTGGCAGTCAGGTGTGTGCCATTGATTTCATCGTCCTTGTCGTTGCATGTGTTATTGGCGATATAGAATAGGCCATTTTGGATTTCAGAGGAAGAGGCATGGAAATGGGATTTAGCTGTGCCATTAGCATTTTTAATTACGAATCTGAAGTCTTCAAGGGCTTGCTCAGGCTTCTGCCATTGGATTTCGACGTGGCCGAGTGGTAAAGTGATGGTGCGTGTGGCTTCAGCCGATTCGAGAGTGACGTGAGCAATTTCGTCCCCTGCGCTATTGATGAAGGAAAGAGCTCCTCCGCTCCAACCTTGTGGATTAGAGGATCTCATCTCTACGGTCCAATGACAAGTGGGGCCCAAAAGGATGTTTTTCTCGGTGGCAGCTAAGCCCTTGGCATTATGGACGACGGCATAAACGCTATAATTCACCATCATTGGGATGTATTGGTCGGTATAGCTCATTTCGGCTCCTGGAGTTACATTGTCCTCCGTGTAAATGATTTTGCCGTTGCGGGTGATAACAATTTGGTCAATATTGGTAAGGTTTTGCAGATGGATGTCTTGCGTGGGATTGGTCCAAGTTAAGGTGGCGGCATAATCGAAGTCACCACTAGGGATGACGGTGAGGTTTTCTGGCTCAAGGGGCATGTAGTCATAGACGTCGGCAGGTACATAGTTAAATACGGCTTGGGCCCAGCCTGCATAGTCGATTTCGTCGATGACAAACCAACCGTCGCTGCTGCCACCCCACCCCCAGTTGAAGTGGAAGAGGTCACTGTCGTCGTAACCGTCACAAACAAAGGCATGACCACCGCTGTTGCTGAAACCGGAATAGTATACTGGCCAGCCGATGTCGAAAGATTCCTTCAGCATGTTTTGCCAGTTGGCAAGTGAATACATGTCGCGCATTTTGAGGTCGGCATGGCTCGAATATGAGAAATAGTTCTCAATGGCATCAGGCACATCCCATGAGTTGGCACCGCTGCCAGAGGGCGAAAATTGCATTTCGACTGCTACGCCACAATGATACATCAATAGGGCTACAGCCTCAATCTCTTGTTGTGTGGCTCCACTAAGTCTGTCGGGCATGTGCTCCCAATCGTAAGTGGCCTCGCCAAAATTGGCCGACTGCATGCCATAGCCTTGACAATAATAGGAGTGACTGCCAGAACCTTGTGCAGGGTGATCCCAGTGCTTCATCACTTGGCTCATAGCCGTGGCCACACAACCTGCGTAACAACGTCCACCAGGACCGCTACCTGCTTCAGGGGCGTAGAGGTTATAAGGTGAATCTTGGTTCCACAAGGTGGTGCAGATATAATCAACACCCCGGCCTCTGTTGAGCGAGAGCAGGCGGCCCGTAGTAGCCACACTTTGCCATTCTTGTTCGGTGTAATCAAAAAGAACGGCGTTGCGGCTGGTGCGGGCTTCAATAATCTTTTCAAGATAGAAGGCAAGCTCAGGCGACATGTTTTCGGTCTCAAACGGGCCTTCGTCTGAATAGCCCACAATAGGACGGAAACGGCTGTCAGCTGAGACGATAACGAAACCACTGTCACCAACATTGAAAGCGTAGAAACAGGCCTCGCCACGGTTTGATGAACCAGTGTATACTAATTGTAATTCGCTGTTTTTTAAATTGTTGTCGAAGTTTGCAAAGGCAAACTTTTGTCCGATTTCTTTAGCTCTTGCTGCGTCAACGGGACGGGCATTCAGTGCGGTCATGCTCATTAGCATGATAAGGCATAAAAAGAGTTGTTTCTTCATGATAATTAGTGTTTCTTAAATTGGCTTCAAAAGTAAGAAAAGAATTGAAATGTTGTTCCAAAATGGAAAAGAAATCTCAATATTAGAGCGAAATTATTTCATCCATGCGGATATCCATGGGTTCGGTAGGCACTTCATCTACAAGTTGGAAGTCGAAACAGATGCCAATGCGTTTCACGTCCAAATGTTGGCAAAGGAAACGGTCATAGTAACCACGTCCGCGACCGATGCGGTTTCCCTTAGGGTCAAAGGCTACACCTGGGACGATAATTAGGTCGAAATCACCCGTATAAGGCTCGTTCTGAGGCTCAAGGATATTGAAATCGCCCACTGCAAAATCGGTGTCTTTTGCGTATTCAACGGGAATGATGTCGTCGCCGACAACGGTGGGCAGAATGATTTTTTTCTTCAAGTGCCATTTTTCCAAGAAGGCTTGGGTTTGCACTTCGTCGGGCAAGGCACTGTAAAGCATAATTGTATCTGCTTTGATGAAATCGGGATGTTGCTCTAATTTGGCCAAGATTTTCTCAGATTGTTCGAGAAGTTGCTCTTTGGTATGCTGTCTTTTCAAGGTTTTGATATAGGCACGTAGTTCAATTTTCTCCATTTTTTTGATTTTTTCGGCAAAAATATGAAATAAAGCTGAAAATTGAGGAACAAATTGAAATAAAATGTATTTTTACAGCGAAAAAAGAAAGATATTATGAAACGATTGTATGTTTTCTCGTTGATACTCATAGGGTTCCTTGGAATCTCCTATGCTCAGGAACACCGTCGTTATGTCTTGATTTGGAACGATGAATTCGATTTTGGCGTTTTGGATGAGAAGGTTTGGTCCAAAATTTCGAGGAGCAAGGCCGATTGGGCTATCCATATGTCGTCGGACGAAAGGCTATATGGTTTTGATGACGGTAGCCTGGTGTTGCGCGGCATGGTGAATGACTATTTGGCCAAAGACACGGCTGCTTTTTTGACTGGCGGCGTGTGGGGCAAAGGTAAAAAGACCTTCGGCTACGGCAGATTGGAAGTGAGGGCCAAGTTCGATGTGGCGCAGGGTTATTGGCCTGCCATTTGGATGCTGCCTTGGACCGACCACAAGGTGAATTGGCCTTATGCCGGTGAGATTGACATCATGGAGCACTTTAGGGACAATCCTTTTGTGAACAACACGGTGCATAGCCATTACACGTACAACCTGCGTAGGCGCAACCGACCTTCTCAGGTGGCCTATCCGAGTTATAACGAAGGGGAATACAACACCTACAGCGTGGAACGCTTTCAGGACAGTCTCGTGTTTTTCGTCAATGGGCGCCGGACGCTGACCTATCCTCGCTTCCGTGATGGTAGAAATGGCCAGTTCCCTTTTAGCGATTACGACTATTACTTGATTTTGGATGCACAATTGGGTCGTGACCGTTCGCCCTACATTGACACTGCCAAGTTGCCAGTGGAACTGCGCATCGACTATGTGCGCTACTATGAGTTGGATACAAAGACCGATGTTATTCCAGAGCCACAAGATTATCAACAGTATACGAGGAAACGGTATAAATTCAAGAGGATAGTGGTCGATGAGAGTGAAACCTTCGACAATCCTGATGAATATCATATTGTTACCCGACGGGGCAAGGCCACCGTTTCGGGCAACGTAGTATGGGCGCAAAGTACTCTTAACCAGCTTATTGGTGAGGACGGAAGGATCGCTAACGTTGATTTTTACGACAAGCCGGCTTGTCCTTATCGTGGCATTAGTCTTGATAGGTATGACAAAAAACTGACATTCAGTGAGATAAAAAAGCTGTTGGATGTGATGGCTTTCTATAAGTTGAATTACCTGCAATGGAACGGCGATGGAAATTGCTCTGAAAAGGAAATCGACAGTTTAAGGGAATATGCCAGCAATTTGGGCATCCAAATGATTGACGATATCCCCAATGTGGCTGATGTTGGTTTGTTTTTGTTTAGCAACAATGCGCAGTTTCCCATAGTGAATCGTGTTTTCTCAAAGATGGCTATTGGACAAGGTGGTTTCCTCAGCTTGAGCGAATTCGAGGATGAGGAGCTGGAAGCTTTGATGGCTTTCTCTGAGCGCTTTTGGCGTGGCGGTAGTGCGGGTAAGGTGACTAACAGTGAAGGCTTGCCCGATACCTTATCGGAAGCCGGTTCGCGCTTGGCTAACTTTAAGGAAAAAGTGGCTGTGCATCGTGAACGTTTCCATTATAAATGACAATGACCACGACCCCAAATAAAGGTGGTCATGGTCATTGACACTATTTTTTTGTCAAACAGACTATCTTCCGTTGTAGTTTCCGCTCAATGTCTCGATGAAGCCGTTGGCTGCCGTCTTCACGTTGATGAAATCGCTGCCCAACGAGCTGGAGCAGTCGAGCACAAGCATGATCATCGCACTCTTGTATTCATTGACGGTTTGGGTGTTGCCCGAAGGCGTGAACTCACTGTTATACTGCCATTGCGACGATGATCCCAGCCAA